>RRZU011301576.1_pt1 | contig 10475 bp, 7 predicted proteins | sample 2165561 | NCBI WGS metagenome assembly RRZU01 (sample SAMN10456909, study PRJNA506462) | wastewater metagenome | isolation source: wastewater sludge | place: USA: Moscow, Idaho | reverse complement strand
TGCTGTTCCCCGTGGCCATGGTCCTGCAGTTCCTGCTCTGTCTGGGTTTCGCCCTCTTCGAGGCGGGTCTGGCATTGCGCTGGCCGGACATAGAGGTGTTCTCGTCGATCCTGACGCGCGCCTTCTTCTGGGGCAGTCCGATCCTGTGGTCGCAGAAGAATTTCCCGGAGTGGATGAAGCCGTGGCTCTACATCAACCCGTTCCACGGCGTTCTCGACTTCTACCGCGCATCGGTGTGGCCGGAGGTGCTGCAGCCGTGGCCGAACTACGCGCTGTCGTTCGGCGTGATCCTGGTGATCCTCGCGATGGGGCTGTGGATGGTCCACGGATCCGGCCTCGACCTTCGGCGGAGGGTATGACGTGCTGGCCGGGCTGACCGATGCCGGGATGCAGGGCATCCGTCTCACGAAGAAGAAGCAGGTGATCAAGGGCGTGCCGCGGGTGACGTCCACCCATGTGCGCGAGGCCTACTGGGTGTTCCAGGGGCTCAGTGCGCAGGTGGATGCCGGGGACGCTCTGATCCTGGTCAGCCGCGATCCGGTGCGACCGAGTGCCGTGCTGCGGGTCCTGGCTGGAATGCTGCCCGTGGACACCGGTGCGGTGCAGTTGCCCGAGCGGGCGATGCTGTTGAGCAGCCCGCAGGTCAAGTGGGTGCGCGAACTCTCGGTGGAACAGACCATCCGCCTGCTGTCGGGCATCTATGGCTTCTCCGACGCCGAGGTCGAGGACCTCGTGGAACCGGTCGCGCGGACCGCCGAGGTCCAGGGGCTGTTGCACCGGCCGCTCGAGGAGTTCGGCAAACCGGTCCGTGACCAGATCGCTTTCGCCATCGCGTTGCACGCGCCGGTGCCCGTGGTCCTTTTCGATCACACAGCCACGATGGGCGGCGGCGACTTCCGCGCCTCATGCCTGGATCGACTCGTCGAGTTGCGGGACGCCGGCAAGGCCCTCGTGATCGCCACCGATAGACCCAAGGTCGCTCTACAGGTGGGGACCGGGGCGGTGATCGTGCGGGGCAAGCGTGCCGACCCCGTGTCGGTGGTGGACGCCGCTGAGTTCCTGTTGCGGGACAAAGGGAAGGGCCACAAGAAGCGCCGCAGCCGCGACGAGGACGATGAGGATGAGGGCGGCCTGGAGTTCTAGGTGACATCTGTGTCACAAGCCGCTCCCGGGGCACCTTCCGCGGGGTACCCTGCGGGGAAGGAGGTGGCCATGGGCCTGCGCGATGTGGCGTACTCGCTCTACGAGCGGCGACTGCTCGCGGGCCTCGATTCTGACCGCATCCCCCGCCACGTAGGGGTGATCCTGGACGGCAACCGGCGATGGGCCTCACTGCAGGGGACGTCCGCCTCGACCGGGCACCGGGTGGGCGCGGAGAAGATCGCCGAGTTCCTCCGCTGGTGCGACGAGGTCGACGTCGAGGTGGTCACCTTGTGGCTGCTGTCCACCGACAACCTCACCCGACCCAAGGAGGAGCTCGGGCAGTTGCTCGGCATCATCACCGACACGGTCGAGGCGCTGGCAGCCACAGGCGCCTGGCGCATCCATCCGGTGGGTGCCCTCGACCTCCTGCCTGTCGAAACCGCCAACGTGCTCAAAGAGGCCGACGCGGCGACCCGCGACATCGACGGCATGACCGTCAACGTCGCCGTGGGATACGGCGGGCGACGTGAGGTGGTGGACGCTGTGCGCTCCCTGCTCGCCGAACATGCGGAACGGGGCACGTCGCTGGACGACCTCGCCTCGTTCATCGAGCCCGAACACATCGCCGAGCATCTGTACACCCGCGGTCAACCCGACCCGGATCTGGTCATCCGCACGTCGGGGGAGCAGCGCTTGTCGGGATTCCTTCTGTGGCAGAGCGCCCATTCGGAGTTCTACTTCTGTGAGGCCTACTGGCCGGACTTCCGCCGCGTGGACTTCCTGCGTGCGATGCGGGCGTTCGCCGACCGGCAGCGGCGGTTCGGGAACTGATCAGCCCGCATCGCTCGTTCACGCAAGCGTTCTGAACTGGTTGAGTGGCCGGTTTTCGCAACCAGTTCAGTGCGCGACACGCCGTGGGATGGTGGTTCCCACAGGACAAACCGCGTGTTATCGGTTGGGGGGTTGCGCCGAGTCAGTCCCGCCAACCAGTTCGGTACGCGATGGGCAGCCAGCTACCGGGTCTGCGGCACCGGTTCCAACCGTTCAGGTAAACGTTGCGGGTCGTCGGCGTGGCGTTACCCGCTGCGGCGATCACCGCCCCTAGTGTCGGCGCATACCGGACCTGAGCCGGGTTCGGTGGAAACGGAGGCCGAGCGTGCCCTTTGACTACCCATTCCGTACCTACGTCATCGACACCAGCGTCCTGCTCTCGGACCCACACGCGATACTGCGGTTCGACGAACATGAAGTGGTGATCCCGGCGATTGTGATCACGGAATTGGAGGGCAAGCGCACGCACCCCGAGCTCGGCTACTTCGCGCGTACTGCGCTGCGACTGCTCGACGACCTGCGTGTGGAGGCCGGCCGCCTCGACGAACCGGTTCCCCTCGAAAGCGGCGGAACCTTGCGGGTGGAACTCAATCACGCCGATCCGTCGATCCTGCCCAGCGGTTTCCAGATCGGCGACAACGACACCCGGATCCTCGCCGTGGCACGCAATCTGGCGGCTGAGGGCCACCACGTCGTGGTCGTCTCCAAGGACCTCCCGCTGCGGGTCAAGGCCTCGGCGGTGGGACTTGTCGCGGAGGAGTACCGAGCCGAGTTGGCGTCGGCCAGCGAGTGGAGCGGGATCGAAGAGGTCGACGTCAACCCCGGTTGGATCGATGACCTGTACCGGCTTGAACTCCTCGACCTCGACGAGGCGAGGGACCTGCCCTGCCACACCGGCTTGATCCTCCATGGGGACTCGGGATCGGCGCTGGGCCGGGTCACCGAGGGCAAGCAGGTGCGACTCGTGCGCGGCGACCGGGAGGCGTTCGGCCTGCACGGGCGCAGTGCCGAGCAGCGCATCGCGCTCGACCTGCTGCTCGACCCCAGCATCGGGATCGTGTCGCTCGGTGGGCGGGCCGGCACCGGGAAGAGCGCATTGGCCCTGTCCGCCGGCCTCGAAGCCGTCCTCGAGCGCCGCCAGCACCGCAAGGTGGTCGTGTTCCGGCCGCTTTACGCTGTCGGCGGCCAGGAGCTCGGCTATCTGCCCGGCACCGAGCACGAGAAGATGGGCCCGTGGGCGCAAGCCGTCCACGACACCCTTCAAGCGGTGACGACCCAGGAGGTTGTCGACGAGATCGTGGACCGGGACATGCTCGAGGTCCTGCCGCTCACCCACATCCGGGGTCGCTCCCTGCACGACGCCTTCGTCATCGTCGACGAGGCGCAGTCGTTGGAGCGCAACGTCCTGCTCACTGTCCTCAGTCGTATCGGCCGCGACTCCCGGGTCGTGCTCACCCACGACATCGCGCAGCGCGACAACCTTCGAGTGGGCAGGCACGACGGAGTGGTGGCGGTCGTCGAGCGATTGAAGGGGCACCCCCTGTTCGCGCACGTGACGCTCACCCGGTCGGAGCGGTCCCCGATCGCCGCACTCGTGACGGACCTGCTCGAGGACTTCCCTGGCTGACGACCCCTGTGACCCGTCTCACGCTTGCCTGACCCGACGAGGGGGCATGTAACCACCAGAGTCCCTCTGGAGGTCACGCATGCCTGCACGTCCTGTCCGCGTCGGAATCGGCGTCCTTGCGGTCGCGGTGCCCGCGTCCCTGTTGCTGTTCGCGACGCAGAGCGCGCCCGCGGCAGAGTCCATGGGTGTGGCCGCGTCCGCCTCTGCGCAGGGCACGGCCCCGGCGCAGAAGACGACGACTGCAACACTTCCCGGCGCCAAGGTGTGGAGGGCCGCCGCGGCCCACGCGGATCGCTACCAGCGGGCCACCCGCAGTGCGTCGCCGTACGAGTTCGGCACGGTGGCGTACAACAAGTGGTACGCGCGTGCCTACATGCAACAGAAGTACGGCTGGGGAGCCGACCAGTTCTCCGCGCTCGAACAGTTGTGGCAGCGGGAGTCGGGCTGGAGCCAGAACGCCCACAGCTCGTCCTCGGGCGCCCACGGAATCCCGCAGGCCCTGCCCGGGTCCAAGATGGGTTCGTTCGGTGCGGACTGGGCCACGAACCCTGAGACCCAGATCAAGTGGGGGCTCTCGTACATCGATGCGGTCTATGGCAGCCCGGCCGCCGCCCTCGCCTCATCGCACTCGCGCGGCTGGTACTGAGGGCCCGTTAGATCCCTTTTGTCACTCCGATAGTGACCTATGTCACGCTCGCGCGGCTGCACATGATCACGGCCGGCAGGGAGGGTGGAAGGTGGAAACACCCCGTGTGGGTTCCGGACCGTGCCGTGTGGGAGCGGCGTAACGGCTCTGAGTTCCCACCAGGTCTGCGTCGCCGCGGCGCCTATCCGGCGGATCGAGCCGGGCCGCGACCAACGCACCACGGGTCCGTCGAGCGCCTCGATCCGGCGCATGAGTTTTGGGTTGGTATGTCCGTCCGTCGCCTCGCAATCGCTTTCACGTCCGCCGCCCTTGTTGCCACGCCAGTGGTCGCTCCGACAGCAGCCCAAGCTGACAGCCGGGATCTGCCTCGGCCGAGCCGCTCGGAGGCTCCGGCGCGATTCGGCACCGTTGCCTACTCGCAGTGGTACGCCAAGCAGGCCGCGGCCATCCGCTACGGCTGGGGTCCACGCCAGTTCCGCGCACTGAAGACGTTGTGGTTCCGTGAGTCCAGTTGGAACCACAAGGCGGTGAACCCGTCGTCGGGCGCCTGGGGCATCCCGCAGTCGTTGCCGGCGTCCAAGATGCGCACACACGGCAAGGACTACCGGACCAACCCGGAGACCCAGATCGACTGGGGTCTGGACTACATCAAGGAGCGGTACGGGTCGCCGGTGAAGGCGTGGGCCTTCTGGCAAAGGCACCACTGGTACTGATCGTCCACTGCACGCCCCGCTGAGGCGCAAGCAGGCATAAACGCAGGCCGCGGGGTCATCATGGTCGTGTGGTCGAGGGGTACGACCCGTCCTCACGTCGGGCATCTACGCCGCTGGCATCGAAGGCGGTCGAGTCCCACTGCCCGACTCCTGTTGCGGCAGATGCGCAGGCGCAGGCGATGCTCGAGTCGATGCTCGATCCATTCATACTGCTCGCCGGCGTGCGTGACGATGATGGGCACCTCATAGACCTGCGCTACGTCGAAGTCAACGATGCGGCAGTGACGTACAACAACCTGTCGCGAGAGCAGATGGTGGGCGCACGTCTGCTCGACCTGTTCCCGGGTCAACTCGATCACGGACCGCTACGGCAGTACTTCCGGACCATCGAGACCGGTGAGCCCACCGTTCTGGACGACTACGCCTACGGCCACGAGGTCCTGGGTGAGGAACGTCGCTACGACATCCGCGCCACCCGGTGCGGCGACGGGATCGCACTGACGTGGCGCGATGTCACCGATCGACACCGGGTCGCACAGGCCCTTTCCCTCAGTGAGCGGCAGTACCGACTGCTGGCCGACAACTCCAGCGACGTGATCATGCTCGGCACCCTCGAGGATGGGCTGACCTGGGTTTCGCCATCGGTGGCGACCGTTTTCGGTCGGGAGCCTGACGAGATCCTGGGTTTCGCCATTTCCTCGCTCGTCCATCCCGACGACCTTCCCACCCTGCGGCGCCAGGCCACGGATGCGATGGAGACGGGTGAAGATCGCCGCTACCGCTATCGAGTCCTGTGCGGAGACGGCACCTACCGCTGGGTCGAGGCGCTCTCGCACTGGCTTCCACGAGATGGCACCAGCACCCAGCAGCGGCTGATCCGATTGCGCGACATCGACGATCAGGTCCACGCCGAGCTGGACCTCGCCGCCAGCGAGGAGTGGTTCCGTCTACTCGCGGAGAACTCCTCGGACATGGTCTTCCTTCGGGACGAGGATCTCACCATCACGTGGGTCTCGCCGTCCTGTGAGAGCGTGCTCGGGGTGTCGGTCGACGAGATCCTGGGCAGATCCGTGAACGAGTTCGTACCTGCTGAAGACGTCGTCGCGATGGGCGATCAGATCTCCCAGATGCTTCGCACCGGGTCGGCGATGCAGTACCGGATCCGAGTCAGGTCCGCCGACGGCACGTACCGGTGGTTCTCCGGTAACAGTCGCCCGCTCCCCGGCGGCATCGCGGACGGGCGTCGATGGGTTGTCTCGCTGTCCGATATCGACGAGCAGGTGCGCGCGGAGCGGGACCTCGCTGAGCGGGAGCGTCTCTACCGCCTGCTCGCCGAGAACTCCACGGACGCGATCATGCTGGCGACGGGGCAGGACGCCGAATGCGTCTGGGTATCCCCGGCGGCACAGGGACTGCTGGGGTGGACGCCCGAGGAACTGGTGGGGCGCGTGCCGGCCGATCTGATCCATCCGGATGACCTCGCAGACGCCGAAGGGACTTTCGCTGCGGCCGTGGAGAGCGGGGACGACCTGCGTCAGCAATACCGCGTTCGGTGCGCGGACGGGTCCTTCCGCTGGGTGGAGGCGGCGGCCCGCCTCATCCCCGGGACACAGCCACTCGAACTGGTCGTACGGCTCCGGGACATCGATGATCAGGTCCGCGCGCAACTTCTGCTGGGCGAGAGCGAGCGCCTGTACCGCCTGCTCGCGGAGAACGTGACGGACGTCATTCTCCTTGCGGCGGCGGATGGGCGATTCCTCTGGGTCTCCTCGTCTGCTGAGCCCACTCTTGGCTGGCGGCCCGAAGAACTGACCGGCCATGTAGCGATGGAGTTCGTACATCCGGACGACCGTGCGCAGTTGGCGAACGACATCGAGGTCAGCGATCGCTCTAGGAGACCTGTGCATCAGCGTTACCGATGGCGGCGCCCCGATGAGACCTACCACTGGGTCGAAGCGATCGGCCGTCCCGTGAGCGACGTGGGGAACGGACGGGCGGGTAGGGTCGTCACCCTGCGGGAGGTGGACGCCGAGGTCGTCGCTCAGCAGGATCTACAGGACCGGGAGGAGCGCTACCGGCTCCTGGCTGAGAACGCCTCGGAAGTTGTATGGGAGGTCCGCGACGACGGCACGTTGACGTGGATATCTCCGTCTGCTGAGGGTGTCTTCGGGCGCTCGCCGCAGGCATTGCTTGGTACGCCAAGCGAATCGTTGATATTCCCTGACGACCGTGCCCGCTTCGCACACAGTGTCGAACAGGTGCGTAGCGGCGGCTCAGCCACCGGCGAGTTCCGCGTCTGTGCCACCGACGGCGAACCGCGGTGGATGGAGGTCACCCTGCATTCCGCCGCATCGGGTGCGGGCTCGGCCAGAGTCGCCACCCTCCGCGATGTCGATGACACGGTGCGGGTGCGCAAAGGACTCGAGTTCGCACTCCAGCACGACCAGGCGACGGGTCTGCCGACGCGGGCTGCGATGGCCGATCACATCGAGCGCACCCTGCCTGCGTTGGGTCCCGGTGAACGGCTGTCGGTCCTTATCGTCGGTATCGATCTGCTGAGTGATGTCAACGACGCGTACGGCCACGAGGTCGGCGACATCGTGATCAGTACGGCCGCCACGCGTCTGGCGAACTCTTTGGGCCGTCCCGACCTCCTCGGCCGTGGAGCGGGCGACGAGTTCATCGCCGTCGTGCCCATATCAGGCGGCGCGGCCGAGGCGGTCGCTCTTGCCGAGCAACTCCGGTCGGCTGTCCGCGGAGAACTGGAGACGGGGGGTCGCACTCTCACGCTGTCGGCAAGTATCGGAATCGCGGTCAGTGAATCCGGCAGCACGGCCGCGGATCTCATCCAGGAAGCAACCACGGCCTTGCACCGTGCCAAGGAACTCGGTCGTAACCGCTGGTCGTTCGCCGACCCGGAGCGGGGTATCGAATCGGCACGGCGACTGGCGCTGGAGGCGGAGATCCGTGCGGGCCTGGAGACCGGCGAGTTCGTCCCCTGGTTCCAGCCCATCGTTCTGCTCGCCGACGATTCCCTGGCCGGGTACGAGGCGCTTGCGCGATGGCAGAACAACGGCCAGATCCGCGAACCCGCGGAGTTCTTGGACGTGCTGGTGCACTCCCAATGGGTGTCGGACCTGGATCACGCCATCGTCGAGCCGTCAGTGGCCACTCTGGCCCAACAGTCGGACCGCCTCTTTGTGTCGATCAACGTGACGGGCGTGACACTGACCAACACTGACTATGCCGCTCATGTCCGCGAATGTCTGGACACGTATGGGGTGGATCCGCGCAGATTGCACATCGAGGTCACGGAGACCATGCTGCTCAATCTGGACGAGCCGGTCTTGGACCAGATGGGCGATCTGGCCAGCCTCGGCGTGCGTTGGTACGTGGACGATTTCGGGACCGGCTATTCGGCGATCAGTCACCTGCGCGACATGCCGGTCTCCGGGCTCAAACTGGACCGATCCTTCACCGAGGGCATCCGCAGCGGCGATGCGACCGCGCGACAGTTGGCCAACGGCCTGGTCGGTCTGGCTAACGGACTGGGTCTGGACACTGTGGCAGAGGGGATCGAGACTCGGGCCGAGGCCGACTACCTGCGCACGCTGGGCTGGAGGCATGGGCAGGGCTGGTTGTTCGGCAAGGCCGCGCCCCTGAGCTGATGTGTGGCTGTGACGTGGCTCACTGCCGTGCTGTGAGCCGCTTCACGATTCGGCCCGTGACCGTGCGGGCATCACTGAGGTGCGAGACCCCGACCCTCAGGAGATACCCGCATGAATTCGCACAAGACCCGCGCCACCGCCGCTGCGCTCAGCATGCCGCTGCTGCTCGGCCTGGCCGCTGCGCCGGCACTGGCGACCGAGACCATCCCCACCACCCCTGACACCACCGCGTCCTCGACCGTTTCGGCCAAGGGCAAGGAGAAGCGCGCCGCCCGGGTGAAGGCCCCGTCGCGCAGCAGGGCTCCCTACAAGTTCGGCACTACGAAGTACAACCAGTGGTACGCCAAGCAGTACATGCAGTACAAGTACGGCTGGGGCAAGAAGCAGCGCCGTAGCCTGGTGAACCTCTGGAACCGCGAGTCCGGCTGGAGCCAGCACGCACACAACGGATCCTCCGGTGCCCATGGCATCCCGCAGGCCCTGCCCGGCTCGAAGATGGCCTCCCACGGCAAGAACTGGCGCTCGAACCCCGAGACCCAGATCAAGTGGGGTCTGTCCTACATCAAGGGCCGTTACGGCACCCCGAACGGTGCATGGAACGCCTTCCAGAACAAGGGCTGGTACTGACCAACCCCACCATCGAGCCCCCGCATGTTTGGGATGCGGGGGCTCAGGTGTGTCCGGTGACCGCTCGTCGCGATCGGGCCCCACTGATCGGTTGCGACGTTGTTGCGGCCTCTCAGGCTCGAATGTGACGTTGTTGCCGGATTCAGCGCCGAGAAACGACAACATCGTCGCAACAGGGTTCCGGGGCCGACAACAATGTCGCAATCGGACGGCTCGCCCGGGTCAGTCCGGCGGAGGCCCGACCGGGATCCGCGTGGCGATCGGGCGCATGGTTTCGGCGAAGAAGTCGTTGCCCTTGTCGTCGACCACGACGAACGCCGGGAAGTCCTCCACCTCGATGCGCCACACAGCTTCCATGCCGTGCTCGGGGAAGTCGAGCACCTCGACCTTGCGGATGCAGTCCTGGGCCAGTCGCGCCGCCGGGCCGCCTATGGAGCCGAGGTAGAACCCGCCGTTGTCCTGGCATGCCTGGGTGACCTGCTTCGAGCGGTTCCCCTTGGCAAGCATGATCATCGATCCGCCGGCCTTCTGGAACTGGTCGACGTAGGAGTCCATGCGGCCGGCCGTCGTAGGCCCGAATGAACCTGACGCGTACCCCTCGGGGGTCTTGGCCGGTCCGGCGTAATACACCGGGTGGTCCTTCATGTACTGCGGCATCGGGTGGCCCTTGTCCAGCAGGTCCTTGATACGTGCGTGCGCGATGTCGCGGGCCACGACCAGCGTCCCGGTGAGGCTCACGCGGGTCTTCACCGGCAACTTGTGCAGGTCGTTGAGGACGTCGGACATCGGCCGGTTCAGATCGATCGCAACCACATCGTCGTCGAGGTGTTCGTCGGTCACCTCCGGCAGGAAATGTGCCGGGTCCCGTTCGAGCTCCTCGAGGAACGCCCCCTCCGGCGTGATCTTGGCCAGTGCCTGCCGATCCGCAGAGCAACTGACGGCGATCGCGATCGGTGCGCTCGCCCCGTGCCGCGGGAGGCGGATCACCCGCACATCGTGGCAGAAGTACTTGCCACCGAACTGCGCTCCGATCCCGAACTCCCGGGTCTGCTCGAGCACCGCCTGCTCCATGTCGAGGTCGCGGTATCCGTTGCCGTCCGGACCGCCGTGGGTCGGCAGGCTGTCGTAGTAGCGGGCCGAGGCGTACTTGGCCGTCTTGAGGGCGAACTCAGCGCTCGTGCCACCGACCACGATCCCCAGGTGGTACGGAGGGCACGCTG
>RRZU012466382.1_pt1 | contig 10476 bp, 11 predicted proteins | sample 2165561 | NCBI WGS metagenome assembly RRZU01 (sample SAMN10456909, study PRJNA506462) | wastewater metagenome | isolation source: wastewater sludge | place: USA: Moscow, Idaho | reverse complement strand
CAAGCACTCAGCTACACAATCAGGCAGACAAGTCCCGAATTCTCATTCATAACCTTTTCTATAGTCTCCCCAATCTTATCCATATTATCTTTAGTTATATTATGTGTCTTTTCATATATCCCGTCATTAACAATCTGTTCTATCGTCTTTCCAAATATATTAGTATCCCATATGCCGTCCGGATTATCCTTTGTATTATCTTTAATATAATTAATCAGATCCTCTGCCTGGTTTTTAGTTCCGACTATAGGTGCAATCTCAACATTAATCTGTGTCTTTAACATATTCACTGACGGAACTTTAGCCTTAATCTTAACGCCATATTTGTTACCATTTTTTATAACAACTGGTTCTTCTAATTCTATTGCACTTCTTACAGGCGTTACAACACCGAAGCCAGACATATTAACATCAGTTACCGCATCAGATACACTTTCATATTCCTTCTTTCTTAACGCCAGATCTCTTATTGTACTTATAAGCTCATATTCATTTAATATCTTAGTTCCGGTAAGCTCGCTTAAAATGCCATAATAAATATTAGCATCTACAGACATCTTCACACTCACCCTTCCCTCCGAAAGTGACACATCTGTAACATCAAGCTTCTTTATGTATTCATTATCTGCACTATATTTATAATTATCAGCATCTTTTATTGTATTAATGCCTTCTAACACCTCTCCAGCCACCTGCATAAGCTCTTTTTTGAGCCAATGCTCATCAGGAAGCACCTGTGTCCATTCAGGTGCAAAAAAGTCAATCTGTGTCACTGCAAACTGCTTAAGCACCTCTTTAAGAATATTATTAACATCTTCATTCTTTAACTGGTCACAATTAACAGGAATAACAGGAACTTCATAATCAGCCGACATATTAACAGCAAGTTCTTTGGTCTTTGCAGCATAAGGCTTATCACTGTTTAATATTACAACGAACGGCTTATTTATCTTTTTTAATTCATTAATTGTCTTTTTTTCTGCCGCCACATAATTTGTTCTGTCAATTTCTGTAAAAGAACCGTCTGTTGTCACAACAATCCCTATTGTTGAATGGTCATTTATCACTTTCTTAGTCCCAATCTCTGCCGCCTTGGAAAACGCTATTTCCTTAGTGTCCCACGGCGTCTTAACCATTCTCTCTTTTCCATTATCAAGATGCCCATTAGCCCCTTCAACCATAAATCCGACACAATCAACAAGCCTTACCTTCATATTAATTCCCTCAAATGGACTTATAAGTGCTGCTTCACTCGGAATAAATTTAGGCTCAACTGTCATAACTGTAGTTCCACCTGACGACTGTGGGAGTTCGTCCTGTGCCCTCTTTCTTTTATTATCATCTTTCATAGAAGGAAGGACACACAATTCCATAAATCTTTTGATAAAAGTTGACTTACCAGTTCTTACAGGTCCTACAACACCAAAATATATTTCTCCATTGGTTCTTTTCTTAATATCCATATATACATCATACGCTGCACCTGATACAAGCTCTTTTCCATCCATATATCTAACCTCCATATATACGCATATAAATGTATATTCCCTTCAATAAAAAAATATGCCAGACGAACGCCTCCATTCCTGCCTGTGTGGCAGAAAATGTACAGCTTTCATCTGACATACATATTAATCACATAACCCTGTAATTATATTCATCGCATAACCTGTAACAAATTAAAAATACATATTCTGTGACGAATTAGAATTTAATTATATTAAACTGTGCCAATGTGTAGAACACAAGAATAATAAGCAATAATACCGGTGCTATATACTTAATCATAACGCGGTATATTTTCTCACGCTTAAAAGCTTCTCCATTCTTGGTAGCTTCTCCAATAATATAGTCAGCACCCGTTGACCAGCCTATCATAAGGCAGGTAAAGAAGGCTACTATAGGAAGCAGAAGACTGTTGCTTATAAAATCGAAGAATGTAAGGAAATCCATTCCAAGTATTGTAATGTGTGACCATACCCCATTACCAAGTGAACAAGGTATTCCAAGGGCAACCGAGAATATAATAACACCAAGGCACGCTTTAATTCTGCTTATATGAAATCTGTCTATAAGCATTGAAACTATTGCTTCCATAACGGATACCGAACTTGTAAGTGCCGCAAAAAACACAAGCACAAAAAACAATCCGCCTATAAATCTTCCAGCAGTCATCTGTGTGAATACCTTAGGAAGCGTTACAAACATAAGTCCTGCACCACTCTGTGATGTTCCAGCTTCACCGCTGAATATATACACTGCCGGAACAACCATCATTCCTGCAAGAATGGCAATTCCTGTATCAAATATCTCTATCTGGTTGACAGATTTTACAATGCTCACCTCATCTTTAGTATATGAACCATAAGTTATCATAATTCCCATTGCAAGACTCATTGAATAGAACATCTGTCCCATAGCTGCACACACCGTCTTAAATGAGAATTTAGAGAAATCCGGCAGAAGGTAATATTTAATTCCTGCTGATGAACCTGGAATTGTAATTACATATATACATATTATAACGGCAAGCACAATTAGTGCTGGCATAAGATAACTGCTCACCTTCTCAATTCCTTTTTCTACACCCGATATTACAATAAGTGATGTAAGCCCAAGGAATATAATAAAAAATATAAGTGGTGCATATTCCCTTCCAATAAAGTTACCAAAAAATGAGTCTTCGGCAGCAGCTATATTCTGTCCTGCCGCAAATACTGTGACATATTTTGTAACCCATCCTCCTATTACACAGTAATATGGCAGAATGATAACCGGTATTATAAATGCAATCGGCCCAATAAATCCAAACTTAGAATCAACCTCTTTATACGCCCTTGTCGGACTTAACTTTGTCTTTCTTCCTATAGCAATCTCTGTTGTCATAAGAGTAAAGCCAAATGTAAGTGCAAGTATAATGTATACAAGAATAAATATTCCTCCGCCATATTGTGCCGCAAGATACGGAAATCTCCACAGATTACCCAGTCCAACAGCACTTCCCGCAGCCGCAAGTACAAATCCTATTTCTCCCGTGAAACTGCCCCTTTTCTTCTTTTCCATTAGTTATTCCAAACCTTTCCTTATAAATCATTTAATGTTTAATATTCAATATTTAATTATACATATTATTAATATATTTTCAATCTTCAAATTCCGCAAGCACATAATATCCTCTGCTTGTCTCTCCGACTTCTTTAACAACTCCATGTCTTGACTTAAGCCTGTCAGGAGTTGAGTAATTGCCTGACATAGCAACTGCTGGCTCAATAGTATAATAATAACTGCTTGGAAGCTTTCCCTCAGTTATCTCAACCTCATCACCCTGCTTAACAAGATTAGGCCTGCTCATTGTAAATTCCATCTGTCTCATAACCAGTCTCCTTTATAAATTGATTTTCTCCAGACATTTTCTCGTATAGTCATCAACCTTTTCCTTAAGATATGTGTTAGCACCATCCTCTATGTCAAAGCCGCTATCCATCATCTCTTTAGCCGCATCTGAGGCTTCTTTTAAAGTCTTGGCATCTGTGAATACGTCTGCTATTCCGAAATCAAAATCACCACTCTGTCGTACCCCAAAGAAATCTCCCGGACCACGCTGTTTCAAATCTTCCTCTGCTATCTTAAAACCATCATTGGAATATTGCAGTATATCCAGCCTGTCCTTTATCTTCTTGGATTTATTGCCAGTAACAAATATACAATACGACTGGTACTTTCCTCTTCCGACACGTCCTCTTAACTGATGAAGCTGTGCAAGTCCGAATCTTTCAGCATTTTCAACCATCATAACCGTGCTGTTAGGAACATTTACCCCAACCTCAATAACTGTCGTAGATACAAGCACATCTATCATTCCGCTGGCAAATCTTTCCATAATCTCATTCTTATCGACTGGACGCATTTTACCGTGAAGATACTCAATTCGCACGCCTTTAAGTTCAGCTCTTAACTTATCCGTGTAATCTATTACATTTTCCGCTTCAATATTCTCGCTATCCTCCACCATAGGACATATTACATAGCACTGTCTGCCCTCGCTGACCTGCTTTTTAATAAATGCGTATGCCTTTGGCCTGTATGAATCATCCACAACACAATTCTTTATTGCAAGTCGGTCTGATGGCATTTCATCTATAATAGATATATCCAAATCGCCATATAATATAATCGCAAGAGTTCTTGGAATTGGTGTTGCACTCATTACAATTATATGCGGATTGTTCCCCTTATCTGACAACTGTTTTCTCTGGTTGACACCAAATCTGTGCTGTTCATCTGTTATTACAAGTGCCAGATTATTATATTCAACCTTCTCCTGAATAAGTGCGTGAGTACCAACTACTATATCAATAGTACCATTTTTTATATCATCATACACTTTTCTCCTGGCAGATTGTGTCATAGAACCTGTAAGAAGTCCAACATTAATATCTATACCGGCATTGGCGAACATATTTCTTATAGACTCATACTGCTGCCTGGCAAGTACCTCTGTAGGAACCATCATTGCCCCTTGATACCCTGCAAATGCTGTATTCATAAGTGCAAGCACAGCGACAATCGTCTTACCAGAACCAACATCTCCCTGTATAAGACGACTTGTAAGATGCTTTCCACTCATATTATTCTTAACCTCTTCCCATGTTCTTAGCTGTGCATGAGTAAGCTTAAACGGAAGCTGGTTAATGAACTCTCTTGTCTTTACATTATCAGGGATAACATAGCTATTAAGTATTCTTTCGTTAGAAGCTTTCATATTAAGAGTTGCAAGCACGAACAGAAAAAATTCCTCAAATGCAAGCCTATGCCTTGCAATAATATAATCATCCATACTCTGCGGAAAATGTATATTAACCATCGCATAATTATGCTCTGCAAGATTATACTTTTCCCTTATATATTCAGGTATATATTCCTTTTCCAACCCGATTTTATATTTATCAAGTGCCTGTGTTACTGCTTTTACAACAGTCTTGTTAGATAATCCTTTCGTCAGAGGATATATAGGCATAAGCTGACCTTTAACCTCATTGTACTGAGCCATTGTATACATCTGCGGCTGTTCTAATATATAACTGTCTTTCTTATGGTTCACTTTTCCCCTGAATACATAGTGTGTTCCTATTCTTAATGATGCTTTCAAAAATAGCATATTATACCATACACATTTTATCGCACCGCCTTCTGAATCCTTAATGATAACAGACAGCATTTTAAGCCTTCCATTACCATATATATCAGGGCTTCCAACTACCGTTCCCTCTATAGCAGCAATCTCTGTATCATCATCAATTGAACTAATAAAAACAGGCTCTTCATATACATCGTAATCTCTCGGATACAGCTTTACGAGATCTTCTACTGTGTATACAGAAAGCCTGTTTAGATTGTTAGCAGTTACAGCCCCTACTCCTTTTAATTGAGTAATATCCATACATCTACTCCATATCTGACAGCTTATATGCGTGTCATCATCAATTAAATAAAGGGCTAATATCTTTAATTATTATTCAACAGATACTATATAATAGTATACTGGCTGGCCACCATACTGAAGTTCCACATCAACACCGTCAAACTTCTCTTCTATCTGTGATACAAGTTCGTTGGCATCATCTTCCTTAATATCCTGTCCATAGTATACGCTTATAAGTTCTGAGTCATCATTCACAAATGTATCAAGCATATCTATAAGTGTTGTATTCATATCTGTTCCAACAGCCGCAAGTCCCTTGTCACCAAGTCCAAGGTAATTGTCCTTCTTAATCTCTTTGCCGTCAATTGAAGTATCTCTTACAGCATATGTTAATTCACCTGACTGTACAGTTGAAAGTGAATCAAGCATAGCCATCTCGTTCTCTTCTGCACTTCTTGTCATCTCAAAGTTAATCATAGCTGTAATTCCCTGAGGAATTGTCTTTGTTGGAATAACAACAATCTTCTTATCCTCAATAATTGATGCAGCCTGATTAGAAGCAAGAATAATATTGCCATTGTTAGGAAGAACAAATATAGTATCTGCATTAATCTTCTCTGCGGCATTAAGAATATCCTCTGGTGATGGGTTCATTGTCTGTCCACCCTGTATTACTTCATCAACACCAAGACCCTTGAATATCTCTGCTATACCTTCACCAGCAGCTATTGTAACAAAACCGAAATCTTTCTTAGGTTCCTGTTCCTTCTTCTCCTGCTCGTGCTTCTTCATAGCATCTGCGGCAATAGCTGACTGCATCTCTGACTGTGCCACAACCTTCTGGTTATGTTCTTCTCTCATATTGTCAACCTTCATCTTAGTCAGCTGACCGTATTCAAGCCCCTTTTCAAATGCCTGACCAGGATGGTTAGTATGAACATGAACCTTAACGATATCATCAAGATTAACGCACACAATTGAATCACCGATTGATGAAAGAAATGCCTTAAAGTCCGCCTCTGTCTTTTCATCAAATGACTTTTCAAGCATAATTATAAATTCTGTACAGTAACCAAACTTAATATCTACATCTTCAATGGCAGCACCTTTTCCAGGCATACTAGAACCAGATTTAAACTCAGCATTAGGTTCTGTAATTGTGAAATCTGTAACCTTTCCAGTAAGGGCATCTAACATTCCCCTAAGAACAACTACAAGTCCCTGTCCACCTGAATCTACTACTCCAGCTTCCTTTAATACTGGTAACATCTCTGGTGTCTTAGCAAGCACTTCCTCTGCATAATCAATAATCACTGATAATGCTTCTTCTAAATCTGTCACATTCCCTGCAACCTCTGCCGCTTTATCAGATACACCCTTTGCAACTGTAAGGATTGTTCCTTCCTTTGGCTTCATAACAGCCTTATAAGCTGTCTCTGTCGCTCTCTGTGTTGCAACTGCAAGTGTCTCAACAGTTATCTCACTAACGTGTGACATTTCCTTAGTAAAACCTCTAAGAAGCTGAGAAAGAATAACTCCTGAATTACCTCTTGCTCCTCTTAATGAACCTGTAGAAATAGCTTTAGAAAGACTCTCCATTGTTGGATTGGCAATTGCACTTACCTCTTTCGCCGCTGACATAATTGTAAGAGTCATATTAGTTCCTGTATCACCATCTGGTACTGGAAATACGTTAAGGTCATTAATCCATTCTTTCTTTGATTCAAGATTCTTAGCTCCTGCAAGAAACATCTTCTGCACAAGTGCTGCATCTATTGTAGTAGTAGCCACTTTATTTCCTCCATTCTGCCATAAACAAGGCCCGTCAATCTACTTTATAAAAACAATTAATCTATAACACGAACGCCTTCAACATATATGTTAATCTTTTTAATTTCAAGGCCTGTGAATTCAGATACTTTGTACTTTACATTCTCAATAAGGTTGTCAGCAACTGTTGAAATGCTTACACCATAAGAAACTATAACGTGAAAATCAACTTCTATTCTATTGTCACTGTCTATCTCAACCTTAATACCTCTTGTAAGACTATCACCTTTTAACAGCTTAACAAGACCATCTTTCATACTTACTGCCGCCATTCCGACAATTCCGAAACACTCAACTGCTGTTGAACCAGCATACTGAGCAACAACATCACTTGAGATGGATACTTTTCCTAATTTGTTGTTTAATGTTCCATTCATATCTAGCCTCCATACTGCGACTTGTATTTTAAGGAATCTATGCAAAGCCTCTTATGAAGCATATTTGCAAGAAGTTTTGCGCAGTCAAACTTTCCCCACATATAAAGTATATTTTCATTATACTATCAAAGCTAAAATAAATAAAGTGAATTACGCAATTTTATTAAATTGTGCAATTCACTTTAATGTACTGATATAAATTTTCGAAAATTAATAGCATTAGGCACGCTCTACTTTGCCTGAACGTAAGCAAGAAGTGCAAACATACATCTTCTTTGTTGCTCCGTTAACCTTAACTCTAACAGACTTAACGTTAGAATTCCAAATCTTATTAGATCTTCTATGAGAATGACTCACTGCATTACCAAAGTGAGCACCTTTTTCGCAAACTGCACATTTAGCCATATCAATTACACCTCCTTACCGGTATTGGGTAAATTTACCCACAACAGAAATTATTGTATCAGAACATATTACATTTTGCAACACCTTTTTACTAAAAATATTACATTTTAATGACAAAACATATTATAACCTATAATAATAAGAGCAATTATTATAACTATATGCCAGAACATACTACCTGTAAAGATTAACCCTATAATCATTCCAACCGCAATCCAGAACATAATAAAGCCCAACATTCTGCACATAACAATCCTCTTCTTATGTACACTGCCCTTATCTTTATGATGTTATCAATACATATGGCGCAGATATACATATTATCCATTTTGTAAATGTATATGCTGTATACTCATTTTTTATAATCTATTCTTCATCTGTAACATCACTGATAGCTTCATCAATATCATCATCCATCTTTACATCACCAAACTTGCCAGTTATTCTGTCAACCACATCTGGAACCATATCCAAAATCTTAGTTACAGTATCCTGATTTTTGATATTAACAAGCTTAGTTGCACCATTCTGGATAACAAGAACAGCACTTGGAGACATCTTGCCTCCCATACCACCGCCGGCGTTATTCTTCTTATCACCAGCAAATGCACCGGCCCCAACACCAAACGATACATCAACTAATGGAAGTATAATTGTATCATTAACGTGTACCGCTTCCCCAACAACTGTCTTAGCTGATAAAAAGGAATCCATACCCTTAAAAAGCGATGCAACAGTTTCATTAAAATCATTCTTATTCTCTGCCATATTAATCCTCCATTACTAACCCTTATTAAACACAAGCTTTCTAAACCTGTTGTTTTTATATATTCTTAAAGCTATCAAAAGCAGGCGGTATATTCTTACCCTGCCTTTCATATATATATCCCCTTCCAGCACTTTCTGTTCAAATTCAGGGGTTATATTAAACTGAACACCTGTAATTCCATATATAACCGCAATCACTCCTAATATCCTGCCTGTCATATATGGTTCTTCACAACCATAGCGCACATTAACATCATACTTAACCGGTGTTATTTCTCTTATAAGTTCTTTAAGTTCCTTCTTAATAAGCCTTACAAGTTCTTTATTCTCTTCATCATTAATAATTACTTTTAAATCATTAATCTTCTGCCAAGCACTTCTCTTCTTATCCACAATGGCTTTTAAAAGCTTTTTAAACTTGCTCTTTATGCTTATAAGCTTATCTTTCACACTATTAAGTGCTGCTTTCAGCCTGCCAATGAGGTCTTTTTTCTTATGAGGCTGGCTGACTGACTGCCTATTATGTTTATCATCCTCATTATGCTGGTTATTACTTCTGCTTTCTATATGTTGCTTTATGTCAGCTTTTTTATGAATTTCTTCCAGCCTTTCTTTAGAAGAACTCCTTGAGGCTTTTTCATCTGTCTTTTCTAAAGCTTCATCTGCCACCATCTTTTTATCAGCAACGGCTTTTTCAGCTTCTAATGCTTCAACCTGCACAGCAGTATCCTGACTATTGCCAGTACCACTTGTTTCATTCTGTCTACCAGCAGCGTATTGTCCGGCAGTTTCCTGACTGCTGTCCGCCACATACATATCATCAATGCACTTATCGCCTTCTTTATTCTTTTGCTTCTTCTCCTTATCCGAATTATTATCGAATATTTTAAAGAACATAGCATATGCCTTAACCGATAAGTCATTAGCATATGATGCTTTTAGCCTAAGAACATTAAGAAGCCAGCTTATCTTAATATTTGCCGTAAGCCTGCTATGATAATCAGCACTAATATTATATCTTACCGGCACGAATAAAACCATAAGCACCAACAGAATTAATATTCCAAGCAATGATAGAAGCACTATTCCTGCTATTTTAAGAATTAATAATATAATATGAACCATTAATGCCCCCATTATTATTTATTGCCAAATCCAAGATATTCTCTTATATCAAATCCACCTGTAGCATTATACACTTCATCAATTATATCTCTCACAAGATTAAGTGCCTCATCACGTCCTTTAGCAAGTCCAACTACATATATTTCTTCGTTTACATTTTTATTCTTAAAATGTGGTTGTAAAAGCATATTAGCCGAATATATATCCAGAATATTGCAAGTGTTAGAAGCAAGTGTTATCAAAAATGTATCTGCACAAAATCTGTTCTTTCTTATATGTCCAAATACTTTATATTTATCTTTCTTTGCATTCTCACCAATATACAGCTTTCTATACCACTTCACAATATTCCTCGTTTCCAAGCAGTACAAGACCGCTTAATATACATTTATTGTCCGGCAATAATCATTCTTACTACTTCAACAACAGCCTTCTTCTCAGCTTCATCACTGCACTGTATTAATGAACTGTTGATATAATCCTGAATTTCTTCCGTATTATTAAAGAACACTGGAAGCATTGATAATACAGCCGCCATAACTGCTCTTT
>RRZU011868377.1_pt1 | contig 10476 bp, 10 predicted proteins | sample 2165561 | NCBI WGS metagenome assembly RRZU01 (sample SAMN10456909, study PRJNA506462) | wastewater metagenome | isolation source: wastewater sludge | place: USA: Moscow, Idaho | reverse complement strand
TAATCATTATTTAGATAAAAATTTCTAACAATATATTTTGGTTCTTCAATTGGCATTGCTCAGTCAATGAGTCAAAAAACTGCCTCATTTTCTACTTTTGCTCATTTATTATCCATATCAAACTTTATATTTTCATACATTTTTGAAATCTCATAACAATTACTTGGTAATTTTTTCTTGATACAAGTATCAGCTAAAACTTTATTTTTTAAATGCGTATCAATTAAAACATCATAATCTCTATGATAATCTAATTTTAAGTTTGGCGCTTCAAAAAAATCATGATATTTATCTGAATATTCTAAAGAGTTAAGATTTTCCTTATCGTATTTATTTATATATTTTATAGCTTCATCTGGTGAATTCATATCGTATCACTTAACTAAAATTAGCTCATCAGAATTATCTTTTAAATCAAGTTTTACTATAAATTTATCGTCAGATTCATAATTTAGTATTTTTACATTTTTTCTTTGATCATCATTTTCAACTTCAAATCATTTATAAGATCCATTTTTAAACAAAACTGATTGTTCTTTGAATGGTTCTTTATATTCTACTTTTTTAAAAAAATACGAGTATGAGATAATATCGGTATCTTTTAGAGTAAAATCAAGTTTTGAAAAAGATTTATTTGGAAATTTTTGACTAACTTCTTGATTTATAGTATCAATTGTTTTTTGTCAGTATCAACTTTTTACATAATAACTTTCTTCATCTAATATATTTTTTGTTACAACAGAATTATTAAATTTTTCTGCTAAATCTAACGCTCAAGTGTCAGTAGTATCTAAAATTACATTTTCTTTTAAGATATTATCTTTTAGCTCATTCCAAGCAAAATTCATAGCTGCTCACCAAACATAATTTCATTCACAACTTTTTCAATTAACTTCATTATTTTGCGTACAATTATTCCCTGTATAATCAGAATTATTTCAAGTAGTTAAATTTAAAACATCTACTTTTCAACAAGAGTTTAAAAAAATTAATAAAGTTATTAAAACAAAAAATTTAATACTATTTTTCATAAATTTAAAATTAATTTATAATGAAATAATATTAACTAATAAAAATATTAAATCAAGTATTTTTTGTATTTATAAATTAATATAGATTTTATTTTTGTTTTTTAAAAAATAAACTATAAAATAATTTAAATAATATTAATTTATTAAAATGCTAAAAATAATAAAAACTTCAGACTATAAAAAAGATTTAACAAATATTTGCAAATTTTATAATTCAAATCTAAAAATTGAAAGTATCATTGCTAGAAATGAATTATTTTTAGAAAATATAATTGTAAAAAAAGATAATTTTTGAAAACCTATATTTGATAAAAATAAATATTATTGTATTTCTCATAAAGAAAATTTAGTATTTGTATGAAGTTCTGATTTCCCTATTTGAATTGATATAGAATATTTTAAACAAAGAAATATTGAAATATTAAATTATCACAGTGATTTTGAATACAATTTAATTTGAGAAAAAAATTTAGAAAACTTCTACATATTTTGGACTATTAAAGAAAGTATTATAAAGTTATTCAATACAACTTTAGATGATTTAGAAAACATCAAAATTAAAGAAATTACAAAAAGTAAAAATAAAATTGATGAAATTTATTTTAATTTAAAAGCTATTAGTGAATTTAATAACAAAAAAATTATAACATATAGCTGAATTATAGAAAAAAATATTATTTATTCTTACAGCTTTTTTCTTGATTAACTAGAAAAATTCATATATTTATAATAATATCTTTTAACTAAATTATATGAAATATAAAAATTTATATATTTTCATTTTACTTGTAATTATTTGGAGTTTACTTTTTTCTATGTTTAAATATTTTGTATGGTGAGTTTTTGCTTCGCAAACTGTAACGCTGCAATATTTATCTGGATATATGAGTTTGTGAGCATTTATTTCATATATAGTTTGATGAATATTTTTTGAAATATTAAAAGAAAAAAAATTTCACTTTTTAAGCATTTTTGGTTGAATTTTTAGTTTGGTTTTATTATGATTATTATATAAATTTTGATTTAATATTGCCATAGTTTTGGCTTTAGTTTCATTTTTAGTTTGAATGTTTTATTGATTATGGGGAATTTTAAAAAATTTTTTGATATCAAATTTAATTTCTGAAACAAAATTATCTGACACAAAAGTAAATTGATTAGCTAATATATTTTTTATTTGTTTTGTAATAATTTGAAGCATTGTTTGATGATTGTTATGAGAAAAATTAAGTTTTAGTTGAATTTTTGTTTTAATCTGAATCTTATCAATAACTATATTTATCAATTTATTTTTAACTGATTCTAAAGATTCTATAACAAAAAATACAAAAGAAAGATTTCTTGATTATAAAAATAATTTTTTAAGTGATTTTAAATTCATATTTAAAAAATACTTTATAATAATGTTTTTTTCTACAAGTATATTAGCAATTTGAACGATTTTATCACAAAAAGCTATCGAATATAGCGTGGAATTTTTGCATAAAACAGCTTCTCAGTGAGCAGTTTTACTTTTATATACAGCTATTTGATCTATAATTTGAAATATATGATCTATGAAAATAAATAAAAATAGATGGAATTATTTTTTTGGAATTTGAATTTTATTTGCAATTTCAAGTTTCGCGTTTCCTTTCATTTTAAATAACTTTTTTTATACCTGAGTTTTAGCATTTATATGCTGAATATTATTTTGAATAGTTTTTAATTTAATTGAATCTTATTATTTCAAAAAAATGGCTATTGATAATAAAAAATCTTTTTGAGCTGTAAGTTTGTGATTAGTTTCAAGTATAAATGTAGCATTTTTTATGTTTTTAGTAGATTTTTTACAACAAAAAATCTGATTAAATTGAGTTTATTATTTTTTATGAACAACAATTTTTATTATGAGTGTTTATATATTTGTAAACAAAAATAAATTTTTAGAAAACTAATTTAAAACTAACTTAAAAACATGAAAATTTTTGCTATAATTTATTTCAATCTTTTAAAATTAAGATACAATTTTGAAATTTCTTGACTTGATTTAATAAAAAAAGATAAAAAATATTTAATATTTCCAAATCATCAAGCCCTTGTTGATCCACAAATTGTTGTTTCATTGTTATTTTCAAAAATAAAAATAAGTCCTGTTATATCTGAAACTTTTTACAATATTCCTATTTTAAAATCATTTTTCAAAATGATAAAAGCTGTAAGTATGTGAGATATTCAAAAATGAACATCTAGCGAAAAAGATATTTTAAAAGCTTTTGAAGATATAAAAACCGCTTTACAAAAATGAAATAATTTATTACTATACCCTTCTGGGCAATTGTATTCTCAATGATTTGAAGTTATAAAATGAAAAAAATCATGATATTTTGCTGTAAAAAATATGCCAAAAGATTGTGAAATAATTCTAATAAAAACAACTTGATTATGGTGAAGTATGTTTTCAAAAGCTTATATTTGAGAAACACCAAACCTATTTAAAGCCATTTTCAAAAGTATATTTTATATTATTTTTAATTTAATATTTTTTATTCCAAAAAGAAATGTAAAAATTGAAATTTCAAATTATACAAAAAAACTTCAAAATATTGAAAATATAAATGATTTCAATCAAGAACTTCAAGATTTTTACAACAAAGATTGAGAAGAAGAAATTGTTTATTTAAAACATTATTTTTATTTTGATGATATAAAAAATAAAAAAATTCCAAAAATAAATTGAAGCTTAATAGAAATAAATTCTGATTTTGATTTTAAATTAATTCCTTTAGAAATTAAAACTGAAATAATAAATAAATGTCTTGAAATCAAAAATATAACTTGAAATTTTGATTTTGATTCAAACTTAGTATTAGATTTGTACTTTGATAGTATAGAATTAGCTGAAATAAAAGCTTACATTCAAGCAAAATACCAAAATTCAAGTAATCCAGCAATAACACAACTAAAAACAATTTGAGATTTGTGTATTATGGCGATTTGAAAATCATCTTGAGTTGAAGAATTAAAACCTTGTGATTGGAAAATAAAAAATTATGAAAATGAAAATATTTATGAATTTTTAAATAAAAATCTTTGAAATAATGAATATGACAATATTTTAAGTTTATTTAAAAAATCCTTTAAACAAGATAAAAAATCTAGTTTTGTTTATGATAATATTTTATGAATGCAAACAAAAAAAGATTTTTTAATCAAAGCTTATTTAATTTCAAAATATATAAAAAAATCAAAGTGAAAATATGTTTGAATTATGCTTCCAAGTATAACATTATCAAGTTTGGTGATTATTTCTAGCTTACTAGCTTGAAAAATACCTGTAATGCTAAACTGGACTTTATGAGAAAGTTCACTTAATCACTGTATAAAATTTTCAAAAATAGAAAATATTTTTACTTCAAAAAATTTTTATGAAAAAATAAAAAACGACCAAACTAAAAATTTTGAAAATATGTATATTTTCTTGGAAGATTTATTAAAAAATGTCTGATTAAAACAAAAATTTAAAGCATTATTTGATAGTTTGTTATTTAAAATCCCTAAAATTTCAAATAATTCTGAAGCTGTAATTTTATTTACTTCTTGAAGTGAAAGTTTACCAAAAGCGGTTAGTTTAAGCCATAAAAATATTATTAGCGATATTTTATGAGCACTGTATCATTTTCCTTTGAAAAAAAATGATATTTTAATGGGATTTTTACCACCTTTTCATAGTTTTGGTTTTAGTATAAACACAATTATGCCTTTAATAAGCGGTTTAAGAGTTTGTTATACACCAGATCCAAATGATGCTAAAACAATTCAAAATTTATTAATTCATACAAAAACAACAGCAATAACTTCAACTCCAACATTTTTAAAAATGATTTTAAATTCAACAAAATCTAAACTTGAAAATATAAAATATGCTGTAGTTTGAGCTGAAAAATGTCCAATTGAATTAGAAAAACAATTTAGTGAAATTTGTACAAATTGAAAAATTTTAGAATGATATTGAATCACAGAATGTAGTCCTGTAATTTCAATAAATCCGCCATCTAAAGCAAAATTATGAAGTGTTTGATTACCAATATATAATTCAAAAGTTATAATTGTTTCCCTTGAAAACAACGAAATCTTATGAAAAAATGAACAATGAATGATTTATTTTTCTGGAAAAAATGTATTTAATTGATATCTTGATGAAAAATTAGAAAGTCCTTTTGAATATTTTAACCAAGAAAAATATTATAAAACTTGAGATTTGTGATATTTAGATGATGATTGATACTTATTTATAACTTGAAGATTAAAAAGATTTGTAAAAATTGCTTGAGAAATGATTAGTTTACCATTTATTGAAAATATTTTAACAAAAAAATATTCTAAAAATGATACCTTAAGCGTAGCAATTGAAGCAAAAGAATTAAATTGAAACATAAAAATTGTTTTATTTTCAACTATAAATATAGATTTAAAAGAAGTTTGAGAATACTTAAGAAGCTCTTGAGTAAGCAATTTAGTAAAAATTTCTGAAATTATAAATATAGTTGAAATTCCTTTGCTTTGAACTTGAAAAACTGATTATAAAAAATTAAAAGAATTAATAATTTTTTAAAAAATATGAATTATAAAAAAATTTCAAATAAAATTAAAAACATAGAAAAACAGCTTAATATAGCAATAGATAATTTTTCTAACGATGAAATATTTACAAAAAAATCTCAAATTTATCTACAAAAAGACAAAGATAATTTACAAAAAAAATGGAAAAAAATTGCCTTAAATTTTAAATATTTAAAAAAAATAATAAATACTTGAAAATATAATTTTTTATTTAACAAAGATTATAATGACTTTATTATAAAATACTACTGTGTTGCGATTTATTTTAATTTTGTAATTGAAATTCAAGAAAATTTTAAACACAACGAAGATTTTATAAGGCAATATTTAGACGAAAATTTTAAAGAAAATTATTCAACTATTGCAAGATTTATTTATAATTATAACTTTTTAAAATACTTAAATTATCCTAAAGAATTTATATTTTTTACAGAAAATAAAATTTCTAAAGAATTACATTGGATGAAACATATTGAACTTAATCACAAAATTAAACTTGATTTTGAGTACAGAAATTTTTATTATTATTTTAAATATAGACTGGATTTTATAATTAAATTTTTTGTAAAACACATTTGAGTTTTTTTATCCAAAATAGATTTTAAAGTTAGTCATAAAATAAATTTTGATTTAATAAACGAATTTTATCAAATATCAAAACCTTGAGATATTTTACTTTCAAGACAAAATTTTGTAGCTACAAATATTTCAATTCCCTGATTTTGGAAACATATGAGTATGTATTTATGAACTTGAGAATATTTAAAATCAAATTACAAAAATAGTTATTTTAAAACACTAGAAGACAAAACTCACTATATTATTGAATCTACGAAAAAATGAGTGTGTGTTGAAAAATTTGAAGATTTTATAAAACACAATGATTATTTATGAGTATTTAGAACCAATTTTTCAAAAGAAAAAATAAAAAAAGCTATTTTAAAAACAACAAATTTATTAAATAAACAGTACGATTATTTATTTAATTTTTATTCTGATAATAATTTTGTATGTTCTGAACTGATTACAAAAGCTTATTTAAAAGAAAATGAATTTGATGAATGACTAAATATAAATTTAGTAAAAATAGCTTCAGGAATAACTTATCCACCAAATGATTTTGTTAAAAAATCTTATTTAGAGCAAAATAATAATTTAAAAGAAATAAATGCAGTTTTTTTTATAGATAAAGAAAATAATGAAAATTTCATAAATTTACCAAACAAATTAAACGAAAGTTTTAAAAGATCAAGATTTAGTTTTTGGCTTAAATAAAAAGTAATTATTCAACTACTATTTCATAAAAACAAAAAAAGATGATTTTAAAATCATCTTTTTTATTATTTATTTGAAAAATATTGTGTCAAATCTGGAACTATTTGTTTTTTTCTTGAAAGTCTTAGTTTTAAATCAGCTAAATTTTCAACAACTTCAGCATTGAAAACTTCATTTACAACTTTTTCATCTTCTCAATCTAAAACTAAAGAAATATTTTTCATTCAAATTATATCAACAACTGATAATAAAATAAAATCTAAGCTAGAGTTTTGTTTTATTTTTGACATAGCACTTAATAATTCTTCTTTTCTTCAAAGAGCATATCAAGGATTAGTTGTTTCTAAAGTTCAAACTCATAATTTATTTCAGTTAACTTCAAATTCTTTATAATCATATTTTACAATATCTTCAGCAGGCATATCACCTAAATCAGATTTAGCATCAAACATTGGCATTGCAAATTTTTCTAAATCTTCTATTCAAGTTATTTTTTTCAATTCTTCAGCAATTAAAACATCTTCTTTTGTAGTTGTTGCAGATTTGAATAATAAACTATCTGATAAAATTCAAGCTAAAATCATTGTTCAAATTTCTTTTGAAATTTCAAATCAAGCTTCTTTATACATTTTAAAAAGTACAGATGCTGTTGAGCAAATAGCTTCCATTCTAATATTTAATGGAGCGTTTGTTGATAAATCTATTTTATGATGATCAACAACCCATTCTAATTCTAATTCTTCTAAATTATCAACAGTTTGCATTTTTTCATTATGATCAACCAATGCAATTCTAGTTCACGATAGAAAACTAGTTTTTATTTCTGGTTTTTGAATTTTCAAAAGTTCTAAAAGATATTGAGTTTCTTTATTTAATTCTCATTGAATAAATGGTGTTGCTTCATATCATTTTTTGTTTAAATAATCAGCAAAAACTATAGCTGATAAAGTACAATCAGTATCTGGTATTTTATGTCAAATTACACTTATTTGTTTCATATTTTTTTATTATTAAATTAAATACTTGTTAAATATATTGATTTTTGTATTTTTTGTCAAAATTAAATTTTCATATTTCTATATAAAATATTTTTCATCAATTTTTCAATCGATAACTTCAATTCAATCATCTTTAATTTTTTGAAGCTTTCAATGAATTCCTCATTTTCAATTATAAAATCAAATTTTTGTTTTTGTTTCTAATACTTTATAACAAGGAAAAATTTCAGTTTCTTCATTTTGTTTTAAAATTTTTCATACTTTTCTTGGATGAATATTAAAAACTTTTCACAAACTTTCATAAGTCATCAATTTTCATTGTGGAATTTTTAATAAATATCACAAAACTTCCCCTTTTAACATATCTTTTTTCAACATTTTTTTAATAATTATTATCTAATATTTGAATTATAATTATTTTAGCAAAAAATACTAAATTATAATTTTAATCATTTAAATAATTAAAATACTTTTTTTATTTATCTTTTGCTTTTTATTTTTTTTGATATACAATACTATAGATGTAAATTGTTTTGTTTTTATTTCTGTTTTAAAAATTTCATTTTTTTTAAGTTAAATCGTTTTTTAAGTTAAGGGGGTAATTCATTTTTAAACTATTATAAAGACACTAATGTTTGCAGTGTTTTATTTTTTTATAAATTTTTGTTATGGCAAAAAAATTATTTGTTGGGAACATTTCTTGGAATGCTTCTAAAGAAGATTTAGAAAACATCTTCGGTGAATACGGTGAATTAGCTGAAGTTATTTTAATTAAAGATGAAAATGGTAGATCTAAAGGTTTTGGGTTTATTACTTTTGTTAATGATGAAGAAGGAGCTAAAGCTATTTCTGAATTAAATGGATTCAAAATTGATGAAAGACCATTATTCGTTAATGAAGCTAGACCACAAGAAAAAAGAGAAAGAAATTTCAGATAATTTCATGGTAAAAAAAGAAGCAATTAATTGCTTCTTTTTTTTATTTCCCTAATTCTTATTTATAAATTCAATATAATCTTTTGCGTCACTAAATTTATAATAAACTGATGCGTACCTAATATATGCTATTTCATCAATTTTTTTAAGTTCTTCTAAAACATATCATCATAAATCACTTGATGGTATTTTTCTTTTATTTAAAAGCTTTTGTTCAACATTGTACAAAATATTATCAATATTTTTAATACTAACATTTCTTTTATTAAATGCTTTTAAAATACTTTCATAAAGTTTTTCTTCATTAAATTCTTCTACGATTCAACCTGTTTTTTCAACTAAAATACTTACTTTTTCATATTTTTCGTAAGTATTAAATCTATTTCAACAATTTAAACATTCTCTTCTTCTTTTGATAGAAGTTCAATCTTCAGATAATCTTGAATCCAATACTTTAGTATCAGTATTTCCACAAACTATACAATGCATATTTTTAAAGTTATAATTAATTTCTTATTTCACAATTTAAAACATTATCTCAAACAATTTTTTTAAAATTTTCTAATTCTTTTTGAGTAAAACTTTCTCAAGTAAAATTTTCGTCTAATAATTTTGTAGGTTTAAAATTTTGTAAACAATATTTTTTTGCTTTAAATATAATATTTTTAACAATATCTAAAATATCTTCTTCCTCATGAAATCATTTTATTAAAGTTGTTCTAAATTCGTAATCAACTCAAGAATTTCTAATAATTTCTATACTTTTTTGAAAATCAAAAGCTGCTTTTACTCAAACAATTTTATCGTAATTTATTATATTTGTTTTTATATCCATTGCAACATAATCAAGTAATTTTAATGAAAATAATTCTTGTAATAATTCTGGATTAGTTCAATTTGTATCTAATTTTACTTTAAATCACATAGATTTTACTTTTTGGCAAAATTCTACCAATCATTTTTGTAAAGTTGGTTCACCTCAACAAATTGAAACTCAGTCTAAAAGTCAGACTCTTGTTTGCAAGAAGTTAAAAAATGCAGTTTGTGAAATCAAATTATTTGAATTTTTAGCGATTAAATCTCATCTCACAAATTCTGGATTATGACAATAATTACATCTAAAATTACATCAAGGAGTAAATATTATACAACTTGTTAATCATGGAAATTCTACTAGTGAAAATTTTGTTACTGATGATATAAGCATATTTTTAGATTAAGAACCAAATTTATCATTAAAACATTGATTTTCTTGTGACATATCAAAATAATTTCTTGAATAAAATTCTGCTTTTTTTCAAGTGTTAAAGCTTGTAACTGGTCTGTGGTATCACATAACTCTTGTGTAAATTTCGCATTTTGATCTTGAAATTTCAACTCAAGATTCGTTTGTAAATGTTGCTGTCATAGTTTTTATAGTTAAAAGGTAAGTTGGGTTACCTCACCCCTAGCCCCTCTCCTTTGGAGGAGAGGGGTAAAAGATGATGTGTGTATTTTTAAATTTTTTTTATATTAGTTATCTTCTCTTACTTTTGTGACCAAAAGCAACAAAAGTCTCAGGGGGCTCAAATTTCAGCTGGAAACTTAAGTGCTTTCTATTACTGACTCACTATCGTTTCGCCCCCTGAAACCCTT
>RRZU011848486.1_pt1 | contig 10476 bp, 12 predicted proteins | sample 2165561 | NCBI WGS metagenome assembly RRZU01 (sample SAMN10456909, study PRJNA506462) | wastewater metagenome | isolation source: wastewater sludge | place: USA: Moscow, Idaho | reverse complement strand
GGCCCGCGGAGGAGATGAGCCCGGTCGTCGAGGACCTGATCAAGCTCCTCGATTCCGTCGGCGGCCAGTTGCGCGCCGGCCGGTACCCCGACGACGCCAAGGCGGCGAAGACCGCACGCTTGTTGCGCGCCGTCGCCGACCAGCTCGACGTCTGAGGTGTGATCCGGTTCCTTCCACCGCCACGGTGTGAATATCCGTGCGTTGAATCGACAGATCTTCACAACATCGCGGGGGGCAGGCTCCCACCTTGGGCGTCTAGCCCCCCTGCACGTCCATGCGGACCGCCCAGACGCCCTTCTGCTCACCCTCGGAGATGATCGCCAGCGGATAGCCCTGGGGGTTGGCCGGAACCCGCGGGAACGAGAAGCGGAAGTACGTCTCGGTGATGGCCTCCTGCGACAGCCGCTGGCCGGCGATCGACGGGTACCACCCCTGCTCGGCGATGGCCGGATCAACGCTGATCCCGACGACGTTCTCGGGAACGACATCGAGGGTGCCCGTCCGACCGCTCGCCGCCTTCTGCGCCGCGTCGTTGAGGCACTGCTGCGGGTCGATCTGGCCATCCCAACTGAAGCACGTCGGCGCGAGCCGCTCAGAGGTTGTGCCGGTGAAGACCGTCACCCCGGGCGGGGGCTTCTCGCAGGAGGCGAGCGCCGCTGTCGCTGCGACCGCGAGCACCACGGGTGCCATCTTCTTCATGCGTCCTCCTCGGCATCTGGCTCCTGCATCGTCGCATGTTCGGTGTCCTGGGCGTCCTGTGGGACATCGGCCACCTCGGGCTCTTCGGACTCCGGCTCGGTCTCTTCTACCGGCTCGGGCTGCTCTGGCTCTGCCTCGGCCTCCGGCTCGGTCTCTTCCACCGGCTCGGGTCCGAACTCGTCGTAACCGACCTCGTCCACGACGGTTTGTGCCACCGGAACCGGCGCGCTCTGCGTCGTCTCGCTGTGGGCACCGCACCCGAAGGTCATGGCGACCACGCGACCGTCGGCCGGCGAGTAGCCGTTGGCGCACACCCCGAAGGCCTGCCCCAACGGACCTCCGATGAGCAATAGGAATCCGCACGAAGCGCAAGTCAGATCGGCCCCGCGTGCCACGGCGGCGCGGGGACCGACCTCGCGGTACCAGCGCTGGGCGGCCTCACGCCTGCCCTCCGGGCTCAGGATGCGCAAGCGTCCCAAGCCCAGTTCCCACTGCGGTGGCTGCAGTTCGTCGTCCTCGACCGCCGGGGCATCGGTCTGGGCCATACCCGGCAGCAACCGGGGATCGTCCGGTTCGGTGACCAGCACATCACCGGCGCCGATGTCCCCGGGTTGGATGCGCTTCTTCCACGGCACCCAGGCCGGCGCGAGCAACGCATCGCCATCCGGCAGCAGCGCCGTCTCGTCGACAGTGACGGTGTCGGCGTCTGGCGCCCGGGTCACGGTGACGGCCCACCGCCAGCCGACATAACCGGGAACGTGGCCTTCGAAGTAGTGCGTGACGACCAGAGGGCCGTCTGCCACGAGTCCGGTGTGTTCGCCGATCAACGCCGCATCGGCCTCTTCGAGCAGTGCGTCCCGCGCCCTGTCCACCGCGGCCGCACAGACCTCGTCGACGTCCCAGGTCTGTTGCTCCGCGATCACTGGCACCTCGGCATGCCCCTCCCCGACGACGACCGTCACCAGGTCGTCGTGCTGCTGCTCGTCATCCATGAGATTCCCGTGCGCGCCTGTAGGCCTCACGCCGCCGTACGGTGTACCAGCGGCCGGGCACGCCGAGTCCGGCCCCGACCAAACACACCGTCAGCCACCACTGCGTGTTGTGCGCCCGCAACTCGTCGGAGAAGAAGACGAACAGGACCGCGAAGGCCACCAGCCACGCCACGGTACCGAGGGTCACGGCAAGAACACCGTCCTCATCCAGCGGCTGCACATCCACATGTCCGACCGTACTACTAGGCACCCGCGGCGACCTGTGAGGCATCAGCGAACGAGAGCCAGGACCACGAGCACTGCGACCAGGCCGATCAGCACGGCCAAGGTGACCAGGCGTCGGCTACGCGGATCCACGGTCAGGGAGCCCCGCCGTCGGTCTCGAAGTCCCCTTCACCGTCGATCGCGGACGGCGGCACCTCGGTCGGTTCGATCTCCTCCTCGATCGGCGGCGGCGTCACGGTCTTGGTGGGTTTCGGGGTCTTGCTGACGGTGGGTGTCGGGCTCGCCGAGGTCGGCGCGGCCGGCGTGGGCGCCTGAGAGGTGGGGGCGGCGGGGGTGGGCGTCTGCGTCGGTGTGATGCTCGGGGTCGCCGAGGGCGAACGGGTCACTGTTGGCGAGACGCTCGGTGAGGGCTCCGGGTCGTCGGGGGCGCTTCGCGCCGCCCACAGTGCGCCCGCACCGAGACCGAGAGCGATCGCGATCAGCACAGCGAGCACGATCGGCCATCGGGACGCCTTCGGCTCCTCCGGCGGCTCCTCCGGGTCCTGCGCGGGGGGCATGGCCATGGTGGGGTAATCGCTCACATCTTCAGGCTATGCCGGGCATGCGGAGGATCCTGGCAGCGGCCCGCCGGTGCGGTCAGCCGATCTGCTCGACCACCCAGTCGATGCTTGTGGTCAGCGCTGCCACGTCGGCCGGGTCGACCGCCGGGAACATCGCGACGCGCAGCTGGTTGCGGCCCAGCTTGCGGTACGGCTCGACGTCCACGATGCCGTTTGCCCGCAGCACCTTGGCGACCTCGGCGGCATCGACGGAATCGGTGAAGTCCACCGTGCCGACGACGGCCGAGCGCAACGCCGGGTCAGACACGTACGGCGCGGTGTACTCGGTGGCTTCGGCCCAGTCGTAGAGGATTCCAGAACTCTCGGCCGTGCGTTGCGTGGTCCACTTCAGGCCGCCGTTGGCGTTGAACCAGTCCACCTGCTCGGCCATCAGCGCGATCGTGGCCAGCGCCGGGGTGTTGTAGGTCTGCTCCTGCACCGAATTCTCGATGGCGATGTTGATGTCGAGGAACGCCGGCATCCACCGGCCGGAGGCCTTGATGGCTGCCGCCCGCTCCAGAGCCTTGGGCGACATCAGCGCGAACCACAGACCGCCGTCGGAGGCGAAGCACTTCTGCGGCGCGAAGTAGTAGACGTCGAAGTCCTCCGCGATCACGGGCAGCCCGCCGGCCGCGGACGTGGCGTCGAAGATCACCAGCGCATCGCCGGTGCCCTCGGGACGCACCGCGTCGATGGCGACCCCGGTCGAGGTCTCGTTGTGCGGGCTGGCGTAGACATCCAGCCCCGCGGCAGGCTCGAAGGGGCCGGCAGTCCCCGGCTCGAACGTGCGGATGTCCTGTTCACCGAGGTGGGGGGCGATCTGCGCCGCCTTCGCGAACTTCGAGCCGAACTCCCCGAACGACAGGAACTGCCCGCGATCCTCGATCAGGCCGAACGTGGCGATGTCCCAGAACGCCGTCGAGCCCCCGTTGCCCAGGATCACCTCGTAACCCTCGGGCAGCGAGAACAGGTCGCGCAGCCCCTCTCGAAGACGCTTGACCTGGTTCTTCACCCCAGGCTTGCGGTGGGAGGTTCCGAGGTAGATGGGCGCCATCGCGTACAGGGCGTCCACCTGCGCAGGACGGACCTTGGACGGGCCGCTGCCGAAGCGGCCGTCGGCGGGCTTGAGGTCGGCGGGGATCTGTAGATCGGTCACGATTACAGGCTAGACGCGGGCACCACGGACGGATGCGGGACCCCGATGCCGCACCCGTTGTTGCGAAGTTGCAGCGACACGCTGGCGTGTCGTGCGCTTGCGCGACAACGACCTGGCCGGTCGCCACAACGCCCGGCGGTCCTACTCGGCGCGGAAGCCGAGCTCGGGGTGGTACCCACTCGGCGCAACCATCTCCGGATCCCAGCCGGGAACATCCTCCGGGCGCCGCGGGGCGGGACCCACATAGCGGGCCGACGGGCGGATGAGGCGACCGGTGCGCTTCTGCTCAAGGATGTGCGCGCTCCACCCGGCCAGGCGGGCGCAGGTGAACATCGAGGTGAACATGTGCGATGGCACCTCGGCGAAGTCGAGGACGATGGCCGCCCAGAACTCGACGTTGGTCTCCAGAACCCGGTCCGGCCGGCGCTCACGCAACTCGGTCAAGGCCGCCTGCTCGAGCGCCTCGGCCACTTCGTACCGCGGGGCGTTGAGTTCCCGGGCGGTACGGCGCAGCACACGGGCCCGCGGGTCCTCCGCGCGGTACACGCGGTGCCCGAATCCCATCAGGCGCTCACCGCGGTCCAGCACGCCCTTCACATACCCCCGCGCGTCCCCGGTCTGCTCGATCTCCTCGATCATCCCGAGCACGCGGCTCGGGGCGCCGCCGTGCAGGGGGCCGCTCATGGCACCCACCGCACCGGAGATCGCCGCCGCCACATCCGCACCGGTCGATGCGATCACGCGGGAGGTGAAGGTCGAGGCGTTCATCCCGTGCTCGGCGGCGGACACGAAGTAGGCGTCCACGGCCTGGACGTGGGCGGGATCGGGCTCACCGCGCCAGCGCACCATGAACCGTTCCACGATCGTCCTGGCCTTGTCGATCTCCGCCTGCGGGACCATCGGCTGCCCGAGCCCGCGCGCGGACTGCGCCACGAAGCTCATCGCCATCACCGAGACATGCGAGAGGTTCTCGCGGGCGGTGTCGTCATCGATGTCGAGCAGGGGGCGAAGACCCCAGGCCGGGGCCAGCATGGCGATGGCCGACTGCACGTCCACCCGCACATCACCGGAGTGCACCGGGATGGGGAACGGCTCGGCGGGCGGCAGGCCGGGGTTGAACTCGTTGTCGACCAGCAGTCCCCAGACGTTGCCGAACGAGACCCGGCCGACCAGATCCTCGATGTCCACACCGCGGTACCGCAGCGAACTGCCCTCTTTGTCCGGCTCCGCGATCTCCGTCTCGAAGGCGACAACACCTTCCAGACCCGGTACGAACTCGCTCATCTGCACACTCCAGCGCTTGAAGGACCGCTTCGGTCAATAACCTAGTAGTCACAGAGCATGCACGCTGCGGCGAGGCGGAAATGAATCAGATACGAAGAATCGATTACCAGTCAGGGCCCCTGCTGGAGCAGGATCTGGCCGCAAGTCCGTTGCTGCAGTTCGAGCAATGGCTCCAGGAGGCCAACGCCGCGGGTATCGAAGAGCCCAATGCCATGACAGTCGCCACGGTCGATGAGGACGGCCAGCCCCACGTGCGCACGATCCTCTGCAAAGAGATCGTCGCTGAAGGGTTCGTGTTCTTCACCAACTACGACTCCGACAAGGGCCGGCAGATCGACCACAACCCGCGGACCGCGCTGTGCTTCCACTGGCAGCCGATGCACCGCCAGGTCCGTGTGACCGGTCTGGCCGAACGACTGCCCGAGACACAGTCCGATGCCTACTTCGGGTCGCGGCCGCGTGACGCCCAATTGGGCGCATGGTCCTCGGCGCAGTCGCAGATCATCGCCGACCGTGAGGAACTGCGAGCACGGTGGGAGCAGGCTCTCCAGCGCTTCGACACCGACGTGCCCCGTCCGGCCAACTGGGGCGGATACCTGGTGCGACCCACCGCCGTCGAGTTCTGGCAGGGGCAGCCCTCTCGTCTGCACGACCGCCTGCGATTCAGCGCCGCGGAACCGACCCGGCTCGACGACCCGCAGGCCTGGCGCATCGAACGCCTGGCTCCCTAGGCGCGGTCCAGGTAACTCTGCAGGGCGGTCGACACGACGTCGTCGAGGCTGTCCCCCCGGGTCTTCGCCTGCCTCTTCACCGACTTCAGCAGCGCCTTCGGCACCTTGACCTCGAGCGTGGAGCGCTTGGTCTTCTTCGGTGTGCGCGCGACGAGGGTGTCGGAGGTCCGCCCGCCGATACCCACCACCGGCCGCAATTCGGGCCGTGGGGCAGGGGTCGGGGCAGTGGGGACCGCCGCGACGGGATGCACATCCGCATCGGGGGCCTTGCGTAGTGCGGGCCGTGGCGGCGGGTTGATCATTGTCCCTCCCGGGCGAGTTCGTCGGCTATGTCGCGACTGCTCACGTCGGCCACCCGGCCGAGGAGGTCGTCGAAGGTCTTCGCCGCCGATCGGGCACCGGCGGACTTCCAAGCGTGGATCGGGACTCCCGCCCCTTGCGCCTGCTGGATGGCGGTGCGCTCAGGGATCGGCTCGGTGACCTTCACCCCGAAGACGCTGCGCAGTTCGTCGAGGCGGAAGCGGTGCTCAGACAACACCGCCCGTGTCCGGTTGGGCACGATCGCGACGACGCTGAGCCGCGGGTTGCCCTCCCGCACGGCCACCTGCACCGCCTCCACCGCCTGCTCCGCCCCCTGCACCGCGAAATACGAGGGCTCGGTGACGATGACCGCCTGCGTGGCCGAGAACAGTGCATTGCGCGTGAGCTCACCCAGGGACGGCGGACAATCCACCAGCACCAGGTCGTACCGGGATGTCACACCGCGAAGTGCTCGCTGCAGACGCCGGACCGGATCGATACCCGAGGGCACCGCACGATGCTCCAGCGCGCGTTCAGCGGCGATCACATCGACCTCAGGTCCCCATCCTGAGGCGCTGATGGCGTCCAGCGCCACCCCTTCCCGGCCGTCGTAGAGCACGTCGGAGGTGGAGTAGGGCGCCTGCTCGGCGAGGTTGAGTCCCGCTGTCGCGTTGGCTTGCGGATCGAGGTCGACGACGAGTACCCGCCTGCCCTCGTGCATGGCCGCACTCGCGAGCCCGAGCGTCACCGTGGTCTTGCCGACGCCACCCTTGAGGCTCAAGACCGCTACGACGGGGGCATCCATTCGGACATTCTGCCACTGATCCGGACCATCACCGGTGATTCCGGCCCACCGGATGTGCGCCGGGTCAGCGTGCGGGCAGCGCCTGGAAGCGGGCGAGGGCCTCGTCGCGTTCGCGGGCATGGTCCACCACGGGCGCCGGGTAGTCGGGGGCGAGCACTCCAGGTTCGTGGGGGTCCGGGACGTCGGCGAGTTCGGGGACGTAGCGACGGATGTACTCCCCGTCGGGGTCGAACCGGCGGCCTTGGGTGACGGGGTTGAAGATCCGGAAGTAGGGCGCCGCGTCGGTCCCACACCCGGCCACCCACTGCCAGCCCAGTTGGTTGTTCGCCACGTCGGCGTCGACCAGGTGCTGCATGAACCACGCCGCGCCGCGTTGCCAGGGCTGGTGCAGGTCCTTGATCAAGAAACTGGCGGTCACCATCCGCAGGCGGTTGTGCATCCAGCCCTCGGCGGCGAGTTGCCGCATGCCGGCGTCGACGAAGGGGTAGCCGGTGCGCCCCTGCCTCCACGCCTCGAACATCGCGTCGTCATCGTCGTAGCGCATGTCGGTGTCGAAGCGGGGGTCCAGGCTGGACCACACCGCCTGCGGCTGGTGCCAAAGCACGTCGGCGCAGAACTCCCGCCACGCGAGTTGGCGCGCGAACGGGTCGGTGGCCGCGTCGGGGGTCTCGGCCAGGATCGTGCGTGGGTGGATCTGGCCGAAGTGCAGGGCGGCGGACAGCCGGCTGGTTGCCTCCAGCGCAGGGAAGTCCCGGTCGCGCTTGTAGGCACCGAGGGCTTCGTCGCGGAACCGCCGCCAACGGGCCACGGCCGGGGTCTCGACCACCGGATCCGCGGGTGCCGGCCAGCCGCGGGCCACCCATGCCTTGTAGAACGGCGTGAACACCCGGTAGGCCGAACCGGAGCCGTTGAGCACCTCCCCCGGCGGTATGGCGTACGGGGTGTCGACGGTGTGCAGGGTGATTCCGGCCGCGGCGAGTGCATCGGCGACCTCACCGTCCCGCCTACGGGCGAACGGCGTGGTGTCGCCGGTGCAGTACACGTCTGTGGCCCCGTACTCGGCGGCGAGGTCCAACAACGCACTGGCTGGATCACCGGCACGCACCACCAGCGGTCGCTGCTCGCCGAGTTCGCGCAACGCCTCGTCGATATATTCCGTGCGCACGGCCCCGACCCCACGCAACCGGGGATCACGGATGAACACCCCCACCGCATCCGGCCCGGCGGCGGCCAGTGCCGGATTGTCGCAGATCCGCAGGTCGCGCCGGAACCAGTGCAGCGCGGGCATCAGACAGGTTCGACGGCGATGTGGTCGGCGACCCCCAGCGAGACCTCGGCGTATTCGCCGCCGCTACCCACCAGCAGCCCGCCGGGCGACCGGCTGACCTTGACCGTGGAACCGGGCGTGGCGCCGGCCCGTCGCAGTGCCGCCATCACATCGTGTTCGGTCTGCAGAGGCTCGTCGATGCGCCGGATGAGGACCCGGATCGGGGAGGCGTCCAGGCGTCCCACCACCGCACTCAACGCCGGGGCTGCGGACATGCTCTCGTCGACAGCTGCGCCGAGTTCGGCCAGACCCGGAATGGGGTTTCCGTAGGGCGACGTGGTCGGCTGGTCCAACAGTTCCCAGATGCGCCTCTCGACAGCCTCGCTCATCACGTGCTCCCACCGGCAGGCTTCGACGTGCACGTCCTCCCAGGGCAGTCCGATCACATTGACCAACAGACACTCGGCCAGCCGGTGCTTGCGCATGACGGAGGTCGCATACGCCCGGCCGGCGTCCGTGAGTTCCAGATGGCGGTCCCCCGAGACGATCACCAGTCCGTCGCGCTCCATTCGTGCCACGGTCTGCGAGACGGTGGGACCAGATTGACCGAGGCGTTCGGCGATCCGCGCACGCAGCGGCACAGTGCCCTCTTCTTCGAGTTCGAAGATGGTCCGCAGATACATCTCGGTCGTATCGATCAGCTCGCCGCTCACGTGGACATTGTGTCGCAGCCCGCCGAGCGCGCAAGAAGGCACTTTGTCACCCGCCACCGATCCCCGTTGGGCCATCTCGGTCACACACCGTGGCAAAGGGGTGACATAGGTCACGTTCTCGCCGCGAGTTATCCACAAGATGTAGGGGCAACGGGAGGTGGTGCCACCACATGTTCCCGGCACCGGAAAATACTCCTCTGATCAGGCATTAAGTCCGGCTTTCGGGTACAAGGTCGCGGTGGCGAGCACAGTGCGGGATCCGCTAGCGTGACATAACCGTTACGTGAAATGCCGGGCGTGTCGCTTGACTTTCGCGAAACAGATACCGATGGAATCGGCACACTTTGGAGGCTACGGATGAGGCGCACTCTGATCGGCGGCATCGCGGTCTGCGCATTGCTCGCGCCCGCCGCGCCCGCCTTTGCCGAGGGCGAACCCATCCTCGCCTCCGGCATGGAGCACCCAGCCGTCAAACGCGTCCAGAAACTGTTGGGTGTCACCCCACAGACCGGATACTTCGGCCCCGTCACGCTGGAGGCCGTCAAAACCTACCAGCGGGCACATGGCATCCCCACCACAGGGGTGGTCGGCCCCCTGACCTGGGCGTCGCTGACCGAACAGCAGAAGTCGAAGCACACCCAGGCCAAGAAGTCCAAGCAGAAGCAGAAGGACAAGAAGGCCGCCAAGAAGAAGGCCGCGAACAAGAAGGCCGCGAAGAAGCCGAAGAAGCCGAAGAAGGCCACGTCGAACGTCCACACAGCGGCAACCCTGAAGTTCGGCGATCGTGGCGCCGCAGTGCTGTTCCTCCAGAAGGAACTCAACGTCCAGCCCCAGACCGGATATTTCGGCCCGATCACCGAATCGTTCGTGAAGGCCCTGCAGACGGCCGCGAAACTGCCCGTGACCGGTGTGGTGGACGCGAAGACCTGGCGCAAGGTCGGCAAGGTCAGCTTCACACCGCCGGCCGTTGCGCCGGCTCCCCCGGCGACCTCGACCACCTTGCCTGCGCCGTCGAGCGCCACCGCTGCCAAGGTCCTGAAGGTCGCCGCCTCGCAGGCAGGGGTGCCCTACGTCGCCACCGGCTACTCCCCCGAGCAGGGCTTCAACTGCAGCAGCTACACGCAGTGGGTGTACGAGCAGGTGGGCATCGACCTCGGGGGCGCGTACACCGTCTGGCAGTACGACAAGTCCCGCAAGATCAGCGCTGCGGAGGCCAAACCCGGCGACCTGGTCTTCTTCTACAACTACAAGGACAACTTCATCGGCCATGTCGGCATCTACGCCGGCAACGGCATGATGTGGCACGCACCCCGTACCGGTCGCGTGGTGTCCTTGGAGCGGGTCTACACGGACAAGGTGTACTACGGGCGGGTCCTCAACCAGTAGGTCGGTAGATTCCACCTCATGGTCCCGACATCACCCGAGGCAGTATCCGTCTTCGCCCCTGGCACCATGCAGGGCCGCCATGCCCTGATCACAGGGGGCGGCTCAGGCATCGGCCGGGCCACGGCACACCTGCTCGCCAGACTCGGCGCCCACGTGACGGTGGTGGGACGGCGCCCGGAACCGCTGGCCGAGACCGCCGAGTTCGCTCCCGATCTGATCAGCACCGCGACAGCGGACCTTCGTGAACCCGAGCAGGTCGACGCGATGCTTGCGGGGGTCGATGCCTGCGACTTCCTGCTCAACAATGCCGGCGGACAGT
>RRZU010506078.1_pt1 | contig 10476 bp, 5 predicted proteins | sample 2165561 | NCBI WGS metagenome assembly RRZU01 (sample SAMN10456909, study PRJNA506462) | wastewater metagenome | isolation source: wastewater sludge | place: USA: Moscow, Idaho | reverse complement strand
TTTAGTCATCCAACGAAGAGCTAAAGCCTGTCTTCTGTCTGGCTTAACTTCGATAGGTACCTGGTAAGTAGCTCCACCGATACGTCTAGCCTTAACTTCAAGAACTGGCATAATATTGTTCATAGCTTCTTCAAATACTTCGATAGCTGGTCTCTCAGTCTTAGCTGCAACTCTATCAAAAGCACCGTAAACAATCTTCTGAGCTACTCCTCTCTTACCATCAAGCATAATGTTGTTGATAAGCTTAGTAACTACCTTATTGTTGTAAATAGGATCTGCTAATACATCTCTTTTCTGTGTATGTCCTTTACGTGGCACGGTTCTTCCCTCCTTAATAAATTTATTAAATCATAGGTACTCACAAATAAAAAATGTGTTCGCGCCGTATATATTAACCTGCAACCTCTTGATTAATCTAATTCCGGCACAATTCAAAATTTAATTTGTTCGTAAAAATCAGATTCTTACAAATCTGACTCTTGCAAATTGTAAAACTTGCATGCATTCATATAAATGCGTGTCTTAATTCAGGCTTAATTACTTAGCGTCCTTAGGTCTCTTAGCACCGTACTTAGAACGAGCCTGTCTTCTCTTTGCAACACCTGCTGTATCAAGTGTTCCTCTGATGATGTGGTATCTTGTACCTGGTAAATCCTTTACTCTTCCACCTCTTATAAGAACAACGCTGTGTTCCTGAAGATTGTGTCCCTCACCTGGGATGTAAGATGTTACCTCGATACCATTAGAAAGACGTACTCTGGCAATCTTTCTAAGAGCTGAGTTAGGCTTCTTAGGTGTAGCAGTCTTAACAGCTGTACAAACACCTCTCTTCTGTGGAGAAGAGATATCTGTTGCCTTCTTCTGAAGTGAGTTATAACCCTTCTGAAGAGCTGGTGCTGTAGACTTCTTTACTGCAGTCTTTCTTCCCTGTTTTACTAACTGGTTAAATGTTGGCATTCCGTTTTCACCTCCCGAAATTAGAATAATGAATGGTTGCATCTTAGTATCAACTAAGAAAATGTTTTGTCACCAAAACAGCGCAAAAATAGTACTTGCCTATTCGCACGCTTTATTAGTATATATATTTGCAAATTCAGTGTCAAGCATTTTTTCAAAAAAAGACAAAAGCGTGCCAGATTTTATCAATCTGACACGCCATAAGTTTCTATAAAGAATTAATCTTCCTGTGTGAAAACAAGCTCGTCTTCACCAGACTCATCTTCATCTTCTTCAATGTAGTTATCTGTAGAACTGATCTTGATATCCTGATAACGCTTCATACCTGTACCGGCAGGGATAAGCTTACCAATAATAACATTCTCTTTAAGACCAATAAGTGGATCAATCTTTCCGTTAATAGCTGCATCTGTAAGAACCTTAGTTGTCTCCTGGAATGAGGCAGCTGACATAAATGATGTAGAAGCAAGTGAAGCCTTAGTAATACCAAGGATAATCGGAGTACCTGTAGCAGGTGTCTTTCCTTCTTCCTCAAGTCTCTCATTAACTTCCTGGAACTCAATTGTATCAACCTGTGATCCTGGAAGGAACTTAGAATCTCCAGCTTCATCAACAACTATCTTCTTAAGCATCTGACGAACGATAAGCTCAATATGCTTATCATTGATATCAACACCCTGGATACGGTAAACCTTCTGAACTTCACGAAGGAGATAATCCTGAACAGCTCTTACACCAAGAATTCTTACGATATCATGTGGATTCTCAGAACCCTCTGTGATTTCTTCACCCTTAGCAACAACCTGTCCTTCAACAACCTTTTCTCTTGTATCCTTAGATAATGGATAAGCCTTTGAATTACCTTCATCGTCAGTTATAACGATTTCAGTCTTCTTCTCAGTCTTAACAATACTTACAGTTCCGCCAAACTCAGCAAGTACAGCAAGCATCTTAGGCTTTCTTGCCTCGAAAAGCTCTTCTACTCTAGGAAGACCCTGAGTAATATTATCACCGGCAACACCACCTGTATGGAATGTTCTCATAGTAAGCTGTGTACCAGGCTCACCGATTGACTGGGCTGCGATAATACCAACAGCTTCACCAACCTGAACAGTCTGACCAGTTGCCATGTTAGTTCCATAACATTTAGCACATACACCAATGTGTGAACGGCAAGTAAGGATTGTTCTAATCTTAACCTTATCAACACCAGTCTTAATAATAGCTTCTGCTCTCTTAGGAGTTACAAGATGGTTAGCTTCAACAATAACCTCGCCTGTAGCCGGGTCAACAATATCCTCAGCTAAGTATCTTCCTGTAATACGCTCCTGTAATGGCTCAAGGATATCTTCCTTGGCATCACTTGAGTTAGTAGCTCTGTTATTAACAAATGAGTAAACATACATACCAGGTATCTGCTTACCTGCGCTACAATCTGTCTCTCTGATAATAAGATCCTGAGAAACATCAACAAGTCTTCTTGTAAGGTATCCTGAATCGGCTGTACGAAGGGCTGTATCTGAAAGTCCTTTACGGGCACCGTGAGCTGAAATAAAGTATTCCAGAACATCAAGACCTTCACGGAAGTTTGACTTGATAGGAAGTTCGATAGTGTTACCTGATGTATCAGCCATCAAACCACGCATACCTGCTAACTGCTTAATCTGCTGGTTAGAACCACGGGCACCTGAGTCAGCCATCATGAAGATGTTGTTATATTTATCAAGACCCTGAAGAAGGGCATCCTTAATCTTATCATCAGTCTCCTGCCATACGCGGATAACATTCTTATGTCTTTCCTCGTCAGTAGCCTGACCTCTGTTATATTTAACAGTAATCTGTTCAACTTTCTTTTCTGCCTCAGCAAGAAGCTGCTTCTTAACTGGTGGCACTGTCATCTCAGAAATAGAAACAGTCATGGCAGCTCTGGTAGAGTACTTATAACCCATAGCCTTGATATCATCAAGAACTTCTGCAGTTGTTGTAGTACCATGAGTATTGATAACATGCTGTAAGATATCCTTAAGCTGCTTCTTTCCTACATGGAAATCAACTTCTGGAAGTAATAAATTCTCTTCCTTGCTTCTGTCAACATATCCTAAATCCTGAGGGAGAATCTCATTAAATATAAGTCTTCCAAGTGTAGACTCAATATTACCTGAAAGCTCTTCTCCGTTAACATTCTTAGTTACATGAACCATAATCTTGGCATGTAATGTAATTATACCATTCTCATAAGCAAGAACTGCTTCATTAATGCTCTTGAAAATCTTGCCCTCACCCTTTGCACCTGGTCTTTCCTGTGTAAGGTAGTAAATACCAAGTACCATATCCTGTGAAGGAACGGCAACAGGACCACCATCAGATGGCTTAAGAAGGTTGTTAGGTGAAAGAAGCATAAATCTACACTCAGCCTGAGCCTCAACAGAAAGTGGGAGATGGACAGCCATCTGGTCACCATCGAAATCGGCATTGAACGCTGTACAAACAAGTGGATGAAGCTTAATAGCCTTACCTTCTACAAGGATTGGCTCAAATGCCTGAATACCAAGTCTGTGAAGTGTAGGAGCACGGTTAAGCATAACTGGATGCTCTTTGATAACATCTTCAAGTACATCCCATACTTCTGTCTCAAGATGCTCTACGCTCTTCTTGGCTTTCTTTATGTTCTCAGCAAGACCACGCCTTACTAATTCTCTCATAACAAATGGCTTAAATAACTCAATAGCCATTTCCTTAGGAAGACCACACTGATAAATCTTAAGTTCTGGTCCAACAACGATAACTGAACGTCCTGAGTAGTCAACTCGCTTACCAAGAAGGTTCTGTCTGAAACGTCCCTGCTTACCCTTTAATAAGTCTGATAAAGACTTGAGAGCTCTGTTACCAGGTCCTGTTACAGGACGGCCATTTCTACGTCCATTATCTATAAGTTCATCAACAGCTTCCTGAAGCATTCTCTTCTCGTTACGAACAATGATTTCTGGTGCTCCAAGATCAATAAGTCTTGCAAGACGGTTATTTCTGTTGATAATTCTTCTATAAAGATCATTAAGGTCAGATGTTGCAAAACGTCCACCCTCTAACTGAACCATAGGTCTTAAATCTGGAGGGATAACTGGAATTTCTGTAAGAATCATCCATTCTGGCTTAGTACCAGCAGCAATGAACGCATCCATAACTTCAATTCTCTTAATAAGTCTTGCAGCCTTCTGTGAAGTAGTAGTAGCAAGCTCTTCCTTGAGCTTAGCTACTTCTTCTTCAAGGTTGACGTTGTGAAGAAGCTCTAAAATAGCCTCAGCACCCATTCCAACTCTGAATGTATTACCATACTGATCATAAAGATCTCTGTACTCAGTTTCTGTAAGAATCTTCTTGAATGGTATATCTGTTTCGCCTGGGTCAATTACGATATAAGAAGCGAAGTAAAGTACCTTCTCAAGATTCTTAGGACCTATATCAAGGATAAGGTCCATACGGCTAGGTATTCCCTTGAAATACCAGATATGTGAAACTGGAGCAGCAAGGTGGATATGACCCATACGATCTCTACGTACACTTGCCTTAGTAACCTCAACACCACACTTATCACATATGATGCCTTTATCCTTAATCTTCTTATACTTACCGCAATGACACTCCCAGTCTTTGCTAGGTCCGAATATTCTTTCACAGAACAGACCATCTCTTTCTGGCTTTAAAGTTCTGTAATTGATAGTCTCAGGCTTAGTTACCTCGCCGTGAGACCACTCTAAAATACTCTCAGGAGAAGCAAGCTTTATCTGAATTTTATCAAATTTCATTGATTTATTTGACTTAATCTCTTCTGCCATTATAGTGCTCCCTTCTATTATTCTTCTATATTTCCGTCACCGTAATCATCATAGTCATCATCTAAGCTGTCATAATCGAAATCGTCATATTCTGATCCGAGTTCTTCTATGGTTGCCTCACCGTCATCACCCTGCTTTTCTGCGTGATAACCTGCGTTCTTTAATTCATTTTCTTCATCACGGCTACTTCTCTTATAACCACCATCATCAAGAACCTTCTTGAAATCTGTAACTTCATATTCTGAACTTTCAAGAAGCTTAACTTCGTTATTGTCCTGATCAAGAACCCTTACATCAAGAGCAAGTGACTGAAGTTCCTTAAGGAGAACCTTGAATGATTCAGGAATTCCTGGTTCAGGAATGTTCTCACCCTTAATAATAGCTTCATATGTCTTAACTCGACCAACAACATCATCAGATTTAACAGTAAGGATTTCCTGAAGTGTATAAGATGCACCATAAGCTTCAAGAGCCCATACTTCCATTTCTCCGAATCTCTGTCCACCAAACTGGGCTTTACCACCAAGTGGCTGCTGAGTTACAAGTGAGTAAGGACCAGTTGAACGAGCATGGATCTTATCATCAACAAGGTGATGGAGCTTTAAGTAGTGCATGAAACCGATAGTAACCGGACTATCGAAGTATTCACCTGTTCTACCATCGCGAAGTCTTACTTTACCATCTCTTCCGATTGGAACGCCCTTCCATTCAGCTCTGTGAGCTCTGTTATCTGAAAGGAACTGGAATACGTCATCTCTTAAAAGTTCCTTGTATTCAGCAGTAAATGTTGTCATATCAGCAGGATATTCTTCACCATTAGCTTCTGCATCTGCCTTTTCGCGTGCAAGCTCTTCATCATCAAATGGATGATTAGCATAAGCATTGGCCATATCAAGTGTATCCATAATATCATTCTCGTTAGCTCCATCAAAGATAGGTGTCGCTACGTTAAAACCTAATACTTTGGCAGCAAGGCTTAAGTGAATTTCAAGCACCTGTCCAATATTCATACGCGAAGGCACACCAAGAGGATTAAGTACAATATCAAGCGGACGTCCATTAGGAAGGAATGGCATATCTTCTACTGGAAGAACTCTTGAAACGACACCCTTGTTACCATGACGACCAGCCATCTTATCACCTACAGAAATCTTTCTCTTCTGTGCGATATAGATACGGACATTCTTGTTAACACCTGGAGCTAATTCATCTCCATTTTCTCTTGTAAATACCTTAACGCCTACAACGATACCATAAGCACCGTGTGGAACTTTAAGTGATGTATCTCTTACTTCTCTTGCCTTCTCACCAAAGATAGCTCTAAGAAGTCTTTCTTCTGCTGTAAGCTCTGTCTCACCCTTTGGAGTAACCTTACCAACAAGGATATCACCGGCTCTTACCTCAGCACCGATACGGATGATACCATCTTCATCAAGATCCTTAACTGCATCTGAACCTGTAGAAGGTAAATCTCTTGTGATTTCTTCTGGTCCTAACTTAGTATCTCTTGCTTCTGTATCATATTCTTCTATATGAATTGATGTATAAACCTCATCTCTTACTACTCTCTCACTAAGAAGTACAGCATGCTCGTAGTTGTAACCTTCCCAAGTCATAAAACCGATAAGAGGGTTCTTACCAAGGGCAATCTCACCATTAGATGTTGAAGGACCATCTGCGATAACATCTCCTGCCTTAACCTCATCACCCTTAAATACGATAGGTCTCTGGTTATAGCAGTTACTCTGGTTACTTCTTGAGAACTTTGTAAGCTTGTACTCGTGAACCTTTCCACTTGTCTCTTTTACAAGAATTCTGTTAGATTCTGATGAAAGTACAACACCATCTTCTTCTGCAACTACACATACACCTGAGTCACACGCTGTCTTATTCTCTATACCTGTACCGATTACTGGTGCTTCTGTCATAAGAAGAGGCACCGCCTGACGCTGCATGTTAGAACCCATAAGGGCACGTGTACAGTCATCATTCTGAAGGAAAGGTATCATAGATGTAGCCACTGAGAACACCATCTTAGGAGATACGTCCATAAGATCAATCATACTCTTATCGAATTCTGATGTTTCTTCTCTGTAACGTCCTGATACTGTATTCTTAACGAAGTATCCATTCTCATCTATCTCTGCATTAGCCTGTGCTACATGGAAATCATCTTCCTCATCTGCTGTGAAGTAATGTACTTCATCTGTAACTCTAGGATTCTTAGGGTCTGTCTTATCGATTATACGATAAGGTGCTTCGACAAATCCGTACTCATTAATTCTTGCATATGAAGCAAGTGAGTTAATAAGACCGATATTAGGACCTTCAGGTGTTTCGATAGGACACATTCTACCATAGTGTGTATAATGTACATCTCGAACCTCGAAACCTGCACGATCTCTCGAAAGACCACCAGGACCAAGTGCTGAAAGACGTCTCTTATGTGTAATCTCAGATAATGGGTTATTCTGATCCATAAACTGAGAAAGCTGTGAACTACCAAAGAATTCCTTGATAGCTGCTGTTACAGGCTTGATATTAATTAACGACTGTGGTGAAATACCGCTTAAGTCCTGAGTTGACATTCTTTCACGAACAACTCTTTCCATTCTTGAAATACCAATTCTGAACTGGTTCTGTAATAATTCACCAACAGCTCTTATTCTTCTGTTACCAAGGTGATCAATATCATCCTTGTATCCAATGCCATACTCAAGGTGCATATTATAATTAATAGATGCAAGAATATCTTCTACTGTAATATGCTTTGGCATAAGGTCTGCTGTATTCTTAGCAATAGCATCCTTGATATCATCAAGTGACTCATTATCAGCTAAAATCTGTGCAAGGACCGGATAATAAACAGCTTCGTTAATTCCTAATTCCTTAGCTTCTTCTGTTGTGATATCTACCCACTTAGTGATATCTACAGCAAGATTAGAAAGAACCTTAACTGTTCTCTTAGTAACCGCACCTTCTGCACCCTTTAATTCAGCAGCAATAAATACCGCTGAAACAGCTGCATTCTGAATCTTCTCAGCTGTTTCTCTTGTAAGCTTATCACCAGCATTAGCAAGAATTTCACCATTGCCATCTACAACGTCTTCTGCAAGAATGTGTCCTGCAATTCTGTTTCTGAATGAAAGCTTCTTATTAAATTTATAACGGCCTACTCTTGCAAGGTCATATCTTCTAGGATCAAAGAACATACCAGAAATAAGTGCTTCTGCACTCTCTACTGATAATGGTTCTCCTGGTCTTAACTTCTTATAAAGTTCAAGTACACCTTCCTGATAGTTAGTAGATGTATCCTTCTCCATTGTTGCAAGAAGCTTAGGCTCTTCACCAAATATGTCAAGAATCTCTGCGTTAGTACCAAAACCAAGTGCTCTTATAAGAACTGTAATAGGTACTTTCTTATTACGATCAACCTTAACATAGAATACATCGTTAGCATCTGTTTCATACTCTAACCACGCACCTCTGTTAGGAATTACTGTTGAACTGTAGAGGAATATCTTTCCATACTTATCCTTCTGTATATCATAATAAATACCAGGTGAACGTACCAGCTGGCTGACAATAACTCGTTCTGCACCATTAATCACAAATGTACCGGTCTTAGTCATTAAAGGAAGGTCACCCATAAAGATTTCATGTTCGCTTATATCTTCGCTCTCTTTATTATGAAGTCTTACACGTACCTTAAGTGGAGCTGCATATGTAGCATCCCTTTCCTTGCACTCTTCTATAGAGTACTTTCTCTCTTCCTCACATAATGCAAAATCAACGAATTCAAGACTGAGCCTTCCGTTATAATCTGCAATTGGAGAGATGTCGCTAAAGACTTCCTTTAAGCCTTCATTTAAAAACCACTGGTAAGAATCTTTTTGTACTTCAATAAGGTTAGGCATCTCAAGAACTTCTTTCTGTCTTGAGTAACTCATACGCATCGATTTGCCTGACTTTACTGGACGTATTCTGTTTTTCTCCATTGACGTTTCACCCCTTAGTTTTCTTTACTTTACATTAATTTATTACATTATCGATATGCGTGCAAATACTATGCACACCATACCATAATAGTGCATTATTCATAGTAACAAAAAAAGTTCCAGCTGTCAATACAACAACTGGAACTTTTTCATATTTTATATAATATACCAAATATGCTTCAAAAAATCAAGTGATTATTCAGCATACCGCAATATATTAAAAATTCTGTTCATATATGCTATGCCATACGGCATACATATGTCAAGCAAGTATCAAACTGACAATCTGAATTACTTAAGAGTAACCTTAGCACCTTCAGCTTCAAGCTTCTTCTGGATTTCTTCAGCTTCTTCCTTAGAAGCACCTTCCTTAACAACCTTAGGAGCGCCATCAACAACTTCCTTAGCTTCCTTTAATCCAAGACCTGTGATTTCACGAACAACCTTGATAACCTTAACCTTGTTAGCACCAGCTTCTGTAAGTTCTACGTCAAATTCTGTCTTTTCTTCAGCTGCTGCACCTGCTGCTGCACCTGCTGCTACAACAACACCTGCTGCTGCAGAAACACCAAATTCTTCTTCACATGCTTTAACTAAATCATTTAATTCTAATACTGATAAACCTTTAATAACTTCGATAATTTCCTGAGTAGTCATTATTATAATCTCCTTTTTAATAGTCTTTTAATTAAGTTTCGTGGCAGGCTGACATAGTCACACCTGTCCGTCAATAATCATACTGATTATGCCGCGTAATTATGCAACCTCTTCGTTCTTCTCAGCAATCTGCTTAATAACACGAGCAAAGTTTGTAATAGGTGACTGGATGCTTCCAAGGAACTTAGCAAGAAGTTCATCTCTTGAAGGAATGTTAGCAATAGCTGCGATTCCAGTAGCATCATAGTAAGTACCTTCAACAACACCACACTTAAGTTCAAGTGCATCTGCTGTCTTAGCAAAGTTAGCTAAAACTCTTGCTGGAGCTGTAGCATCTTCCTTGCAGATTGCAATAGCGTTAGGTCCTTCAAGAACTTCTGCCATTGGCTCGAACTCTGTACCTGCAATTGCTCTCTTTACTAAAGTATTCTTATAAACCTTGTAAACGACACCAGCTTCTCTTAACTGCTTACGAAGCTGTGTATCCTGCTCAACAGTTAAGCCACGGTAGTCAACTACCACAACGCCCTGAGCGCCTTCTAAGCTTGCTTTGATTTCGTCTACAATAGGCTGCTTAAGTTCTACTTTTGCCATGAATATTTACCTCCTGTTAGATTAGTATCTGTTTCCAGATAATATTCTGCCCAGACGTACAATGTATCAGGCTATCAAAAAAGCCCTCCTGCCGCTATGACAGAAGGACTGAATAAACTGATAAATATATTCTAAAGTCTGTATCATCAGTCTGTACTTCCAGACTGACACACTTTAAAATACAAGTCTGTCCTCGGTAGGCGTATTACCTTTAACCCTTTCGGGACCTGCTGTCTTAGGCAAAATGTGAAATATAGCTTTCACTTTGTATGCGAATAACCACACACAGCTGATAGTATACTATCATAATATATAGGTTGTCAACCATTTTTACAAAATATGTTTTAATAATATTGCAAAATCAATCTTTCACATCAATATTCCTTGTTAACTACAAGAAACAACATATTAGCCAACATACTTAGCTGTGCTAACCT
>RRZU013600695.1_pt1 | contig 10477 bp, 9 predicted proteins | sample 2165561 | NCBI WGS metagenome assembly RRZU01 (sample SAMN10456909, study PRJNA506462) | wastewater metagenome | isolation source: wastewater sludge | place: USA: Moscow, Idaho | reverse complement strand
GTCGACCAGTGCGGTCGGCAGCGCGATGGCCGCACCCGCGTCGAGTTTGGCCAGCAGCATCAGCGGGTTGGAGAAGTCGTCCGGCTTTGGATCGGTCAGCTTGACGCTGGCGTTGAAGCTGGCTTCGCCGTCGGTGGTGCGGAAGGCGATGCGGTCGATCGAGAAGACCGGGCCGTCGGCCAGCAGATCGAAAAGCGGGGCCGCGAGGGGCGCCATGGCTTGCACCAGCTGGCCCTGGTTCGCGAAGGCCTCGGGTTTGGCGTAAAGGGCTGTAATGCCGCGGCTCAGGGTGGCGAGCTTGCGGCCGTGCAGGTGTTTGAGCGAAAAGTCGTAATTGGCCGGACCGTAATTCTGTTCGCCGACCTGGACGACGTTGACGCCCAGTTTCGCGATGACGTCCATGAACTCGCCGGTGACCGGCATCCGCACGTCGTAGGCGATTTCCTTGAGCGCTACTTTCTGCTTCGGCTCGGCTTGTTCCGCAGCGCCCGGGTTGACGTTGATTTCGGCGACGGTGACCTTCTGCGATCCGGCGTAGAGCAGCGGCTCGTCGGGGAAGACGCGCTTGAGCTGGCTGTCGAACGCCATGCCTTTTACGGTGAGACCGGAACCGTCGGCCTCGGAAAGCGTGAAACCGGGAGCCGTTCCGCGGACCGTGTAGTCGGCGAGGCCCTTGGAGAATTCCATCACCAGTTCAATGGGTTCGCCGGAGAGGTTTGCGTTGCTTTCCGGGGTGTCACCCGGGAGAACCAGCTTGAACGGTTTGCTGGCAAAGGTTGAACGGCCGCCGCCCACAAAGTTGTAGGTCGTGCGGATGTCGAAAGGCTGGTCGCTGCCGAAGGCTTCTGCGAGCTTTGCGCGCAACGGCTCGTCGAACTCGATGGTCGAAGTCTCGCTGCCGGCAGCCAGTGCAGAGAATCCCGGCAGGGGGCCGTGCTTGATTGCCGTCTTGATGGTGATGCGGATCGGCGGTTCGGCTTTTGGCTTTTCCGCCGAGGCTGCGGCCTCATCGGTTTCCGTGACAACCGGTTGGAAGAGAGCCGCCGGAATCTCGATCGTCGTCGTCTCGCTGGCGCTGAACAGGCCGCGCTCGTAGCTTTCACTTGCAATCTTCAGGTAGGGCTGCGCGGCGATCATGGATCGCACGTCGGCATGCGCCTTTTCGATCTGTGAGCCGAGATACCATGCCGCGGCGGGGTAACCGACGGCGAGAGCGGCAACCACCGATGCGGCTACCACGGTCATTTTGCTTTTGGCCAATGCTGTCTCCTGTGTATGTTGAGCGCTATTTGTCACGGCTGATGCGCGCGGCATTCTAACCCGGGCGAACAGGCTCTCGGAACTTTCGCCGGGTGGTCCGGTGACGGTCATGAGCCTTGCAGTAAGATGCCGCCTACATTCATCCCGTGCCGAGAGCTCCCCATGAAAGAAATTCAACGTGACCTGACGCGCACCGTGCTGGCCGTGCTCTGCATCATCCTGCTGATGGTCGCTTCGTTCTGGGTCTTGCGGCCGTTTCTTGCAGCGACGGTGTGGGCGACGATGATCGTCGTGGCGACCTGGCCGCTTCTGGAGGCGTTGGAAGTGCGATTCGGCGGTCGCCGGACGCCGGCCGTGGCGCTGATGACACTGGCGATGCTGCTCCTGCTCGTGTTGCCGATCGTGCTTGCCGTCGGGACAATCGCCGAACACGCGGGGAGCGTGGTCGAGCTGGTTCGCGGGCTGGCGGCGGCGGGCCTTTCTGCACCGCCGGGCTGGCTCGCCGGCATTCCGCTGATTGGCGCCAGGCTCGTTGAACTCTGGCAGCAGGTCGCGACCAGCGAGGCGCAGGGTTTGCTGGCCAAGGTGGCGCCGTATGCCGCCGAGTCCGGGAAGTGGCTGCTCGCCGAGGCTGGCGGCTTCGGCATGATGATCGTCCAGTTCCTGCTCATCGTCGGCCTGTCGGCAGTTCTGTACGCCAACGGCGAGGTGGCGGCGAGCGAGGCTCGGCGTTTCGGCTACCGCATGGCGGGTGAGCGTGGCGAGAATTCGATCATCCTTGCCGGTCAGGCGATCCGTGGCGTGGCGCTCGGTGTCGGCGTCACGGCCATCGTGCAGACGGTCCTCGGCGGCATCGGACTGGCGATTGCCGGCGTGCCGTTTGCATCGCTGCTTTCGGCGGTGATGCTGATGCTGTGCATCGCCCAGTTGGGGCCTTCGCTGGTTCTCTTTCCCGCGGTTGGCTGGATGTTCTGGACGGGCGAGACGGGTTGGGCAACGTTCCTGCTGGTGTGGAGCCTGATCGTCGGCACCCTGGACAACTTCCTGCGCCCGGTGCTGATCAAGAAGGGCGCCGATCTGCCGCTGCTCCTCATCTTCGCCGGCGTTATCGGCGGCATGCTTGGCTTCGGCCTGATCGGTCTCTTCGTCGGCCCGGTCGTGCTCGCCGTCACCTACACCTTGCTCGAAGCGTGGATGGCCGACGGGCAGGGACCGACGACGCTCCCCGTGCGCAGCGACGAAGTCATCGAGGACCTGAACGCCGGTTGAGGCCGCGTACGGGCGTGTTTGTCACGCGTAGTCGATGATCTCCTTCGGGATCTCGTCGAGCGGCGCGACCCTGGCGGCGCCGCCGAGGCGGATGGCTTCCTTGGGCATGCCGAAGACGACGCAGGTCGATTCGTCCTCGGCGATGGTCGGCGAGCCGGTATCGCGCATCTCCTTAAGCCCACGCGCGCCGTCGTCACCCATGCCGGTCATGATGATGCCGAGCGCGTTCCGGCCGGCAGACTGGGCGACCGAGCGGAACAGCACGTCGACCGACGGCTTGTGGCGGTTGACCAGCGGGCCGTCCTTGACTTCCACGTAATATTGCGCGCCGCTGCGCTTGACCATCATGTGTCGGCCACCCGGCGCGATCAGCGCCAGGCCTGGGCGCACCCGGTCGCCGTCCTTGCCTTCGCGCACCTCGATCTGGCATAGCCCGTTCAAGCGTTCGGCGAACATGGCGGTGAAGCGCTCGGGCATGTGCTGGACGATGACGATGCCGGTCGTCGTCGCCGGCAACCTGGTCAGTACCGCTTCAAGCGCCTGTGTGCCGCCGGTGGACGTGCCGATGGCGATCAGCTTGTCGGTGGTGCCGTACATGCGTGCGCCGGTGTGGGGGCTGGGCAGCATCACGTCGGCGGAGAGCTTCTGACGATTGAGCGAGGGCAGGTTCGTCGTCGTGGCGATCCGGCGCACGGCCTTCATGTTGGCGCGCGCTGCGGCCTTGATGTTGGCGACGATGTCGTTTGCCGAATCCTGCAGAAAGGCCTTCAGGTCGATCTTCGGCTTGGTGATGATGCTCACCGCGCCGGCGGCAAGGGCTTCCATCGTTACCTGCGCGCCGCTTTCGGCGAGCGATGAGCAGATGATGATCGGCGTCGGGCGCTCGGCCATGATCTTCTTGAGGAAGGTCAGGCCGTCCATGCGCGGCATTTCGATGTCCAGCACGATGACGTCCGGCCACTGCGTCTTCAGTTTCTCAAGCGCGAAGATCGGATCCTGCGCCGTGGCGACGACCTCGATCGACGGGTCGCGCGAGATTGCCTGGGTGATGACCTGGCGAACGAGTGCAGAGTCATCAACGATCATCACTTTGATTTTTGTCGCCATGCCTTCTCCTTGCTTACGTGTGCTTCGGGCTCGCGTGCGGATGCGTTACGCGCCGCACGGCAACGAGGTCGCTGGTAATGCCGTTGAGCGTTTCCGAGTGCCCGATCAGCAAATGGCCGTCGATCTTCAGGTAGGGAAGCAGGTTGTTGATCACCTTGCGCTTTGTCTCCGGGTCGAAGTAGATCATCACATTGCGCAGGAAGATGATATCGAAGGTGCCTAACCCCTTGGTCGGCGCCATCAGGTTACTGTAGTGGAATTCGACGCGCTGGCGTAGCTCCTTCACGATCAGGAGCGTGCCTTCATACTGGCCGTTTCCCTTCAGGCAGTACTTTTTCAACAGCGTTCGCGGAATGCCGTCGATGCGGTCGAGCGAGTAATGTCCGCTGCGCGCCTTTTCAAGCACGCGGCTGCTGATTGCCGTGTTACAGACGACTTTACGACTCGAACTCAGCGGTCCGAAGGCCAGCGTCTCCGTCGCATTTGAATCAATGGTCCCAACTCTGCCGGAGGTATCAAATGCAGCAAATAAGATTCTGACGATCGAGATGCCTTTCAGGTCAATCAAACAGCCACGGAGACAACACCCGAAAAACCGGGAGCGGCAGATCGGCGCCTTCGGCCGAATAACGGACGCATGACGACTGCCGGTTGTTTCAGATTGGACAAAGATTGGAGATTGGGTAGGTCGAGGGCGGAGCGGAAGGAGCGCAGTTCGCAGCGCGCGGGTCGCAAGAACGTCGCCCGGGGTCGGTAGGAGCGCAGATTTTCTGCGCGATGCGGCGGTCGACTTCGACCACCGTATCTGAACAATTCGTGAAGCCCTGCCGGCGGCGGAGGGGGTGCGACGGCAGCGTGTTTAATCCGACAGCTTCTGCCCGTGCTCGCGCGAGGCGTGGAAGCCGACCTTGGTCCACTTCTCGCGCGTCACGTCGAGGTTGTAGCGCGTGCTGGCGAGGTAGACGTAGTTGCCGTCCACGTCCTTGGCCATGCGGTGCTGCTGCTCGCGCTCGAAGTTCTTGCGCGTGATTTCGTCGGGGAAGGTCAGCCAGCGCGCCGTGTTGATGTCGGCCGGTTCGAAGATGGCATCGACCTTGTACTCGGTCTGCAGGCGCTGGGCGACGACTTCGAACTGCAGGACGCCGACGGCGCCGAGCAGCAGGTTGCCGGTTGCCAGGTTTTCGAAGACCTGGATCGCGCCTTCTTCGCCGAGCTCCTGCAGCCCCTTCTGCAACTGCTTGCTCTTCAGCGGATCACGCAGACGCGCGACGCGGAAGAGTTCCGGCGAGAAGTAGGGGATGCCCTTGAACGAGAGCGTTTCGCCCTCGGTCAGCGTGTCGCCGATGTGCAGCTGGCCGTGGTTGTGGATGCCGATGATGTCGCCGGCGACGGCGTCTTCCATCAGCACGCGTTCGTTGGCCATGAAGGTCAGCGCGTTGGCCAGCTTCATCTCGCGGTCCATGCGCACGTGCTTCACCTTCATGCCCGAGGTGTAGCGGCCCGAACAGACGCGGAAGAAGGCGATGCGGTCGCGGTGCTTCGGGTCCATGTTGGCCTGGATCTTGAACACGAAACCGGAGAAAGGTGCCTCGGCCGGTTCGACCATGCGCACGCCGGCATCGCGCGGCTGCGGTTGCGGCGCCCAGTCGAGCAGCGCCTGCAGGATCTCCTGCACGCCGAAGTTGTTGATCCCGGAGCCGAAGAAGATCGGCGTCTGCTGGCCGGCGAGGAAGCCGACGAGGTCGAACGGGCTGCTCGCGCTGCGGATCAGATCGACGTCTTCGCGCAGCTTGCCGACTTCGAGCGGGAACTGCTCGTCGAGGAAGGGGTTGTCGATGCCGTCGATCTTCTCGGCCTCGGTGCGCTTTTCCTCGCCCGGCGAAAAACGCAGCAGGCTGTCGTCGCCGAGGTGGTAGACGCCGCGGAAGGTCTTGCCCATACCGATCGGCCAGGTGATCGGCGCGCACTCGATGTCGAGCACGTCCTCGATCTCTTCGAGCAGCTCGAACGGCTCGCGCACTTCGCGGTCGAGCTTGTTGACGAAGGTGATGATCGGCGTGTTGCGCATGCGGCAGACTTCGATCAGTTTGATCGTCTGCGCTTCGACGCCCTTGGCCGCATCGATCACCATGACGGCAGCGTCGACAGCGGTCAGCACGCGGTAGGTGTCTTCGGAGAAGTCCTGGTGACCCGGCGTGTCGAGGAGATTGACCGTGTGTCCGTTGTACTCGAACTGCATCACCGAACTGGTGACCGAGATGCCGCGCTGCTTCTCGACTTCCATCCAGTCCGACGTCGCGTGGCGGGCGCTCTTGCGGCTCTTGACCGTGCCGGCCAGCTGGATCGCCCCGCCGAACAGCAGCAGCTTTTCGGTCAGCGTCGTCTTGCCAGCGTCAGGGTGCGAGATGATCGCGAAGGTGCGGCGTTTCTGCACATCGCGCAGGATTTCGGGAGGGAAGGGTAGAGAACTCATCGGCTTGCTTTCCGCTGCAAAAACAAAAGCCGCCGTTTGGGTATGGAGAAACCCCGCCGGCGGCGCGCAGGCCGAACTATAGCAAGACTTGGCCGGAGCCGGAACGCGCGGCCGGATGTGTGCAAGAATTGCGTCGGTAAACCATCTTCCCTCAACTGGCATCTCGCCGCAGCCTTCGCAACGGAATCGCAGGATGAAACGGCCGGCCCTCCAGTGGCGCTCGCTCAGTACAAAGATCACGCTCGCCACGCTGGGTATTTTCCTGGCGGGATGTTCGGGATGACGGTCGATGAACTTGTGGGCAACGAGTACGTTGCGCTCGTGCATCCATCCGAGCGCGATGACTCGCGCGGGAAGATGCTGGCGCTGCTCGCCAGCCGGGTTCCGTCGGTCGATCTCGATCGCCTCTACCGGCGCGCCGATCAGACGGAGTTCTGGGGGCGCCTCACCGGGCGCCAGTTGCTCGATGCGAACGGCACCAAGCGTGGACTCGTCGGCGTGATCGCCGACATCGACGTAAACGAAGCCTTCACGCCCATCACCGGTTACGAGCGCGAAGAGGTACTCGGGCAAAAACCGCGCATGTTGAAGTCGAGACACCATGACGCCGGTTTCTACGCCGATCTCTGGCGCGAGCTGACGGCGACCGGCCATTGGTACGGTGAGATCTGGAACCGGCGCAAGAACGGCGAAGTGTATGCCGAGATGAAAACGATCAGCGCCGTGCGCGACACGCAGGGCAACGTCCTGCAGTACGTCGCGCTCTTCTCCGACATCACGCCGATCAAGGAGCACGAAAAGCAGCTCGAGCAGATCGCCCATTACGACGTGCTGACGACGCTGCCGAACCGCGTCCTGCTCGCCGACCGGCTGCATCAGGCGATGGTTCATGCGAGCCGCTACCGGCAGATCCTGGCCGCAGCCTACCTTGATCTGGACGGTTTCAAGGCGATCAACGACACCTTCGGCCACGAGACGGGCGACCAGCTGTTGATCGCCCTGTCCGCGCGGATGAAGGCAACGCTGCGCGAAAGCGATACGCTGGCGCGCCTGGGCGGTGACGAGTTCGCGCTCGATGACTTTGGCACCGGCTATTCATCGCTCACCTGCCTCAAGCGGCTGCCCGAGTCGCTGCTCAAGATCGACCAGAGCTTCGTGCGCGACATGCTCGACGACCCGGATGATCTCGCGATTCTCGAAGGCGTCATCAGCCTGGCTTCGGCGTTCCGGCGTCAGGTCATCGCCGAAGGGGTCGAGACGGTCGAACACGGCAAGATACTGCTGCAACTGGGCTGCGAACTGGCGCAGGGCTACGGGATCGCACGCCCGATCCCGGCGAGTGACCTGCCGAGCTGGGTCGCCAGCCGGCGACCCGATGCCAACTGGAGCAACCTGGCGCCGGTCGATCGCGACGATTACCCCTTGCTCTTCGCTGCCACCGAGCACCGGGCGTGGATCGCCGCCATGGGCAAGCATCTCAAGGATGCGCGAAACGAGCCGCCGGCGATGGATTTCCACCGCTGCCGCTTCGGGCAATGGCTGGATGCGGACGGCCAGAGCCGTTATGGTTCCCACCCCGACTTCTGGCGCATCGAGCATCTGCACCGGCAGGTACACGATCTCGCCGAAACGCTGTGCGAATACCGGAAGAGTAATTCCTTCGAGGAAGTGCAGGGCGAGATCGGCGAATTGCACGCCTTGCGCGACCAGCTGCTCGCGCGCCTGCAGCTGCTGTTGCACAACAGCCGGCGATGAGCGGGCTGGCGGCCTGCCTTGGCCTGTTTTCCAGCGCACTGATCGCCTCAACGCTGTTTCCCGCGCAATCGGAACTGGTGCTTGCCGGCCTGCTGATCGCCGGCAAGCAGCCGGCCTGGCTGTTGATCGTCGTTGCTACCGTTGGCAACGTGCTCGGTTCGGCGATCAACTGGTGGCTCGGGCGCTATCTCGAACACTTCAGGGACCGGCGCTGGTTCCCGTTCAAGCCGCAGGCGCTCGAGCGAGCGACCGGCTGGTATCACCGCTACGGCCGATGGTCGCTGCTCCTTTCCTGGATGCCGATCATCGGCGACCCGCTGACGCTGGTTGCTGGCGTCCTGCGCGAGCCGCTACCGACCTTCATCGCCATCGTCACGCTGGCCAAGCTCGGGCGCTATCTGGTGTTGGCCGCGGTCACATTGCAGTGGATGGCCTGAGCCGCCATTTTCCGGCGCTATACTCCGGCGATGCCCCGCACCACCACACACCACTTCTGGCGCAGCCCGGCGCTGCCCTTTGTCGAGAGCCGGCGGGCAAGCGACAGCGCGGCCTGCTATGCGCTGCATTCGCATTCGACGTTGTCGATCGGCGCCGTCGACGGCGGCGAGAGCGTGTTTTCGCGCAACGGCCAGCGCCAGAAGCTCGTGCGTGGCGACGTGGTGCTGATTCCTCCCGGCGAAGTGCATTCGTGCAATCCAGCGGACGATGGTCGCTGGAGCTACCAGATGCTCTACCTCGATCCGGCATGGATTGGCGGCGTAATCGGCGAGATGGGCGCGTTTGATGCGATGGTCCTTAACCGGCTACCGCCCGATATCGCACCGCGCCGCGTGCATGAACGGCTGACGCGACTCAACGAGTGCATATTCAGTGCGGCGACCGACGAGGACAAGGAGGCGGCGTTGCTCGTCTTTGTCGGTGATCTCTTTGCTGAAGGGTGTTTGCGGAGAAAGGCCTGGACGGGCGAGCGGGATTCGGCGCGCTTGCGCGCGGTGCAGGCGCTGATCGCCGAGCGCTGCGCCGAATCGCTGTCGCTCGACTTGCTTGCAGGCGAAGCCGGCATGAGCCGCTATCACTTCGTCCGCGCCTTCGGCCGCATGGTCGGCATGACGCCGCACGCGTGGCAGCTCGACCAGCGCATCGAACGAGCGCGCGGCTTGCTGGACCAGGGTATGTCGCTTGCCGACGCAGCGTTGCAGCTCGGCTTCGCCGACCAGAGCCACTTCCAGCGTGCCTTCAAGCAGCGCGTCGCGGCGACGCCGGGCGAGTATCGGCTGGTTGTCGGCACCTCGTCGTAAGTCGCGCAATTTCCTTCAATACGCATCGCTCCCGAACGGCCAACCTGCACCCATTTCGCGGGTGGAGAACGATATGGCGTTATGGCAGCAGTTTCTGGTGATCGCGGGGGCGCACTTCCTCGCCTTGTTGAGCCCGGGTCCGGACTTCTTCCTCATCGTGCGCAGCGCGGTGATCAACGGCGCGCGCATCGCGAGCGGTGTCTGCGTCGGCATCGCATTGGCCAACGGCGTCTATATCGGCCTGGCGATCAGCGGCGTCGCCGTGTTGCAGGAAGTCGCCGGCCTGTTCGCCATGCTCAAGTGGGCCGGCTGCGCCTACCTGGCCTGGCTCGGTTGGCGCTTTCTCACCGTGCGCGGCGAGGCACTGACGCCGGAGATGCGCGGTGCCGCGAAGACTTCCGGCAATTCGTGGCATTGGTGGCGCGAGTGCCGCGTTGGCTTCCTCTCAGGCATCCTCAACCCGAAGAACTCGCTGTTCTACGCCAGCCTGTTTTCGCTCGGCTTCGAGCGCAGAACGTCGTTTGGCGTGCAACTCGGCTACGGCATCTGGATGTTCTCCGCCGTTCTGCTTTGGGACTTGTGCATTGCGCGCGCCGCCGGTCATCCGCCGATCGTGCGCCGCTTCATGGCGCATGTGCGCAAGGTCGAACGGGTCACCGGCGTCGTGCTGCTCGGCATCGCCGCCGGCATCGTCGGCGCGCGCTGACAGCCCCTGTGCTTGCGTGCCGCGGCACCGGGTGGTGAGATGCGGGCTTCGCATCGTCATTGGAGTGCGTGATGAAGACCTATCGGGGCAGCTGCCATTGCGGCGCCATCCGCTTTGCGTTCAAGGGGCCGGAGAAGATCGAAAACGGCCTGCGCTGCAACTGCTCGATCTGCCGCCGCAAGGGCGCGCTGATGAGTGCCTTTACTGTCGCGCCGGATGAAATCGAGATCGAAGTCACCGGCGAAAACCTCGCCACCTACGAATTCGGCAGCCGCGTAGCCAAGCATCACTTCTGCAAGACCTGCGGCATCTACCCCTTTCACCAGACGATGCGCAAGCCCGGCCACTACCGCCTCAATCTCGGCTGCGTCGAGGAACTCGATGCAACGCGACTGCCGTTCGAGGTGTTCGACGGGGCGTCGATTTGAGTTTTTGACGCGCGAACTGGCGTCCAGGGCCTTCGTAACTGGTTGTCGCCGTCGTGCGTCGTTTCCGTTCCGGGAATGATTCGCTCTCAGTCTTCGCACCTGACAAGCGATTTCGGGTTCTTGTCCAGCACGAAGTCATCTTGATAGACTCGGCGGCAATCGGCCATGAACAGCCGGTGAC
>RRZU010043703.1_pt1 | contig 10477 bp, 6 predicted proteins | sample 2165561 | NCBI WGS metagenome assembly RRZU01 (sample SAMN10456909, study PRJNA506462) | wastewater metagenome | isolation source: wastewater sludge | place: USA: Moscow, Idaho | reverse complement strand
CGCCGCGATTTCGGCGGAGGAGCGGCTGCGGATCAAGGATCGCTACTACCGGGAGATGGAGCGGCGCTTGGTCCAGGTGACGGTCCCGCTCACCGATGCCGAGCGCGCCTGGATCGAGGCGCATCCGCGCATCGCGATGGGCATCGACGCGGGTTGGCAACCCTATATCATCAACAATCCCGACGGCCGTGTGACCGGCATCGAGGGCGAGTTTCTCGCCCGCATCAACGCCCTTACCGGCCTGAACCTGCACATCGAGCAAGGCGTCTGGAAAGACATCGTGGAGCGGGCCAAGCGCAAGGAAATCGATGGCTTGCTGACCTCGACCTACCAGAAGGAGCGGGAGCCGTACTTCCTGTTCAGCGACCCCACGTTCCACGGCTACAAGTGCATTTTCACGCGCAAGGGCGATCTGGCCGTCTACCGGAACATAGACGCCCTGGCCGGCAAGCGGGTCGGCTATCAGGCCGGCAACGCGGCCGAAGAAAAGCTGCTGAAAAGCTACCCGAACCTGGTTTTAGCGCCGAAAACCAACGACGCCGAACTGCTGAACGCCCTGCTGCAGGGCGAGATCGACGCCGTGTTGGGCGGCGCCCATTTCAACTATCTGCTGCTGGAGCGCACCGTGACCGAAGTGGGGGTGGCGTTCTTCCCGCCGGATAGCGAGCTGGTGTACCGCTACAGCATCCGCAAGGATTGGCCGGAGCTGCACGCGATCATCAACAAGGCACTGGCCGCGATTCCCGCCGAAGACCGCCTCGCGATCACCGAGCGCTATATCGGCAGCATCCGGGCGGAGAAACGCCCCGAGCCGGCGCTCGCGCTCACGGCGGCCGAGCGGCGCTGGCTGGACGCCAAGCACACGGTGCGGGTCCGGATCAACGATTGGCCGCCTTTCATGTTCACCGGGCCGAAACCTTCCGGCATGTCGGTCGATTATCTCGATGCCATCGCCAAGCGGTTTGGCTTCGCGGTCGTTTATGTGCCAGCCGCCCTCGGCTGGACGGAATCGGTGCGGGATGTCGAGGGCCAGCGCCAGCATTTCGATGTGTTGCCCACCATGAACCGGACCCCGGAGCGGGAAAAAAGCTTGGCCCTGACCGCCGATTACAACCGGATCCCCTGGGTGATCTACACGCGCCGAGACAGCCCCCTCGTCAGCGGGCTCGACAGCCTGAAAGGCAGGACCGTCGCCGCGGAAAAGGGCTATGTCATCACCGGCAAGCTCCGGTCGGACTACCCGGAGATCCAGATCCTGGACGTGACGCAGCCCCAAGAGGCGCTGCGCGCGGTCGCCACGGGACAGGCCGACGCCTACGTGGGCAACCTGATCAACGCCAATTTCCTGATCCGGGAGCTGGGGTTGAGCAATCTGGTCGTGGCGGCTCCCACAGCCTACGGCGACCACGTCCAGGCGATGGCGGTCCGCAAGGATTGGCCGGAACTGGCCAGCTTGATCGACAAGGGATTCGCCGCCATGACGCCCGCAGAGCGCGACGCGATCCGGGAGAAGTGGATCACCGTGGAGTTCGAGGCGCGCATCGACTACGCGCTGGTGTGGCAGGTCGTGGCGGTGGCGACGCTGATCCTGGTCGCGTTCCTCTACTGGAACCGCAAGCTGGCGCAGGAGATCGCCCGGCGCCAGCGCGTCGAGGCCAATCTGCGCTCATCCGAAGCCGAACTGAAGGCGTCCGAGGCCGAGCTGCGGCGCTCCAGGGACGCCGCCGAGGCCGCCAACCGCGCCAAGAGCGCGTTTGTCGCCAACATGTCGCACGAGCTGCGCACGCCGCTCAACGCCGTGCTCGGCTTTTCCGAAATGCTGGCCCGCGACCGGAACGCGACCGACGATCAAAAGCAAAAGCTCGGCATCATCAGCCGCAGCGGCGAGCATTTGCTGGCGATGATCAACGACATCCTCGATCTGTCCAAGATCGAGGCGGGCAAGAGCGAGCTGGCGAGCGAGCCGTTCGAGCTGCCGCGACTGCTGGAGGATATCGGGACCATGATCCGCGCCCGCGCCGACAGCCGGGGGCTCTCGCTCACGGTGGACATCGCGCCGGACACGGCCCGCTTCGTCGAGGCCGACGCGGGCAAATTGCGCCAGATTTTGATCAACTTGCTGGGGAACGCGGTCAAATTCACCCGGGAGGGCGGCGTGACCCTGCGCGCCCGGACCCGGGTGGAGGAGGGGCGAACGTGGCTGGATCTGGAGGTGGAAGACACCGGCTCCGGCATCCCGGCCGAATCGCTGGAGACCATCTTTCAGCCCTTCGTCCAGGCGCACGCCGCCGGGGACAACCAGGGCACCGGCCTGGGCTTGGCCATCACCCGATCTTACGTCCAGATGATGGGCGGCCGCATCGCGGCGGCGAGCGCGCCCGGCTGCGGCAGCGTGTTTCGGCTCGGGTTGCCGCTGGAGCTGGCGGCGGCGGAAGCGGTGGCGGCCCCCGAAGCGCCCGCCCTCGACGTGATCGGGCTGGCCGAGGGCCAGCCCGCGCCGCGAGTGCTGGTGGTGGAGGATGTGCCCGAAAACCGTTTGCTGGCGACCGGTCTGCTGGCGCAAGCCGGCTTCGCCGTGCGCGAGGCCGAGAACGGCGAGCGGGCCGTCGCCCTGTTCCAGCGCTGGCGCCCCGACCTCATCTTGATGGACATGCGCATGCCGGTGATGGACGGCTTCGAGGCGAGCCGACGGATACGGGCCTTGCCGGGCGGCGAGGCGGTGAAAATCGTGGCGCTGACCGCCAGCGCGTTCGTGGAGCAGCGCGCCGCCGTCCTGGCGTCCGGCTGCGACGATATCCTGTCCAAGCCGGTTCGCGCCAAGGAAGTTTACGCGACGCTGGCACGACACCTGGGGGTGCGTTACCGCTATGCCGCCGCCGAGGACACGGCCGCGCGATCCGCCTCGCCGCTCGGCGCCGAGCGGCTGGCGCCGCTGTCCGATACGTTGCGCCAAGCCCTCCGCGTGGCGGCGACCGGGCTCGACATCGAGGGCACCGGCGCGGTGATCGAGCGGATCCGCGAGGTCGATGCCCCGCTGGCCGCTGGCCTGCAAAAGCTGGTGGACGATTATCGTTTCACCGAGATCTTGGCGTTGCTGGACGCGGGCGAAGGGCGCGAACCGGCCGCGAGCCCGGCGAAGCGCGAGCTCTAGGCCGAGGTCGGCGGGCGATCGCCCGTCCGGGCCGATCCCGCGACGCCCGGAACAACGGACCGCGCGCCACTGTCTTCTGTTTGTTTGGCGCGAAGCGTCTCGCGCCGGCGGGTTGTCTCGACCGGCTTCTCCGGCAGCGCATTTGAGCGGGCCAGGGATGATCCGCCGTCCCCGAGGTCCAACGACGACACCACCCGAACCCACCGAACAGGACTCCCACCATGATCCAGACCCACGGTTATGCCGCCCAGAGCGCGGCTTCGGCCCTCGCGCCTTTCACTTTCGAGCGGCGCGAGCCCGGCCCGCACGACGTGCAGATCGAAATCCTGTATTGCGGCATCTGTCATTCCGACCTGCATCAAGCCCGCAACGATTGGGGCAATTCGCTGTACCCGATGGTGCCGGGCCACGAGATCGTGGGCCGGGTCGCCAAGGTCGGCCCGCAGGTGACCAAACTGAAAGTCGGCGATCACGCGGGGGTCGGCTGCATGGTGGATTCCTGCCGCCACTGTTCCGCCTGCGAGGACGGTCTGGAGCAATATTGCGAGGAAGGCGCCACCTGGACCTACAACGGCAAGGAGCGCACCGGCGACCGGCTGACGTTCGGCGGCTACTCGGAGCGAATCGTGGTCGATGAGCGCTTCGTGATCCGGGTTCCCGACGGCCTGGATTTGAAGGCGGTCGCCCCGCTGTTCTGCGCCGGCATCACCACCTATTCGCCGCTGCGGCACTGGGGAGTCGGCGAAGGCCAGAAGGTCGGGGTGATCGGCCTCGGCGGTCTCGGCCACATGGGCGTCAAATTCGCCAAGGCGTTCGGCGCCAAGGTGGTGATGATCACCACCTCGCCGGGCAAGGCCGCCGACGCGCTGCGCCTCGGCGCCGACGAGGTGCTGCTGTCCACGGATCGGGCGGCGATGGCCAAGCAGGCCGGCAGCTTTCACTTCCTGCTCGACACCGTCCCGAACGGGCACGATCTCAACCCTTACGCCGCGCTGCTCAAGCGCGATGGCACCCTGGTGCTGGTCGGGGTGCTGACCGCGCTCGAACCGGCGCTGCGCGGCATCAGCCTGATCGGCGGTCGTCGCCGCGTCGCCGGTTCCGCCATCGGCGGGATCGCGGAGACCCAGGAGATGATCGATTTCTGCGCCGTGCACGGCATCGTCAGCGATGTCGAGATGGTGCCGATTCAAGCCGTCAACGAAGCCTACGAGCGGATGCTGAAAAACGATGTGAAATACCGTTTCGTCATCGATATGGCTTCCCTGAAACGAGCCGCTTGACCGCGCTGACCCGCCATCGTCCCGCGCGCTGGGGAGGGCTCGCCGATGCGTTTTGAAGACTTGGCGCCGGAGGTTCGCCACCGGATCGAGCGGGCCGCGAGCCAGTATCTGGTCGCGAACCGCTATATCAGCCTGGACGATGCCTGCCAGACCTTGGACTTGACGCTGCCGGACTTGTGGAGTCGTATTCTGGAGGAAGCGGGCCTGCCGGAGAGCGATCCGCCCGCGTTCGCGCCGTTCGTCTGAGCGAGGAGGGTGCGCGCCGGCGGTTCCGGCGAAGCCACCGTCTACACCACCGTCTACACCACCGTGGAGATGCAATCATGAGCACCGCGCTTTGGACCACCGGGTTGGCCGGTGCCGCTTTTCTCGCCAGCCATCTCGGCTTGTCCGGCGCCGCCGTGCGCGGCCGGCTGGTCGGGCGACTGGGGGAAAAGGGGTTTCAGGTTTTGTATGCGCTGGTCGCGCTGCTGGCGCTGGGGGCGATGATCGCCGGCTACGTCCAGGCAGCCCACACCGATTTCCTTTGGATCCCGGGTCATGGCTTGCGCCATCTGCCGCTGCTGGTCATGCCGGTGGCGCTGCCCCTGATCGCGGGCGGGGTGTTGGCTCCCAATCCGTCGGCGGTGGGGGCGACCGGCGTGCTGCGCGTCACCCGCCATCCGGTGATGTGGGGAATCGCGCTGTGGGCGGCGGTTCATATTGTCGCCAACGGCGATCTGGCGTCGCTGCTGTTCTTCGGAGGATTTCTGCTGACGGCGATTCTGGGCTCGCTGCACCTCGACCGGCGGATGGCGGCCGAGCAAGGCGAGCGCTGGCGGCGCTTTGCCGCCGTCACTTCCTATGTGCCGTTCGCGGCGCTGCTGGGCGGTCGCCAGCGCGGGTCTTGGGGCGAGCTGCGCCGGCCGGCGGCGTGGGGAGTGGGCGCGTTCGCGCTCCTGCTGTTGCTGCATCCCTATCTGTTCGGCGTGCGGCCGTACTGAGGGAGCCGGGATCAGCAGGTCCGGCGTCGATCTGCGGGAAAATCGCGGCGCCGGAAAAAAAGAGCCGCCGGTTGCCCGGCGGCGAAGCTCACTTAAGAGGATGTCAACCCAAACCACTAGAGGAGAGTGCGTCTGTCCTGACCGCCCGACGCGAGGCGTTGGCGGCGCGCGATGGCCGTATCGCGCGCTTACTCTTTCTCATCGGCAAGGCTGGGGAAAAGTTTAGGGGTACGAAGATATTTTTTTCGCCATCGTGGAGTTGGCGTTGGTTTCTCGCTTTTATGGAATGCGAAAAAATATTGCTATTCAATTTATCAATACCAAATGCTTCTAAAAACCAGCAATTTCTTTTAATGGCAAGATGTTATTTTTAAACATTATTCTTTCTTATTGGCCTGCGCATAATGAATAATTCAAGAAGCGTTTGGTATAAATAGAATTATTGGATTATTCGCCAGATGAAACCGAGTCCCTGCAAGCCGGTGCGTTCCTGTCCGTCGAACTCGAATCGATAGCGCGGATCAAGTTATTGATGTCGGTCAGGGCGACAAGTTGGCCGCCCTTGGCACCGGCGCTTGGATCAATTGCAGCGTGACGCGCAGTCCCAGTTCGTAGATTTCGTCGGCTGGGAGGCGTCCCGGCGGGGCGGCTGGCGCCGCCTTGGTGTCCGACAGCCAAGGTGAGAATTGTTCTCGGAGGCGAGAAGCGGGCACGAGCAGCGCCGGCCCTTCGGATGGCCGCAGCGTGATGCCTACCAACCGCCCGGCGAGGTCGAACACCGGTCCGCCACCGCCGGCGTCGGGCAACTCGATGCCCAGCCGGGCGAGGCCCGTATCGGCCTGCGGCATGCCGAGGAAGCCCTGGTGTAGCCAAGGCCAAGCCGGTGCCGCCGGGGTGTCGCGCAGGTACTCGATCGCGTAGGCCGGCGAACCCGCAAAACCGTCTCGCGCGGCCAGAGCCAAGGTCGAGGAAGGAAGCGGCGCGAGCAGGGTCAATACCGCTAGCCCCGACGGGCCTGCGGGTCGCTCGACCCGCGCCTCGACCGTTTGCCCGAGGCCGTTGCGCAGCCACAGCCGCCGCTCGGCCGCGATTGCGGCGGCCGGCGCCAGCGCGCGCCGCCCGTCGTCGATCAACAGCCCGGAGGCGGCGACGCTCGCGCCGCCCGGCACCTCGGCGCCCGTGGCATAAGGCGCGACGCGGTGCGGCTCCCCGAGCAGCGCCGCGCTCGGCACCGGCTGCGAGGCGGCTAGCCGCGTCCGCGCCTCGGCGACCAGCGGGTCGCCCGGCCGGCGCTTTTCGGCGGTTTCGAGTTCTTGGCGCGCGAAGGCGCGCTGCCCGCTCAGGCTCAGCAGCCAGGCGTAGAGCACTCTGCCGCGCGGGTCGTCGCCGTGCGCCCCAGCGACGTGCGAGGCGAAGGTGAGCGCGTTCCGGTAGTCCCCCACCTGCATGGAGCAGCGCACCAGGCCGAGTTCGATGTCGCTCGCGTGCTCCCGTGCGGCGGCGCGGTCCAGCAGCCGCCTGGCTTGCTCGGCGTCGCCCCGGGCGAGCGCCGCTTCGGCTTCGCCGAGCAGGGGGAGGCGCTGCGAGAATCCCGTTGCCGGCGGTGCCGGTTCGGCGAAAGTGGCGCCGAACGCCGCCAGGCCGAGGCCGAGAACGGCCGCGCGCCAGCGCCGCCGCGCCGGGGCGGCGGATGGCGCCAGCGCCGCGCGATAGCTCACGGCAGCTTGGTGATGCGCGGCTTCAACAGCGTCGGAGCGGCCGGATCGTAGGCCGGATTGCTCGGAAGCTTGAACTGCGCCAGATACGCGGTGAGGGCGTCGATGTCCTGCGCCCCGCCGAGCGTGTCGGTGCCGGCGTTGAAGCTGGTGAAACCGTCGCCGCCGGTGGCCAGGAAGCTGTTGACCGTCACTCGGTAGGTCTTGGCCGGTTGCGCCACCTTGCCGAGCGCATCGACGATCTGATCGACCACCGCGCCGTTGGCGTTCACCAGCCGCACATCGGCGATGCGCGCGTCGCAGCCCTTGGTCGAATCCCAGGTGTACTTGAGTCCGACCGAAGGGATCAGGATGCGCGTCGTGGTCTGGCCGCGGCAGTCGGCAAACTGCTGCTCGAGCGCGTTCTTCAGGTTCTGCGCGGTCAGCGTCATCGTGACCAGCGAATTCCCGAACGGCTGCGCCGTGAATGCTTCGCCGTAGGTGATGTTGCCGTCGCCTTCGCCCGCCGCGCTGGACGGATAGGTAAAGCCGGGGTTGCGCACGCCGCCCGGGTTCATGAACGCGATCACCGCTTCCCCGAAGCCTTTCGGTGCGGTCGCGGCCAACTGCGCGTCGGCGATCAGCTCGCCGGCGGGCATGTTGCCGGCGGCGTCGGCGACGTTGGGCAAATCCTTGGTGATCGAGCCGATGATCTGGTTGGCGATCGGCGACACCAGGCCGTTGTAGGCGGTGACGATGTTGCGCACCGTCGGGTCGGCCGCGATCAAGTTATTGATTTCTTGGTCGTTGCGGTCGATAAGCCGGTTCGTCGGGCTCACGGCGATCACGTTGCGAGTAACCGGGTCGAGCGTCACGTCGATGTCGGTCAGCACCCGGCCGAAGGCGCTGGCGCTGGTCACTGGCACCAGGCGACCCACGGCGTTGGGCAGGCCGGTCGGGCGGGGCGTGCTGGTGACCGCATCGTTCGCGCGCTTCACGTCCATGGTGTTGGCAGAACAGTTGTAGGCCGCGTGGGTGTGGCCGCTGATGACGAGGTCGACCGCGTCGTCCAGGCGCGCCACCACCGACGCCAAGCCCGAGCCGGCGAGGTTGCCGTCGCAACCGTTGATATCGGACAGGCCGCTCCCCTGGAAGCCGCCCTGGTGCACCAGCACCACGATCGCCTCGATGCCCTTCTTGCGCAGTTTCGGGACGAGGGCGTTCACCGTGTCGGCTTCGTCGCGGAACTCGAGGCCGGCCACCCCCGATGGCGTCACGATCGTCGGCGTGGCTTTCAGCGTCATTCCGATGAAAGCCACCCGCACGCCCTTGAAGGTTTTGATGCCGTAGGGCTTGAGCAAGGTATTGCCGGTCGCCGTGGAGATGACGTTGGCCGACAACCACTGGAACTTGGCGCCCTCGAACGGGACCGGCGTGCCCACTTGGGTGCCGAGGCAGCTATTGGGATCCCGCGCGCGGTCGGTGATTTTGCAGCCGCCTTTCTGCAGGCGCAGCAGTTCTGCGGAACCTTTGTCGAACTCGTGGTTGCCCACGGCGCTGAACTCGACGCCGATGCGGTTGAGCGTCTCGACCGCGGGCTCGTCGAAGAACAGCGCCGAGATCAGCGGGGTGGCGCCGATGAAGTCGCCCGCGCCCACCACCACGTTGAGACGGTTCTGCGCCTTCAGCCGCGCGACGTAAGCGGCCAAGTACTCGGCGCCGCCCACCGGGGGGCGCTGGGCTGGCAGGATGGCGGTGTTCTGCCCGAACGATCCCGGCGTCTGGAGGTTTCCGTGATAGTCGTTGAAACCGATGATCTTGATTTGGAATGGGCTGCGGTTGGCGAGGGCCGACGGTTCTTCGGCGTGCGTTGCCGTGGCCGCGATGCCGGCGAACAGGCAGGCGATGACTGTCAGATGACGAGACATGGGCGGGACTCCTCGGGCGATCTATAGGTGGCGCTCGGTACCGACAGCGCCCCAGCGCCATCGACGAAATAACGGCGCAAGCTAGCGGGCTTGCATGTCAGTTCGATGACCGGCGAGTTTCAGTCCTGCCTTCGCCCATCCGCCAGCGACCCTTTGGCCAGGGGCGTGCCGCTCCCGAACGGTAGTGCGGCACCCAAGACGGCCATGACGCCATGGTTGGCGCAACCCGGCTTTCCAACTCATGAATCGCGATGCTTTTCAAGCGCGGCGGAACCCGCCGTTCAACCCCAAACGCATGCAATATGAACTCCGCTCCCACCTCAAGGGCAGGTGCCGTAACCGTGAGGCGGTCAATGGGACAGCGCGACCCGCTTTAAGGAGTTGCCGCTCGCCTGAGCGCGTTGTGCGTGTCGGGGTGCTTGCGGCCAAAGGGTGATGCGCACAAGGCTTCCACTTCGGCGGACAGACGTGCGATGCTCTGTACCTGCTCGATCTTGTCAACCCATGGCCGGGCGCCGAAGTCCTTCTCGCTCAGATCCAGCAGAATATCGATCACGGCGAACCGCAACTCTGAAAGCCCCTTTTTCGGTGCGGTCGCGGCGAGTTCCCCGGCCGGTGATGGCTGACCCGGGCGGCGCGGAGAATGGCGGCTAGTCCCTTCGATCAGCTTGAGTTCGTAGAGCTCGTCAAACGATGTGAGATCGATGCCGTTGATCCCGATGCGCATCAATTCCCGGATGGTGCGAACGCCGTTGATCATCACCAAAAGCATGCGCAACTGCGGCGATATCTTCACGGTGTTAGCGTTTTGTTGCGCGGTGCCGAATGCCGTCTTGACCGGAACGTCGTCCGGCGAGTACCCGCTCATGGTGCTTTCTCGCCGTCGCGATCGATGCGGATCCGGCCAATGGCGTCGAGCAATCGGCCCACATCCCCGAGCAACGCTTCGCGCCCCGAGCCGGCGGGCAGCGTGGTCGCGCGTGATTCGATATCTTTGACCACTTCGCGGATGGCCAAGCTGATGTTGCGCAACCGGCTTTGCATCATCTCCAGCGCGCCGATCAGGGATGCGGGGGTCTTCGCGTTGAGCCGTTCGGTCAGATCGCCGCGCGCGATGCGGCTGGTGGCGATCATCGCGTCCTCGGGGTCCGCGCCGAGCGCATTGAGCACGCTGCGCGCCATCGCGATGGCCGCGATGACCAGAACCGCCGTCAAGATCAGCGCGACAAGAGCGGTCGTGTAAAATTGGCTCGAAACATTGCTGCGCACTGCGCGCGACTCTTCGTCAAACCGCTTGGCGACAAGTTTTTGGAGATCGTCCACCAGCGTATCGATGCCTGCCGAAGTTGGCCGATCCATGCCGCGAACCTCCGTGTCAATCGCTTGTTGGGCCGCCGGATTGAGCGTGACTTGTTTCTGGAGCGCGGCGCGATAGCGTTGT
>RRZU013513256.1_pt1 | contig 10479 bp, 12 predicted proteins | sample 2165561 | NCBI WGS metagenome assembly RRZU01 (sample SAMN10456909, study PRJNA506462) | wastewater metagenome | isolation source: wastewater sludge | place: USA: Moscow, Idaho | reverse complement strand
TCTCTTCCGGCATGTCGATGATCGCGCCTTCCATGCGAACGACGTATCTGCCGCTCTCGATGGAGAGTTCTGCATCGAAGAAGTTCATCTGCGGGGAACCAATGAATCCCGCAACAAACAGGTTCGCCGGATGGTTGAACACCTGCTGCGGAGTACCGATCTGCTGGATATAACCGTCTTTCATAATGACGATGCGGTCGCCCAGCGTCATGGCCTCGGTCTGGTCATGGGTAACATACACAAACGTGGTGTTGACGTTCTGGCGGAGCTTGATGAGCTCGGCGCGCATCTGGTTACGCAGTTTTGCGTCGAGGTTACTCAGCGGCTCGTCCATGAGGAAGACCTGCGGATGACGGACGATTGCGCGGCCGATGGCGACACGCTGGCGCTGGCCGCCGGAGAGCGCCTTGGGCTTTCTTTGCAGATACTCGGTGATACCGAGAATCTCCGCCGCTTCCTTCACCTTCTCGTCGATCTCAGCCTTGGGAACCTTGCGCAGCTTGAGTCCGAACGCCATGTTTTCATACACGGTCATGTGCGGATAGAGCGCGTAGTTCTGGAAGACCATCGCGATGTCGCGGTCTTTCGGCGGGATGTCGGTGACATCGCGGTCGCCGATGAGGATGCGGCCCGAGTTGACCTCTTCGAGGCCGGCGAGCATGCGCAGCGACGTGGACTTTCCGCAGCCGGACGGGCCGACGAGGACCAGGAACTCGCCGTCGGCGACCTCGAGGTTCAGCTTGTCGACGGCCGGGCGCGTGCCGCCGGGGTACAGGCGGGTGGCGTTGTCGAACGTGACAGATGCCATTTCTTCTTCTCCTTCACCGGCAGGTACGTGCCGGACGATCCGTAGTGATGGAATGAGCGGGGGGCTATCCCCGCACACCCGACACTGGGTGCACTTCTCAGTATCGCACGCATGGCCCGAAAGCACCGCGCGAACGGCCCAGCTCATGGCTGCATCTGGGCATTTCCCAGGGTGTGGTTCTAGCATCGTGAGGGTCGCCATCCCCGGGGCGATCAGCGCTGCGACCAGACGCCGACGCGCATCAGCACAGTCTTTCCGAGAGGTTCCATGTCCAGCGACGACTCCACGAATGCGCCGTCCACGGGCGACTCGGCTTCGAGCGAGATCACGTCGACGGGCGGAACGCCGACCGCCGCGGGGCGCCGTGAGGCCGTGCGCGAGAAGGCGCAGCAGGTGCAGGTGCGTCAGTCGCGCGCGCGGATGGTGCGCAGCGCCGCCTGGATCACGGGTGCGGTGGTCGTGGTCGCTGCGGTCGCGATCGTCGTGGGTATGACGGTCGGTGGGGCGGCGAGCAAGCCGCAGCTGTCGCCCGACGGCACCGATCACGACGGGTTCGTCGTGACCTCGATCTCGAGCGCCGGTTCGGGCACCGTGACCTCGCCCGACGACGCGACGCCGTCGGCCGCGGCCGAAGCGACGCCGACGCCGAGCACCACGGCATCCACGGCGGCGCCGGTGCAGATCCACGTCTACGTCGATTACCTCTCGCCGTCGGCACGCGAATGGCAGCTGGCGAACGAGTCGAACCTGTCGTCGTGGGTCGCCGAGGGCGCCGCGACGCTCACTTATCACCCGGTGGCGATGCTCACCGCCAAGTCGAACGGCACGAAGTATTCGCTGCGCGCCGCGAGCGCCGCCGCGTGTGTCGCGACCTACGCTCCCGCGTCGTTCTTCCAGTTCAACAGCGACCTGCTCAAGCGTCAACCGGCGGTCGACTCCGACGGGTTCTCCGACAAGGACCTCGCCGACATCGCGTCGGCCAACGGCACCGGCGACGAGCCGAAGAAGCTGCGCGAATGCATCGAGACCGAGACCTACGCCTCGTGGGCGAAGGCGGCCACCGAGCGCGCCGTCGCCGGAATCGAGGGCACCGACGGACTCTCGCTCACCGGCAACGCGATGGTCCTCGTCAACGGCCAGGCCTATCAGGGCGAGATGACCGACCCCGCAGAGTTCTCGCAGTTCGTGCTGACCAGCGCGAGCGGCAAGAGCGCGAAGAGCCAGACGCCGACCCCGACGCCGACCCCGTCGGTCACGCCGTAGCGCACCGCGGGTTGCGACCTCGCGCCCGGTTAGACTGAGGGATGCCTCGCCGGCTTGGCGCAATTGGTAGCGCACCTGTCTTGTAAACAGGGGGTTGCAGGTTCAAGTCCTGTAGCCGGCACCGTCAACAGTCTCAGCGCGATCGCGCGAGACGCGGTCAGGTGTGTGCCGCGCGCAGCGCGGCGACCAACTCGCGAGCAAGGGTGGCGCCCTGGGCGCTCTCGCTCCACGAGATGCCGAGGATGCGCGCGAACGGCGGGTCGAAGGGCACGTAGACGACGCCCGGATCGCTGCGGCCGGGGGTCCGCGGCAGGATCGACAGGCCGAGCCCACCGGCGACGAGGCTGCGCATCGTGTCGATCTCGCTGCTTTCGAATGTGACGTTCACGGCGACGTCGGCATCGGCGAGGATGCCGGAGATGATCGGCCGCATCTCGGTGATGCGCGAGAACCCGATGAAGTCCTCGCCCTGCAGTGCGGCGAGCTCGACCCGCTCATGCTCCGCGAGCGGGTGCCACTCGGGAACGGCGACGCACAGCGGCTCTTCGGCCAGAGGCATCCATTGCGCTCCGCTCGTCGCGGGCGGCGCGGTGCACAGCGCGACGTCGATCGCGTCGAGAGCGAGCCAGCCCTGCAGGTCGCGGCTGAACCCCTGCCGAAGCGTCACACGCACGTCGGGCTGCGTCGCACGAAAGGTGCCGACGACGTCGGGAACGAGCCAGCGGGCGAGCGAATGCAGAAACCCGATGCGCAGCAGGCGCCCCGCGTCGGCGATCGTCTCGGCATGCCGACGCGCCGACTCGTAGGCGTCGAGCACGGCGGCGGCGTCGGCGCGGAAGGCGACACCGTTCGCGTTCAGCTCGAGGCGCTTGCCGTGTCGCGCGAACAGCGGCATGCCGATGGATGCCTCGAGCCGCGCCAGCGCGCGAGACACGTTCGACTGGTTGACAGCCAGCTCGGCCGCGGTGTCGCGGGTGTTCTCGGTCTGCGCGAGCGAGAGGAACGCACGCAGGGCCTGCTCGTCCATGCGCACAGGCTAACGGCGAAATGCGGACAACGCATCAAAAAGGCATCGTGCGTCATTTAGGAGATCAGCGGGAGTGCGGGAGAGTGGCGGTCATGGCCGCGATGCTCGATCTCACGCAGACGGGCTCGATCGCGCGCATCGCCCCGCGGACGAGCCGATATCGCCGAATTCTTCTCGTGCTCGCGGCAGGCGGGCTGGCCAACTTCGCGGTCGTCTACTTTCCCCAGCCGCTGCTGCCGCAGCTCGCGTCGGCGTTCGCGGTGCCGCCCGGAGCGACCGGGCTCGCCCTGTCTGTGGCGACCGCCGCGATGCTCGTCGGCCTCGTCGTCGCCGCGCCCGTCTCTGACCGTATCGGGCGCGTGCCCGCGATGGGGGCGTCGCTGGTGCTCGCGGGGCTGTTCTGCGCGGCCGGCGCGCTCGCCCCGACGTGGGAGGTCTTCTTGCTGCTCCGCGCCGGGGCCGGGCTCACCCTCGCCGTGCTGCCCGCTGTCGCCCTCGCCTACCTGCGCGACGTCGTCCATGACGACGCGCAGCTCGAGGCCAACTCCATCTACATCTCGGGCACAGCCCTCGGGGGAGCGGTCGGACGCCTGGCGCCCCTTCCGCTCGCCGCCGTGGGTGGCTGGCAGCTCGTCACCGTCGTGCTCGGTGCGGTGAGCGTCGTCGTCGGTGTGCTCGTGTGGATGCTGCTGCCGCGCGATGGCGCAGACCCGAAGCCGCTGCGCGCGGGCGACGTGCTCGGGGGAGCGGTGTCGTCGCTGCGCGACCCGGTGATCCTCGCGCTGTGCATCATCGGCGGGGTCAGCATGGCCGTGTTCGTCGGCCTCTACAACGCGATCCCGTTCCGGCTCGACGCACCGCCCTTCTCGCTCGGCGCTGCGGAGGTGCTCGTATACCTCGCGTACCCGCTCGGCATCGCGGCGCCGGCCGTCTTCCGCCGGGTCGCGACCCGGCGGGGGCGCGGAGCGGCGACGCTGCTCGGCCTCGGAGGACTTCTCGCCGCGACGGCGCTGCTCATCGCGCCGAGCGTCATCACGATCTTCGTCGGCCTCGGCCTGCTGACCTTCGCCTTTCTCGGGACGCATTCGATCCTGAGCGGCTGGGTCGTGGAGCGTGCGCACGACGTCGGGCGGTCGACCGCACGCGCCTCCAGCGCGTATCTGCTCGTCTACTACCTCGGCAGCACGCTGTCGGGGGCGGCGTCGACACAACTCTGGCAAGGCGGCGGTTGGACGGCGGTCATCATGCTCGCCGCGACGGCCGGCATCGTCGCGAGCGCGCTGTGCCTCATCGTGCGGCGGCGTTCTCCGCGGCGCTGATGCGCCCGGGAGCCGCCGCCGTTTTTCCCGGCGAGGCGGACTCACCGCCACCGCCGCAGACCGATACTCTCGTTTGCGTGGACGACCCGAACCCTTGCGCAGAGCCGGAGACTATCACCGAGGCGATCTGCATCCTCGGTTACGACTGAGTCCTGACCCGCGGGGACCATCCCGGGCCGCGGGATAGGCTGAATGCCCGTGACCCCCGAGCCGAGCAGTCGACAGCCGCGTGCGCTGTCGCCCGCGGTGGCTCTCGGCGGAGCGGTGCTGGTCGGAGTCCTCACCGCCCTGCAGGCCCGCATCAACGGCCAGCTGGGGTTGCGCCTCGGCGACGGCTTCGTCGCCGCCGCGATCTCGTTCTCATCGGGGTTCGTCGTGCTCGTCGCCCTCTCGGCGATCCTCCCCGCCGGGCGACGCGGTTTCGGGCGCCTGCGCGCCGGTATCCGTGACCGCACGATCCCCTGGTGGATGCTCGCCGGCGGCCTCGCGGGTGCGTTCACGGTGGCGACGCAGGGGCTCGCCGTGGCTGTCATCGGCGTCTCGCTGTTCACCGTCGGCGTCGTTGCGGGGCAGACCGTCTCGGGGCTCGTGCTCGATCGCGCCGGCTACGGCCCCGCCGGCGTCGTGGCGATCACCGTGCCGCGCCTGATCGGCGGACTGCTCGCCCTCGTCGCCGTGGGGGTGTCGCTGCAGAGTGATGTGCTCCAGCGCGTGCAGTGGTGGATGCTCGTCATGCCGGTGATCGCAGGCGCCGGCATCGCGTGGCAGCAGGCGACGAACGGCCGACTGCGTCAGCGGGTCGGTACGCCGCTGACGGCCACCCTCGTCAACTTCTTCGGCGGCACGGTCGTGCTCGTCATCGCCGCCGCGGTGCACGTCGCACTCGTCGGCGCTCCCTTCGCCGTGCCCACCGAGCCGTGGCTCTATCTCGGCGGGGTCATCGGGGTGACCTACATCTTCATGTCGGCGGCCCTCGTCGTGCACACCGGCGTGCTGCTGCTCGGTCTCGGCACGGTCGCCGGGCAGCTTGTGACCGCGTTCGCGCTCGACGCGCTCTGGCCGGCAGCCGCCTCTCCCGGGTGGACCACCGAATTGCTCATGGTGATCGTCGCGGGCGCGGGGGTCGTCATCGCCGCCGCGCCCGGTGCGGCACGCCGCCGCTGACCGTTACGCGACGACGTCGCCGCGCTGCTCGGCGTCGGCCCGATCCCGCGCACGCTGCGCCTTCTGCGCCCGCTTCTCGGCGTGCCGCAGGGCCTTGCGCGCCTTCTTGTCGGCGTGCCGCGCTTTCTTCTCGGCCTTCTTGGCTTTCTGCGCCCAGTCGACCGGCTTCTCGGCCTTCTTCTGCTTCTTCTTCGCGCACTTCTTCTGGTGCTTCTGCGCGTGTCGCTTCTTCTTCGCGGCCTTCTTCGCCGCCTTCTCCGCCGACGCGCGTTCCGCATCGTCGTCGTGCGACGAGCCGAGTTCATCGGGCAGGGTCGTGACCCCGGGCATCCTCGTCAGGTGTGACCGCGCATCGACGGCCTTGCGCCTGCCGGGCCTCGAGCTCTCGGGCTTGCCGCCGACGTAGAGCCAGCCGAGCAGCTCTTCGTTGTGACCGAGGCCGTGTGCGGCGGCGACGGCCTTGCTGCGCGTGTAGCCGCCGGTGCGCCAGATGACGCCCCAGCCGGCTTCGTCGAGCAGCAGGCTGAGGGTGTGCGCGGCGCCCGAGGCGACCGCCTCCTGCTCCCACCGGGGCACCTTGTCGCACTTCTTGTAGCTCGCGACGATCGCGATGACCAGCGGCGCACGCAACGGCTTGGTCGACGGCTTGCTGTCGCCCGACGCCTCAGCGATCGCGGCGCCGAGCACGAGCCGGTCGTCGCCGCGCAGCTCGATCGCGCGCCACGGGCGTAGCGACGAGTGGTCGGCGACCCGTCCGGCGGCCGAGAGCAGGGTGACCAGCTCGGAGCGCGTGGGCGCGGCATCCGTCACCTTCGACCACGAGCGACGCGAACGCACCGCCTCGAGCGCAGGATGCGCGGGGGCGGTGCTCATGGATGCCTCGCTCATGCCTCGGGCGTGAACGACAGCGACAGCGAGTTCATGCAGTAGCGGTCGCCGGTCGGCGTGCCGAACCCGTCGGGGAAGACGTGCCCCAGGTGCGATCCGCAGTTCGCGCAGCGCACCTCGGTGCGCACCATGCCGTGACTGCGGTCTTCGATCAGCTCGACCGCCTCGGGCCGCACCGACTCGTAGAAGCTCGGCCACCCGCAGTGCGAGTCGAACTTCGTTCCGCTCTGGAACAGCTCCGCCCCGCACGCCGCGCAGGTGTAGAGGCCCGCCCGGCTCTCGTCGAGCAGTTCGCCGGTCCAGGCGCGCTCGGTGCCCGCCTGTCGCAGCACCGCGTACTGGTCGGGGCTCAGCTCTGCCCGCCACTGCTCGTCGGTCTTCTGTACCTCGTAGGCCATGACACGTCCCTTCGTCTGCTCTATTCAACCCGACGACGGGCGCGCGTGTTCCGCGGCGGCTGGGTGTTCCGTGTGGCGTTGCCGTGCATCGGGCGCGGGCGCGCGTAGCCTCGAGGCGTGCCCCTCTCCGACCGCTCCCGTGCGCTGCTCGACTTCGAGTCGCAGTGGAACGGGCACGGGGCTGCGAAAGAGGAGGCGATCCGCCGCGAGCTCGCCCTGACGCCCGCCCGCTACTACCAGCTGCTCGAACGTGTGATCGACGAGCCGGATGCCGCGGCGCACGACGCCCTGCTCGTGCACCGGCTGCGTCGCCTGCGCGACGAGCGCGCCCGCGAGCGTGCGCGCCGCACGGCCGTTCCCGCAGCCAGGAGCGGTGCGCAGGTTACGCAGAGCAGTGCGCGGGTGGCGGGCGGAACCGTGCGCACAGACGCGGCCCGGTAGCATTCTCTGGTGCCCAAGACCTCGCCGACGAAGGATCGCTTCGACGACCTTCCTGCCGACCACGGGCGCATCGGAGCCCACCGCGCCGAGAACCCCCGCATCCGCGGCGGTCTCGTGCTGCTCTGGTCGGTGATCGCCACCGTCGTTCTCGTGGCGCTCGGCGTGTTCGGTACCATGCTCGCGACGGGTCGCATCTCGCTTACCCCGACCCCCGAGCCGACGGTCAGCGTCGTGCCCACGGCCGAGCCGGTGATCGACACCTCGTATTCGGTCGTCGTGCTGAACGCGACCTCGCAGAACGGCCTGGCCGGCGCGATGCGCGACACGGTCATCGCGGCGGGGTGGCCGGCCGATTCGGTCATCGACGGCGACGCGGGCAGCAACGACTTCCCCCAGACGACGATCTACTACGCCTTCCCGCAAGACGAGGGAGCCGCACGCGGCCTCGCGCAGGCGATCGGCGGCGCCGTCGTGCAGCTGACTGACGCGTACCAGCCGGCCGACGACCCCAACACCGCCGACGTCGATGAGAGCGTCGTCAAGCAACTCGTGATCGTCATCGGCCTCGACCGCACCGACGCCGGGGCACCCTCGGCGACCCCCTGATCGCTCGACGGCCCTAAGGCCTGCGGCCGCCGTCGCGCGGCGCGGAAACGGCGCGTGTTTCACGCGTGTGAACTCTTCGATGCGCCCGTGTCAACAGTCGGCTGATCGGCGTTCCGGCGCTGCGCGCGCTGGTTAGCATGGCCACGTCCCACCGCAACATCAGGAGTCCGACATGGCACAAGGCATCGTCAAGTGGTTCAACGCCGAGAAGGGTTTCGGCTTCATCACCGTCGACGACGGGCAGGATGTCTTCGTGCACTACTCGAACATCGACATGTCAGGGTTCCGGGTGCTCGAAGAAGGTCAGGCCGTGGAGTTCACCGTCGGTGCCGGCCAGAAGGGTCCGCAGGCCGAATCGGTGCGCCTGCTCGCCTGAGTTCCTTCCGCTCTCCCGCCGCTTCACCCGCGGCTCGGTCCTCCTCGGTCATCCCTCTGACCGGCTTGCACTCGTCATGCCCGAGTGCCAGAATGAGTTAGCACTCCATCATTGCGAGTGCTAAAGACTCATCCTCACGTCCGGGAGGGACGACACACTTATGGCAAAGATCATCGCTTTCGACGAAGAGGCCCGCCGCGGCCTCGAGCGCGGCCTCAACATCCTGGCCGACGCCGTCAAGGTGACGCTCGGCCCGCGTGGCCGCAACGTCGTGCTCGAGAAGAAGTGGGGCGCCCCCACGATCACGAACGACGGCGTCTCGATCGCCAAGGAGATCGAGCTCGACGAGCCGTTCGAGAAGATCGGCGCCGAGCTCGTCAAGGAGGTCGCTAAGAAGACCGACGACGTCGCCGGTGACGGCACCACCACCGCCACCGTTCTCGCCCAGGCGCTCGTGCGCGAGGGCCTGCGCAACGTCGCGGCCGGCTCCGACCCCATCTCGCTGAAGAAGGGTATCGAGAAGGCCGTCAAGGCCATCTCCGACGAGCTGCTCGCCTCGGCCAAGGAGGTCGAGACGAAGGAAGAGATCGCCGCCACGGCATCCATCTCCGCCGCCGACCCCGAGATCGGCGAGCTGATCGCCGAGGCGATCGACAAGGTCGGCAAGGAGGGCGTCGTCACCGTCGAGGAGTCGAACACCTTCGGCACCGAGCTCGAGCTCACCGAGGGCATGCGCTTCGACAAGGGCTACATCAACCCCTACTTCGTCACCGACCCCGAGCGTCAGGAAGCGGTCTTCGAAGACCCGTACATCCTGATCGCCAACCAGAAGATCTCGAACATCAAGGACCTTCTGCCGATCGTCGACAAGGTGATCCAGGAGGGCAAGGAGCTCGTCATCATCGCCGAGGACGTCGAGGGTGAAGCCCTCGCGACCCTGGTGCTGAACAAGATCCGTGGCATCTTCAAGTCGGTCGCCGTCAAGGCCCCCGGCTTCGGCGACCGTCGCAAGGCGCAGCTCCAGGACATCGCGGTCCTCACCGGCGGCCAGGTCAGCACCGAAGAGGTCGGCCTCAAGCTCGAGAACGCCACGACGGACCTTCTCGGCAAGGCGCGCAAGGGCATCGGCACGAAGGACGAGACCACGATCGTCGAGGGTGCCGGCGACTCGGCGCAGATCGAGGGTCGCGTGACCCAGATCAAGCGCGAGATCGAGAACACCGACAGCGACTACGACCGCGAGAAGCTCCAGGAGCGCCTCGCCAAGCTCGCCGGCGGCGTCGCCGTCATCAAGGCGGGTGCGGCCACGGAGGTCGAGCTCAAGGAGCGCAAGCACCGCATCGAGGACGCCGTTCGCAACGCGAAGGCGGCTGTCGAGGAGGGCATCGTCCCCGGTGGTGGCGTCGCGCTCATCCAGGCCGGCAAGAACGCGTTCGAGAAGCTCGAGCTCTCGGGCGACGAGGCGACCGGTGCGAATATCGTCAAGGTCGCCATCGAGGCTCCGCTCAAGCAGATCGCGCTGAACGCGGGCCTCGAGCCCGGTGTCGTCGCGAACAAGGTGTCGGAGCTTCCCGTCGGCCAGGGCCTCAACGCGGCCACCGGCGAGTGCGTGGACATGGTCGCGGCGGGCATCATCGACCCGGCCAAGGTCACCCGCTCGGCACTGCAGAACGCGGCATCCATCGCCGGCCTGTTCCTGACGACCGAGGCGGTCGTCGCGGACAAGCCCGAGAAGGTCGCGGCTCCGGCCGGCGACCCGACCGGCGGCATGGACTTCTGATCCGCTGACACGAAAGAAGGGCCCCTCCTCGGAGGGGCCCTTCTTTCGTGTTCCGGCGGAGCCGGTCAGCGGAACAGGCCGGAGGCGGCGGCCTCGGTCTGCGCGTACTGGCTGCCCGCGTGGCTCAGGGCGGTTCCGATGTCGCCGAGTGCGGCCTCGAGTTCGCGCTGCGTCAGCCGCCACCGGTCGATCACTCCCTGGAACGCGATCGCCGCGGCGCCGGTCCACGAGCCCTGAAGCTGCGTCAGCTGGCCGAGCATAGCGGCGGTCTCGCCCTGCAGACGATCCGCGGTCGCGCGGATCGCGCCGGTGGCGGTGAGGACGGCATCGGAATCGACGGAGAAGGTCGCCATGTGCGGACCCCTTTCTGTGTGGATGCCGCCACGCTAGGCCGCGGGCAGCCCGAACC
>RRZU012726687.1_pt1 | contig 10479 bp, 10 predicted proteins | sample 2165561 | NCBI WGS metagenome assembly RRZU01 (sample SAMN10456909, study PRJNA506462) | wastewater metagenome | isolation source: wastewater sludge | place: USA: Moscow, Idaho | reverse complement strand
TCCATCGCATCAGGAAGCCAAATGTGTAAAGGAAACATTGCCGACTTACCAGCACCACCCATAAATATTAAAGCCATTGCCCAAGAGATAACCGATGCACCTAAAAAAGTAGCACCACCAGCACTTTGTAAAACTGCGTCATTTCCTTGAGTCAATGCGACAAAATCGAATGTTTTAGTATAAGTTGAAAGAATTAGGATTCCTAATAAAAAACCAAAATCTGCAAATCGAGTTACAATAAAAGCCTTTTTTGAAGCAGCAACAGCTGAAGGCTTAGTATAGTAAAATCCAATTAATAAGAATGAACTAACCCCCACAAGCTCCCAAAAAATATACATTTGAAAGATGTTTGTTGCAAGCACAAGGCCTAACATCGAAAATGTGAAAAGCGATAAAAAAGCATAGAATCGTTGAAATCCCTTTTCTCCATGCATATAACCAAGGCTATACACGTGAACCATTAATGATACAGTGGTAATTACAACCAACATCATAACCGAAATAGGATCAATAATGACACCAAGAGAAATCCTCAAACTCTCGGAGAAATTAAGCCACTGATAGTTATGTGGAATAATCGTTTGAAAACCCTCTGCCCCATGACCACCAAAGAAATAAGTAATAGCAGTGAAGTATGAGAGAATTGTAATCGTAAGAAGCGACGCCGTTCCAATAAGACCAGCGGTTAACGGCTTCATATATTTTCCACCCAAGCCAATGACAAAGAACATCAAAAGTGGAAGAAGTGGAATTAAAATTGTGTAATTGAACGTACTCATATAAAAACTGTAACGTAGTTAAATTATTCTGGGATACCTAAACCACTATTAATGCTTCAATTCATCAACATCCTCTACTTCAACTGAAGCAAAATGGCGATAAACATTAATAATTAAAGCAATAGCAACAGCAGTCTCCGCCGCGGCAACAGCCACAATTATTAAGGTAAAAAACAAACCTTCCATCTGGTTAGGATAGAGGTATCGATTGAATACAATAAAGTTAATGTTCACAGAATTTAAAATTAACTCAATAGCCATAAGCATCGTGAGTAAATTTCTTCTGATGATAAAGCCACATATACCTGTAAAGAACAATATTGAACTTAAAATCAGGAAATAATGCATTGGAATCTCTTGTGTCATAAAAACGAACTATTTAGTGTTTGTATCACGTTTTGCAATTACAATACCGCCTATCATAGCGGCTAAAAGTAAAATACTAATTACCTCAAACGGAAGAGCATAACCATTTCGTCCAGTACCTAGCAAATCCATTCCGATATTACGCATATTAACATCAACTGCCTGAGGAGTTGTTGTTGGAAAGGCATAAGTTACAATCGAGTAGATGGCTATTCCTAAACCCGTAAACCCGGCTAATAAACCCGATATAAGATTAATTGCAGCTGGCTTTTTAAATTTAAAACTTATATGGCTCGTTAACAATACGGAGAAGATGATAAGCACCACAATACCCCCAGCATACAATATCAACTGTACACCAGCAAGAAATTGGTAATCAAGAAGAAAATAGATTCCAGCTGTACTAATTAAGGTAAACAACAGAAACGTTGCAGCTCTAAGAATTCGGCGACTTGTAATGGTTAAAACCGAAAACAGAGTTATAAGCGCTGCGAATAAGTAGAAGAATAATTGATTTGAACTCATTCTTTTATCTCTTTAGAAAGTTTTGAACCTGGTTGATTAAGTACTTTAGTGAGTTTCACACGATTAAACATGGCATGTTCAAAATCTTGTCCCCAAGCTAATGCATCAGATGGGCATGTTTTAATGCACAAACCACAAAAAGTACACATTGAAAGATGATAAATATGTTTATCAATAGCTCTCACACTCTTACCCTCAGCATTTACCTCTTTTGATGTGATTATCTCAATAGAGCCATTTGGGCAATTTGTTTCACAAATTCCACAACCAGTACAACGATGTGTATTCTGGTCGGTATGAGGCATTATTACTTCACCTTTAAAACGATCGAACATCTTCAGTTCTTTTCGATTTTCAGGATATTTTTGCGTAACAATCTCCTTCGGTCTCACAAAATAACCACCTGTAATTTGCATCCCTTGAATAAGGGTTTTAAGACCGCCAGTAATTTCTTTAAAATAGTTGATCAAATTCATCTTTCAAAATTAAAAGTGCCAGCCCAAAAGAGCAATTAGAGCAATGATTAACGTATTAATAAGGTTTATAGGCAATAGATATCTCCACTCGAGAGTTAACAACTGATCGATTCTTAAACGTGGGAACGTCCATTTAAACCACATTATGATATATATTACAAAGAATGTTTTTCCAAAGAACCAGAAAACAGGTGGTATAAAATCCATTACATGATTAAACCCCTCCCAATGGCCAATATGTAAAGGCATCCAACCTCCCAAGAACACCGTTGCAGCAATAGCCGCAACAACAAACATATTCATATACTCGGCCAAAAAGAAGAATGCGAACTTTATACCAGAATACTCGGTATGGAAACCTGCAGTAAGCTCAGACTCTGCCTCGGCTAAGTCAAAGGGACCTCTATTGGTTTCGGCAGTTGCTGCAATGAGGAAAATAACAAACGAAATCAATACTGGTAGATGACCTTTAAATATCCACCAACCATCAGCTTGGCTATTGATAATCTCAGAAAACTGAAGTGATCCGGTTAAGATAACTACACTCATTAATGAAAGGCCAACAGATAACTCGTAACTAATAATTTGAGCACCCGAACGCATCGCACCAATCAGCGAGTATTTACTATTTGAAGACCAACCAGCTAACAATATACCAAGTACCCCTAATGAGGAGACAGCCATAACATAAAACAGTCCGATATTGAAATCAAACGCCTGTAAACCCTTAGCAAATGGTATTGCACCAAAAACCATAAAAGAGGCGATTATCACAATAAATGGTGCCACATTAAAAAGTAGATTATCAGCATTCTTAATGTGAATAATCTCTTTAAAGAGTAGCTTTATAAAATCCGCAATTGTTTGAAAAATACCTTGTGGACCCACACGATTTGGACCAAGTCGGTTTTGCATAAATGCGCACACTCGGCGCTCAGCATATACCAACAGCAGACCTACTACCGCATAAACCAACAAGAACGCAACTCCAACAAGAACAAACTCTGTTGCAGTAGTCCAAAATGGATTCATCACAGAACTCAAGCCATCATGTATAGCCGATGTTACTGTAGAAAAATCATAAATATTCATTCCCATATTTGTAGAAGATTATCTGTCAATATCAGGTATAACTAAATCAAGAGAGCCACTTATTGCAACTAAATCTGCAATTTTATTTCCTGCAGCCAACTTGTTAATAATAAATAAATTAGAGAAGTTTGGCGTACGGAATTTAATACGATAAGGGTTTTTATTTCCATCACTTACCACGTAAACGCCTAGCTCGCCACGCGCTGTTTCAACACTTTGAAAAAACTCGCCTTCTGGTAATTTAAGAATTGGCTTCATCTTTTCGGCAAAATTACCAGCAGGAATATTATCAACCAACTGCTCAAGGATGTAAAGTGATTGATACATCTCCTCTATGCGTGCTTTATAACGATGGAAAGTGTCCCCCTCTGTGTATAAAATCTCTTTAAACTCTACTCTATCATAAGCACTATAAGGAGATAACTTACGCACATCGCAAGCAAAACCAGAAGCTCTACCAGATGGGCCAGTGATACCATAAGATATAGCGTCTTCCTTAGTTAATACACCCAATCCTACCGAACGACCCTGGAATATAACGTTACCTGTTAGTAGTTGATCGTACTCAGGTAATTTCTTTTTAAAATAGGTGATAAACTCTTTAATTCTAGATTGGAAATTTGGATGAATATCATTCATCAAACCACCAGGAATAATATAAGAGTGTAGCAGACGTGAGCCAAAAGACTCTTCAAAAATGTCCAAAATCTTCTCACGATCACGCAAACCGTAGAAGAAGGTGGTTAAAGCCCCCATATCCATTCCGAAAGCAGACCACCAAAGTTGGTGCGATGCTAAGCGAGATAATTCGGATAAGATGGTTCTAATCACTTTAACACGATCTGAAACCTGAACTTCAAGAGCTCCCTCAACAAGCAAGCTAACCGCTTCGTTGTTCATGTGAGCCGAAAGATAATCCATTCGATCAGTAAGATGAATAATTTGAGGGTAGGTCATCTTCTCCGACATCTTTTCGATACCACGATGAATATAACCACAATGAGGCGTTGTTTCAACAACCGTTTCACCCTTTAAGTTAAGCTCAAAACGAAGCACCCCATGCGTTGAAGGGTGTTGAGGCCCCATGTTAATGATGTAGTCCTCGTGCTCCTTTAAAATAACTGTTTCTCTAGTTTCTGACATAATTGACTATCGTTCAATGATGTTAATTTCGTCCTTATAATCTTTGCGTAACGGATGACCAACAAAATCATCTTCTAAGAATAATCTGCGTAAATCGGGATGATTTGGGAATTGAATACCTAGCAAATCGTAAACCTCGCGCTCAAAGAATTCTGCCGCAGCCCAAACAGTTGCAACTGAATCTAAGGATGGATTATCTTTATTCGAATCGTGTATTTTAACAACAATTTGAGAATTGTTAGATGTTGATCTTAAATGACATACTACAGCCATTGATCCTGCATAGTCAACTCCCGAAAGAGATACTAAAAAGTCGAAGCCAAGTTTAGCTTTCAAAAGCTGAGCAGAGGTAAGCCAACTCTCTTTTGAAATTACAACCTCAACAAACTGCTTATTTTCGTTAAATGAGGCTTGAGGTAATAACGCCTCGATTGATTTTTTTACTGCTTCCTGATCCATATTCAATTAAATGAATTCGTTGCGAGTTTGTAATCTATTTTCTGCTGATTCGGCCTTAATCTTACGCTGTAACTGCATTACGCCATATAATAGCGCCTCAGGGCGAGGAGGACAACCAGGAATATATACATCAACTGGGATAACGTGATCAACGCCACGAACAACAGAATATGAGTTATAATAGAAAGGACCGCCAGAAATTGAACAGGCACCCATTGCTATAACATATTTAGGATCAGACATCTGATCATACAAACGTTTTAATATTGGAGCCATTTTATGAACAATTGTTCCAGCAACCACAATCACGTCGGCCTGACGAGGGGAGGCGCGATACACCTCTATTCCAAATCGAGAAAAATCATGACGAGAAGCTCCTGCAGCCATCATCTCAATACCACAACAGCTTGTGGCAAAAGTTAGAGGCCATATTGAATTGGAACGTCCCCAATTAATAATATCATCAATGGTAGTAAGCATTACATTACCACCCGTTTTTTTGAAGAGTTCAAGGGTTTCGTTATCCTTAAAATCTTCATACGCCATTGATTTAATCTTTATTGCCATTTTAAAGCTCCTTTCTTCAACGCATATAACAAACCAAGACCTAACACTGAAAAGAATATAATAATCTCAACGAATGCAACCATACCAAGTTCTTTCATTACCACAGCCCATGGAATAATAAAAGCGATTTCAACATCAAAAACCAGATAGATAATTGCAAAAAGATAATAACCAACATTAAACTGTATCCAAGCCTTGTTTTTTGCTGGAATACCACACTCATAGGCTTCGGATTTAGCCTCGTTGGTTGAATTTGGAGCAAAGTAATGGGAGAAAATAATTGCACCTCCTACCAGTATCACGCCAATGATAAAAAACAGCAGTAATGGTTCGTTTGCCATATCTTGAAAACTAAATTTTGTAATTATTTCGCCAAATGTATCAGTTTTATTCCTTAATTAATAGAGATTTTTTTCCTTATTTAATGAGCTTGAACATATTTTAACAGATTCAACTCTTTAATTAATTGTATTTGTGATTGTTATGTAGAGATGGCAAAATTAAATAAGTAATTGTTTAGAGTAAATCTAAATAAAAATCCAACAAAAGGAAAAGGGATTAAATCGCTTTACGATCTAATCCCTTAATTATGAATAGGGTTAAAATTACTCTACACTATAGATAAACGACTCAAGCGGCTTAATCGCTATCGCAAACTTTCCAACACCTTGCGCAACTTCTAACTTTGCAGAAGTGCCATACAACTGATCTTTTATTGTATATATTCCATCCTTCAAATTCCAATTTGTTATTAGATTAGAAGGTATAATCATCTCGCAAGCGTGTGTCTCTTCTCGATCAAAATTTGCAACGACAATGAGCTTTTGATCTGCCGACCATCTCGCAAAAGAGTAAAGGCGTTTACCATAAGCTGATACAGTTTCACGGTTAACCTCCTGAATAGATGCATACTGCCCCATTAATGCAGAGCTATTCAATGTAAAATTCAACAGTCGTGAATAAAAGTCTCTTAAACCCTTCTCCTCTTCTGTTAATTGACCTCCATCAAACTTGCCACCATTCATCCATCTTTGATGGTTTGGAACACCAGCGTAATCAAAAATTGTAGTTCTACTATGCGATCCAAAACCTGAGTTTAAAGTGCCAGCTTCACCCACCTCTTGACCAAAGTAAATCATGGTTGGCGAGCTACTGATAGTTGCAGAGACAACCATGGCAGGTTTTCCCATTTGAGCATCGCCAGCGAACTCTGGACTCGCCAAACGCTGTTCATCATGATTTTCCAAAAAATGTAGCATGTGGTGTTCAATATCTGCCAATCGAGACTGTATTGGAGTGATATTATCAGTTGAACCATACCCTTGCATGACATGTTTCAATGTATCGTAAAGATCAACTTTATCATATAAGTAGTCCATTTTTCCAATGTGAATATAATCACGAAATTGAGCGGGGTTATAAACTTCGGCAAGCAAAAAGGCATTCGGATTTTTTGTTTTTATAGATGAATTCATATAACTCCAAAACTCAACAGGAACCATCTCTGCCATATCAAAACGAAATCCGTCAACACCCTTGTCGAGCCAATAGAGCGCTATATCGCGAAACTTAATCCATGAATTTGGAACACTCTTACCTTGCCAAAAGGCGTAATGGTCGACATAAGACTTAGTTGCATAGGCTTTGGGAATTGTGTCAAAGTCTTTAGAACCATCGGGCTTAATTCCATAATTAACTTTTACAGTTTCATACCAATCGTAGAAATCAGGTTGTGCCTTTCGCGAACCATTGCCAGTCCATTTTGCAGGATTCTCATCAAAATTGCCATCAGACAAACTATTAACTTCGCCTCCAAGAGGTTTATAACCGTTTTGGGATACTGGAACCAAAAACTTCTGGTTTGGAATATAACAGAAATTATTGTCGCGAGCATACTCCACAGTAACATCATCATTTGCCCCAAAATCACTAACCCCGGCAGGATTAGACTTTCCTTCATATTTACGAGCTACATGATTAGGTACAATATCGATTATAACCTTCATTCCATGATTGTGAGTTCTTTGAATGAGCGCTTCAAACTCCTCTAAACGTTTTGAGGGATCAACAGCTAGATCAGGATTTACGTTATAATAATCCTTAACCGCATATGGAGAGCCTGCGCGCCCTTTTACTACATCGGGATCATCAGATTTCAGACCAATTGAAGAGTAATCGGCTATTAATGCATGATGCGGAACACCAGTGTACCAAATGTGAGACACACCCAACTTCTTGATCTCAGAAAGAGCCGTGTCGTTAAAATCATTAAACTTCCCTACCCCATTCTCTGCGCTAGTTCCCCAAGGCTTATTAGTACTATTTGTGTTTCCAAAAAGACGAGTAAAAACTTGATAAACAACCACCTTACCATCTTTAGGGGATTCATCCTTTTTAACCTCTTTAGAGGCACAAGATGATAACAGCGAAATAAAGAGTGCTGCTAGTAATCCATTTGTAATTTTCTGCATAAGATTAAATATATAATGATATAATTGAGCTATTCTGATTTTATAACGCTTATAGATAATGGAGCGTTTCTAAGCTGAAATTTCACACAGAGCGTATTTGTTTCGGAATTCCAAAATGCACCATGTGTCGTATTATCGAAAGAGCCATTCATAGCTTGTATCTTCACCTTTTCACCGCTTAACACAAGTTTTGATGGCTGTAATCCCAGTTTATGAATATAAAGTTCAATCGTTCTAACCTCAGGTTTACCAACATACACACCTCCCGAAGGAGTGATAGTGATTGCCAACTCATCTTCATTGTTGTGAGACGCAAATGAAATCGTTTCAAATGCTTTCTCTTTGATCGAATTTTTGGATGCTCCATCATCTTCAAAGATGTAGCCACTACCAGCCGTTACTGTTTCATCGTGATAATAATTCACAAACAATTTTTCGGTTGAGTATTTTTGCATGGTCTGAACCACTGGAACCATTGGGATAAATGAACCCGCTTTAACAAATACAGGGATATGATCTTTAGCAACAGAGACATTAACAATGCCCCCACCCTCATATCGTGTTTTCGTAACAAAATCGTACCATCGTCCTTTAGGTAAATAGACACTTTTTGAGAGTTGTCCTTTTTCAACAATTGGAGCAACAATTAATGAAGATCCCCAATAATATTGATCTTTAATATCGATTGAAGCCTCTTTATCATAAAAGAAGATGGGACGCATCAACGGCAAACCGAGTATGCTATTCTCGTAAGCTAGAGTATATAAATACGGAGTAAGCGAATATCTTAAGTTAATGGCCTGTTTGGCAAGTTGAATAGTGTTATCATCCCAAAAAACAGGTTCAGCAGGCACCTCCTCTTGACCATGAGTGCGGAATACGGGTTGAAAAACTCCATATTGCAACCATCTGGTATAGAGTTCTGCATCTTTGTATGTACCAGCAAATCCGCCTAAATCAGAGCTCATATAACCTAAACCTTGTAATCCCATTTGAAGAGTAATCTCCACCTGAGAAGTTAACCCACCCCAAGAACGACTAACATCTCCACTCCAAGGCAACATACCATAACGTTGAGAGCCAACAAAACCCGATCGCATTAAAATAACTGGGCGTTGGTTAGGGAAATCGACAGCATAACCCTCATAAAGAGTTTTTGCCCACTCATGTCCATATTGATTATGGAGCAATGCTCCCTTTCCATTGACGTGATTAATATCTAACGGATGTACCTCAGGTTCGCCCAAGTCGCCCCACCAACCAGCCACACCAAGTTGACTATTTTTCTTATAAATATTCCAAAACCACTCTTTTGTTTGAGGTTTAAAAATATCCAGAAGCGTTGTGTTTCCAAAATAGAAATCGTAGAAGTACGGCTCGCCTTTATCATTTGTACAAACAAGTTTTTGATCTATTACTTCAGCAAACTTCTTAGTATCTCTGATGATGAAAGGTTCGGTAATTAAAATGGTATTAACACCCTTTGACAAATTATTATCCAACATTGCTTTAGGATCAGGAAAAGAGTCGGTAAACCACTCTAAATTGCCCAAAGTACCTTTCAAGTCCTTGCCAAACCAGTATAAATCTAGCACAACACCATCTAACGGAATCTCCTTTTGACGATAGATGTCGATCAAATTCTCAACCTCTTTTTGCGAATGATAACCCATTCGAGAACTAATGTTACCAAGCGCCCAACGAGGAGGCATTGGCTGTTTTCCAGTCAATTGCGTATAATTTGTGGTAAGTTCGCTCCACTCACTTGCAGCCACAACAATATAGGAGGTTCTACCGCCAACCGCTTCAAACTGCAAAATACTCTTCTCGGTAGATCCTAGATCAACGAACCCCGAAGCACCATTGTCAAAAACAACCATATATTTATTTGATGATATCACAACAGGTAACGAGTAATACATCTGATCTGAATAGGTTTCATAACCATAACTCGCATTATTATAGAGCTTTAATCGTTTACCACGTCTATCCATTCCTAAAACACGCTCACCAGCACCCATCAATTTTTCACCATCAGCAAGGTTAAAACGGAACCCAATTTTTGCCGAATCACTAAAAAAACCAACCTCTTCTGAAAATAACAATTGCTCCTTCAACTTATAAGAGACTCTAAATGGTTCTTTCTGAATAGATGCGGTTACTCCCCCTGTGGTAAATTGAATATTATCGGAATTCTCCATAACCACACCATCCAACTTCTTTAAATCAGGCGCCAGTGAATAGGATGGCGGATTAACAACACCACTCCTCACAAACTCCACTTGAATAGATCCCATGGTGTATGATGAGAAAATCATCTCTCCATCGGAAGTTTTAACAATCATACTTGCCCCAACTTTACTGGCACTCACAAAGGTTCTGGCATATATTGAACCTGAGAGCAGAGAAAAAATGAGAGATAATGAGAGCGCTAAATAGTGTAATCGAATTCTGTATTGAGAAATCATAGAGTAAATATATAAATATGAAACATGCTATTAGAATAGATACAAAGTTATCATAAGTATTAAGCCAAAAGTTACTTTTTAACGCATCCAAAAATTGCAAACGAATGCGCTCAAGTAAATTAACATAAATTTA
>RRZU010491992.1_pt1 | contig 10479 bp, 6 predicted proteins | sample 2165561 | NCBI WGS metagenome assembly RRZU01 (sample SAMN10456909, study PRJNA506462) | wastewater metagenome | isolation source: wastewater sludge | place: USA: Moscow, Idaho | reverse complement strand
TACGGTTAAAATCGTTCAGATAAAGAATTCCGATCTCGCTTTTCATCTGCGCGACGTCCTCTATGATTTCATACGTCTGGGTTTCCCGCAGACAGAAATCATACTTTTCGCTTCCATACCGCTCGATCAGTTCCACAAATGCATTGACTGCAAACGAATAATGCTGGGTGGAAACACTAAATTCCTGTTTCCGCCCAGCTTTTTTCTTGTATGTTTCCTCCAGCAGTGCCGCCTGTTCCAGAACCTGTCTGGCATACCCTAAAAAAGTCTCCCCCTCTTTGGATATGACAATTCCGCGGTTTGTCCGTTCAAAAATGGTAATCCCCATCTCTTTTTCCAGTTCCCTGACTGCCTTTGTCAGACTCGGCTGGGAAATAAATAATTTCTTTGCCGCATCACTGATCGTCCCGGTCTGTGCAACGGTCGTAACATATTTCAACTGCTGTAAAGTCATAAAGCATCCTCCTATAAGATGTCAATATACTCTCCGTTTAATGCTTTATTCATGCTGCGGACAGCGCAGAATTTACCGCACATGGAACAGGTATCCTCCTGTTCCGGTGCCCGGTCCGCACGAATGGCTTTGGCGGTCTCCGGGTCCATGGCACATGCCCACTGTGCTTCCCAGTCCAGTACTCTTCTGGCATCCGCCATCTTATTGTCCATCTCCATGGCTCCCGGTACATGCTTTGCGATATCTGCCGCGTGCGCTGCAATCTTTGATGCCATAATTCCCTGCTTTACATCATCCACATTCGGAAGTGCCAGATGCTCAGCTGGTGTCACATAGCAGAGGAATGCCGCACCGTTGGCAGCAGCGATCGCACCACCGATGGCAGAAGTGATATGATCATATCCCGGCGCAATATCGGTCACCAGAGGTCCTAATACATAAAACGGTGCACCCATGCAGATGGTCTGCTGGATCTTCATATTTGCAGCAATCTGATCCATCGGCATATGTCCCGGCCCTTCCACCATAACCTGGACATCCTTTTCCCAGGCACGTTTTGTCAGTTCTCCCAGACGGACAAGTTCCTCAATCTGACAGACATCCGAAGCATCTGCAAGACATCCCGGACGACAGGCATCTCCCAGTGAGATTGTCACATCATATTCCCGGCAGATGTCAAGAATTTCATCATAATATTCATAAAACGGATTTTCTTCCCCGGTCATTGTCATCCACGCAAATACTAAAGAACCGCCACGGGATACAATGTTCATCTTCCGCTTGTGGTTTTTGATCTGATCGATGGTTTTTCTGGTAATGCCACAGTGCAGAGTAACAAAATCCACACCATCCTCTGCATGCAGACGTACAACATCAATAAAATCTTTTGCCGTGAGTGTTGCCAGGTCTCTCTGATAGTGTATCACAGAATCGTATACCGGTACAGTTCCAATCATCGCCGGACATTCCGAAGTCAGTTTTCTCCGGAATCCTGTAGTATCTCCATGGGAAGACAGATCCATGATTGCGTCCGCTCCCATATCCACCGCTGCCATAACTTTCTGCATTTCAATATCATAATCTTTCCAGTCTCTGGATACTCCAAGATTGACATTGATTTTGGTCCGGAGCATGGAGCCCACACCCTGCGGGTCCAGACATTTATGGTTTTTATTTGCGCAAATGGCAACCTTTCCGGCTGCCACCAGAGGCATCAACTCTTCCACACGCAAGTGTTCCTTCTGTGCAACTTTCTTTAATTCTTCTGTTACGATTCCTTTTCTTGCAGCTTCCATCTGCGTTTTGTATTCTCTCATTGGTTTCTCCCTTCCTTGTATAAAATAAAAAAACACACGTATAATGCTTACACGTGTGTGGTAACTTTCATTTTCCCTACGTTGGCATTATCCAAATCAGGTTATAGGTCAAAGCAATACAGCTTACTCTCAGCCTTCTTTTTGAAAGCTCCCTTTTTCTTATTTTAAATATAGTTCATTATTATACAATCCATGGATGCTGTCAAGATTTTCCCTGTAAGTTCCGATAAAAATACATAAATTTGCCAGGAAGTAGATTGTCATTTTCTGTGTTTTACGCTATGATGAAATTATTAGGCAAATTTACAGGAACCTCTTATTACGGAGAATACATGTTATGAAAAAACCTGATTTAACCAAATACAAAACTACAAGCACGCTTTATCTGCTTATTCTTATCATTGCAGCTGTTGCACTGGTTTTCGGCTGGCAGTGTACCTCATACAGTCTCAGCAACCACAGCGCGGATCTGCACATCCAGATGCTCCCGTCCCGGCGTGTTAAGGTATCCAAAGCAACTACTGTTTACCGGATTTCCGATGTCCGATGGACCAAAAAGGCTTCTACCCTGATGTTTTACAGCCAGCATCAGACCGTGGTTGTGGAAGTAGACGGAAAGCTGCTTTATACGCGCAGCCTCAAAACGGACAGTATTCTGCATACAACCGGACGTAATTGTGAAATGGTCTCTGTCCCGGAAAATACACGCAGCATCCTCGTCACACTCACCAACTGCAACCTGGACAAACAGGTGTCTGATCCGGTTTTCTATCAGGGCGATGGTGTCCATATGTTTCGCCATGAACTTTTAAAAGCAGGGATCCCCATGCTCCTCGGCATTATGAACGTTGTACTTGGCATTCTGATGCTCATCTACTGGCTGTTTGTGCATCATTGGGCATATGTGAGCAAATCCATGCTGTATCTGGGAATTCTTACAACGGATCTTGGTGCATGGTTCTGCCTGGAAACAAGCTCTTCCATTCTTCTGTCACAGAACCCGGTGTTCCATTCCTATGTGACCCGCATGCTTCTTCTGCTGCTGCCCATTCCTTTTACGATGTTCGTCCGGCATTATTTAAAAGCAAGGGACCGGTATCTTTGCCGGATTTTTGTCTGGCTGGATGTGGCAGAGATTGCAGTTGTTTTATTCCTGCAGCTTATGGATATCCGTGACCTGACGCAGACACTCTGGATGACCCATGTCATGATCGGCCTTGCAGTTTTATATTTTATCTATACCATCTGCAACAAATTTTATCACCACACGACGACACATGCCCTGTGGATCTGTACCATAGGGATCATTATTCTGATCGGTACTCTTTTTTCCGACATGTACAATTATTATCAGGGGTCGCAGGACATCGAAATTGTCGGCCGCATCGCCATGCTGCTTTTTATCGTAACCCTTGCCTGCGACACCGCATTCGTATCCCTAAAGGAAATCGATACCGGCCGTCGCGCGGCTCTCTACCGTGAACTTGCGGAAAAGGATCTCCTGACCGGCTGCTACAACCGGAATGCTTACCACGAAGATACCAGCCGGTGCAAAAAACTGACAAATCTTCTGTTGTTTGTATTTGACCTGAACAACCTGAAATACTACAATGATAAATTCGGACATGACTGTGGGGATCAGTATATTACGGATGCCGTACATATTCTCCAGAAAGTTTTCTCACGTTACGGAAAACTGTACCGCATCGGCGGAGATGAATTCTGTGTTTTGATTGACGACCATAACACCTGCGACATCAGCCATCTGATCTCCTGTCTGCGAAAAGAGGAGGCCGTTTACAACGCCTCCTCCCGAAACATCCATCTGCAGATTGCCTGTGGATATGCTGTCTTTGATTCACGGACAGATGCGGATCTGGATGCCCTTCAAAAGCGGGCAGATCAGAATATGTACGAAAACAAAAAACAGTTAAAAACATTTTCTTACCGCTGAGGCTTAAGCCTGCAGCGGTATTTTTGCGACATCTTTTTTACGGAGTTTCTTTACCTCATACAACTGCTCGTCCGCAAGCGAAAGTGCATCCGCAAGACTGTGCTCATCGCCCGGCTCTAACGCACAGGCACCGATGGAAACCGTTACGTTATACGGTTTGTCACTCTGTTCATTCCGAACGGTGAATGCATCGTATAACTCCTGTAATAACAGTTCTTTTTTCTTTTCCGTCATCAGTGCACATGCATACTCATCCCCGCCGATTCTCGCAACAACCCCATCCCCTGTCTGCTCCTTTTGGACAATCTCTGCAAGAATTTCCGCGATGGTGTGCAGGGAATAATCCCCTTCCTCATGTCCGTACCGGTCATTGATGATTTTAAGATTGTTCATATCCGCATAAAGCACCAGAAATGTTTTTTCCGCTGCTCTTGCTTTTTTCAGCATAGGCTCCGCATATTCGAAAAATCCTCTCCGGTTACAGATCCCGGTCAGTGGATCTTTCTTTGAAAGTGTTTCCAGTTCCAGATTGTTTTCCTTTAAGACATACAGAGATTCCTCTAACTGTTTCTGAATATTCTCATTGTTTTTCAGAAGATTCAGCATCTTGACTGCTGCCGAAATCTGATTACTTAAAAATTCTCCATATTCCAGCACTTCATCGGTCAGATCACACACTAAAATTCCATACAGCATTTCATTGGCATACAGAGGAAGCGTTACCATCCATGCCCGGTCAGACATTCCCAGCCTGGAAAACCGGAAAATATTTTTTGCCTTTTTTTTCTGATGAATGGCGGGTATATTTTCTACATTTCCATGAAGTTCCCTGGCTTTCAGCAGCAGCTGCTCCGGCATCTGAAATAATTCATGATTCAGATGAATGACCGGCTCCTCATAGATGTACAAAAATGCATTATGTATCTTTAACCATTCCATTGTTGCAAGAATTTCCCCAAAACTCTGATCGGTTCCTTTTTCAAAACAAAGCAGTTTCAAAATAAAGTTTTTCATTTCGAAATTTACCCGTTTCTGCTTTCCGAACAGTTCATCGGCCCAGTGATTCATGGACTCGTACTTTTCCAGCACATCATTGCGCGCATCCACTTCTTCCTGATTTCCCCGGCAAAACGAATTCCGGATCACCAGATCGGTCGGAAGGCGCACAGAAGAGACTTTTTCTCCCTGCATCATCCGGCATAACAGTTCACATGCTTTGCTGCCAAGTTTTGACACATCCGCACGTACCGAAGAAAGTGTCGGATAAATCTGGGAACACCACTCCGTATCATCATACCCGAAAACCGAGATATCCCTTCCCGGCATAAGCCCCCGCGCCTTCAGTTCTTCATAAAATCCGGCTGCAGTTTCATCATTGACGCAAAAAACGGCTTCCAGATCCGGATTGTCATCCAGAAGTCTGGCATAGGCGCTATGCGCATTTCCCGTCAGATCCCCTTCCACATACCGTTTTTCCTGCGGTAAGATACCATTCTTCCAGAGTGCACTCTCAAACGTAGCTTTGCGCTCCATTGCATCGGAATTTTCCTTCGGTCCGCCTACCATTCCGATTTTTGTGTAATGCAGATCCTGCACGAGATAATCGATTCCCTGCCGGATTCCACGGTCATTGTCATAACTGACATTTACATATCCTTCCAGATCAGAGGAAACCAGAACGCATGGAATTCCATCATAGTGATGCATAAATTCAACCATACGTTCTTTCGTCGTGTAACAGCCAATACAGTTTGCCGCTACGATAATCCCGTCCAGACGGCCTTTTTGTACACTCGAAAACAGGGTATCATACTGATATTCATACATAATATCCGTGTTCTGCGCGTAATCACGGTCTAAAAATTTTCCCGGAAGCACTACCATGTTGACATCCTGCTCTTTTGCTGCCGCCCTCAGACCTTTACACAAAAAACGTGTAAAATCGTCTGTGATGCCTCCGACCATCACGCCTATGGTTTTCCTTGTTTTTGTCATATCTATCCGCCCCTTAGCTCATTTCAATTAAAGTTAGCTCATTTTCTATTCTTAATAAAATTATTTTAATATAATTTTATGTTTATATCAATTATATTTTTAGCTAATTTTAGTCGGATAAATTTGTGGAATGTGATCTAAATCTCTTCACATTCTCCGGAATCCTCGATAATCCGAAGTCCGGCTGTGCTGGTAACCGGAAGAGAAAACGCAATGGTTCCCGCTTTTGTCCCGATTCCGGCTTTTTCCATGATGGATTTCATAATCGCATTTTTCTGTTCCGTTTTCGTAACAATTAATATAATTTCTTTTTCGGAAACCAGCGATACGCCGAGAAACTGTTCTGCCCGTTTCATTCCGACACCTTTCCCGTGAAAAACCGTTCCCCCGGTGGCTCCGCCTTCTTCTGCCGCACGCATCACCTGCGTATTGTATCCGTAATTGGCAATTGCAATGATCAGCTCATGTTTTGTCTCCTTCAACGTTGTCTCCTCCCCTTTCTCGAATTCCTGTTCTCCCAGCATAAATTTCAGCTGATGTTTTCCGCCAATACTGCTAAGCGGTATCAGAAAGACAATTCCCGTCCCGGGCACATCAATTTTCAGTTCCGTCTGCAATCCCTTTTTCACGGTTTTCCAGGTGGGACGTGTGACCAGACAAAAATGAATGCCTTTCTCATCCTCCTCGAGTCCGAAGTAATCCAGTACATCGCTGGCCGCTGTTCCCATGGCAAGAGAAATATTTCCAGTATCCACGTGATTTTGCTTATAAAACTTCACAAATTTCTGCATCTGTTTTCGATTGCAGATCGTAACCATCATATAGATCTCACTCATTTGTCCGCTCCTCTTTCCTGTTTTTCTATAATTCTATAATTGCATCATCCGCATACCCGGCAAACACATCCTCTGCCTGCAGGAATGGCTGTTCTGCCATTTCTTCCTTTTTATTACTCTTAATCTTATAGATCAGCCCGAGGACCTGCAGCGTAATCAGCGGAGTCATGGCAACCATCGCTACCACGCCGAAGGCATCCTTTACCACATCGCCGCCTACTGCCGTACAAGCGCCCTGTGCCAGTGGCAGCAGAAAAGTTGCCGTCATCGGACCGGATGCCACGCCTCCAGAGTCAAACGCAATCGCGGTAAAGATTTTCGGAACAAATAACGTCAGAAACAGTGCAATGGCATAGCCCGGAATTAAAAAATACATAATCGGAATTCCGGTAAGCACCCGCAGCATGGAAAGTCCGACCGAAGCAGCCACACCGACCGAAAGACTGATCTGCATCGCTTTTCCGGAAATCTCCCCATCGGTCAGTTCTTCTACCTGTTTCATCAGGACATAGACGGCCGGCTCTGCCTTGACAATGAAATATCCGATCACCATTCCGACCGGGACTAAAATCCACGGACACGGCAGTGATGCCATAACGGTTCCAAGATAGTTTCCTGCGGGAATAAATCCGACATTGGCACCGGTCAGGAAAAGTACCAGTCCGACATACGTGTAAAGCAGTCCCACACAGATTTTAATCAATGTCTTTTTATGTAGTTGAATGGAAACAAGCTGGAAAATTCCAAAAAAGAAAACGATTGGAAGCAGGGAACCTGCAATTTCTTTGAGATAATAGGGAATTTCGGATAAAAACAGCCGGCCAAGTTCCACAGAATTGAAAGCTTCCGGCACGCCCGCTGCCACATAACTTCCCTGGGCAGGATATACCAGTCCCAGGAGCAATACCGCAAAAACAGGACCGATCGAACACAGTGCAACCAGTCCGAAACTGTCGTTTTCCGCATGCTTATCATTTCGGATTGCAGAAATACCAACACCAAGTGCCATAATAAACGGAACCGTCATCGGTCCGGTCGTCACACCTCCGGAATCAAACGCCACCGCCAGAAAATTATCCGGAACAAACCTTGCGATCACAAATATCACACCATAGAACACAACTAATAACGGGGCTAACGCTATTCCAAATAAAATACGAAGCAGTGCTACAACAAGAAATGCGCCAACCCCGGCTGCCACCGAAAGAATCAGCACCATATTCGGCACCGACGGCACCTGAGCGGCAAGCACCTGCAGATCCGGTTCTGAAATGGTAATGATGACCCCGAGAAAAAAGCCCAGAAGGAGGATCACCCATAGTTTTTTGGTTTTAAGCATGCTGCCTCCTACACGTTCCCCCATAGGAGACATTGACATTTCGGCACCCATGGAAAAAAACAGCATGCCTATAATTACAAACACCGCACCGATCATAAATTCCAGCAGAATACTGGCGGACACCGGTGCCACTGTAAAACTCAGTAACAATACAATGAACAGAATCGGCAATACTGCCTGTATGGATTCTTTTGCTTTTTCTTTTCTCTTTTCCAAACAATCCCTCCTTCTTCCGGTATATTTTCATACAATTTATATATGTATGCCATATTATCATACACTAGAAGGAAAAACCAGCAAATTTTCCCTAAGATTTGGTTAAAATATTATTTTTTAAAACCGGCATGCGGAAAATCTGTATCAGCAGAGGAATGACCATAATAAACCATACGAGTGGTTCCGCCACGATTACACCTGTGTAGCCAAACCACGGAACGAGTGTTGCTGCAATCACGATTTTGCCGATCATTTCCAGTGAACTTGATACCAGCGGTGTAATATGGTCTCCCAGCCCCTGCATGGCATTACGGACGACACATATCACTGCCGTGACAAAATAAAACAGCGTATCAAACTTCAGATAATTGGTTGCATTCTTCAGTACTTCGGCATTTTTGCTTCCAGTTACCATGTAAACCAGCCAGTCTCCGATTGTATAACTTGCAACAATGGTAAAGCTGCACCAGATACAGGTATATAAAATTGCAAGCCCGATTCCCTTTTTTATCCGGTCAATCCGTCCTGCTCCAAGATTCTGTCCGCAGTATGTTGCCATCGTCTGTCCGAATACCGTAAACATAATCATAAACATTTCCGATATTTTGCGGGCTGCGGTATGTGCAACGATAATGTTCTGTCCCAGTTTATTGATTGCCGTCTGCAGCGTCAGGGAACCGATATTGATCAGGGAACTCATAAACCCCATGGACAGACCCGCGCTTAGCATGCTTTGGATCATCTGCGGCTGTGGCTCTTTGAAATCGTCCCCGGACAACCGGAGCAGTTCATACCGTTTTATCATATAGATCCAGCAGATCACAAACGCCAACGCCTGTGCCGAAACCGTGGCAACCGCGGCTCCCCTTACCCCCGTTTTTAAAACGACCACAAAAAAGAGATCCCCCGCAATGTTCAATATGACAGAGATTGCAAGAATCACCAAAGGCGTAATGGTATCTCCGAGTGCACGCAGTGCAGCAGCGCAGGCATCATAAAGAAATGTTGCAATCAATCCCGCAATAATAATTACAATATAAGAACCCGCCATTGTCCTTAAATTTTCCGGTACATTTAAAAAGCGTAAAATCGGCTGCAGAAAAAGCAGACCGAGAACCGTCAGTCCCGCAGCAACGGCAATTCCGAGTGTCAGTGACATGGCAAACGATTTTTTCACCCCGCGCAGATCCTTTGCTCCGAACCGCTGTGCAGTGATGATGGCAAACCCGTTGGAAAGCCCCATCAGAAAGCCGATGATCAGATTGCTCAGTGAACTTGTAGCACCGACAGCTGCAAGTGCATCTTCCCCCAGAAACGATCCGACAATCCGGGTATCCACCAGGCTGTATGTAAGCTGCAGCAGATTGGCCAGAAAAATCGGAAGCGCAAAAGCGAGTATTAATCGGGAAGGTTTTCCTTTTGTAAGATCTTTCATTTTATTACCTCGTAAAAAAATTTCTCTTTTTTCATAAAATAAACATATTTTTGTCGAAAATAATAATATCACAATTTGTAAAGGATAGATACTATGAAAACAACAGGAATCGTTTCTGGAAAAAGCCCAGAAAATCCGGTCAGGGATTTAACCCCTGTTCGCGCTGCTTCCGGAAATAGGTCATCATCTCCCTAGTAAGACTTAATCCTTCCGGATCATCCGGCACATCCCGGTAATCTACCCATTCGGCAAGTGACAGTTCCTCTTCTTCGAGCCGGATCTCACCTTCTTCTGCCAGATCGCAGAAAAATCCCATCAGAAGGTTACTGTCAAAGCCCCATGGCTGGCTTTTATAATAACGGATATTTTTCACTTTCAGCCCGACTTCTTCCATCACCTCCCGGTGGACAGTTTCTTCCGCGGTTTCCCCGATTTCCGTAAACCCGGCAATGAGCGCATACCGTTTGTATTCCCTACCTGCATACTTTGTCATCATGATCTGATCGTTATTTGTCAGTCCGATGATGACTGCCGGCGCAATCTTCGGAAAAACCATATTGTTACAGACCGGACACTGCAACATGCGCTCCGTGCGGCTGTGTACAAGCGGATGTGCGCATCTGCCGCAGAATTGATTATCCCGGTACCACACATACAGATGCCATGCCGTTGTTGCGGCAAATACACGCTCCTTCGGTTTCATGGACCGGACCGCAAACAGTTTATGATACATAAATCCCGGAATTTCCACATCTTCATAAAGCTCTGTCAGATAAAAAGATATGTCATCCACGGAAAACAGATATACCAGTCCGGGCACTTTTTTGTGATGTGTCTTACAGTATTCCACCCACACGTGATACTTAAGAAATGTGATCTCCCCCTCGTTTTTCAGATAAACCGTCCGATCACGAAATGCCAGTATCCTGCTGTC
>RRZU013163629.1_pt1 | contig 10480 bp, 6 predicted proteins | sample 2165561 | NCBI WGS metagenome assembly RRZU01 (sample SAMN10456909, study PRJNA506462) | wastewater metagenome | isolation source: wastewater sludge | place: USA: Moscow, Idaho | reverse complement strand
CAACTTGCCATTGCTTCTTTTGTTGGCTCTTTGTTGTAGAATACAACTGGTACATTTGCAGCTTTAGCTTTATCTATTATTGTTTGAGCTGCAGCTGGATCAACTAAATTTATTGCTAATACTTTTACTCCTTTTGATAACATTACATCTACTTGATCATTTTGTGTTGCTTGGCTATTTTGAGAATCATTCATAAGTAATTCTGCTCCTGCCTCTCCACCTAATTTTTTTTTTTTTTTTCTAACTAATGCCATAAAGTTATCATCATATTTGTAAACTGTAACTCCTATTTTAACTTTTCCTCCTGCTGCTTTTGTTTCTCCTCCTTTAGCTCCTTCTTTCGTTCCTCCACCACAAGATACTAAAGCCCCTAATACTAACGCTAATAATAATTTTTTCATAATTTTTCCACCTCTATTATAATTTTTTATTTCTTTATTTTGCTAATAATATTTTCTTTTCTTTGAAAAGATTTATTATTACTAATGAAAATGCTCCATAAACTCCTATAGAATCATCTAACTGTGTTGATTTAACAGATATTGTCTCATTTATTTCCTTTATAAGCATCTGTTTCATTCCAAGATTGAAATTTTTAAAAAAGATATCTCCAGATTGTATTATATTCCCACAAACAAAAATTGAATTTATATTTAATATATTTAGTACATTACCTACTGCTTTTCCTATTTCATAAGAAGATTCTTTGACTATTTTATAATAAGGATCTTTTTTTTCTTTTGCTTTATTATAAATCAATCTAATATCATTATCTTCATTTTCAATAGAAATATTTTTTGTCTCTTTATACCAAATTATTTTATCCTTTACTGCTTGATCTGAATATTCAGCTTCTAAACATCCATATTTTCCACAACTACATTGTGTCGTAGAATGTTCTTTAATAATATAATGTCCTATCTCTCCCGCACTATAAGTATTTCCTTCAAATGGTTTACCATCTATCATTATTGACATACCTATTCCATTTCCTATGTACAACATTATAAAGCTTTCCATTTTTTCTGCTCTTCCAAATTCATATTCAGCTATAGCCATAGATCTAACATCATTTTCAACTATTACGGGTACTTCGTATTTTTTTTCTATTAATTTTTTAACATCTAATTCACGCCATTTAAAATGAGGTGAAAATACAGATATTCCATTTTTATTATCTACTATACCATGTAATGCTAAACCTAAACCTATAATTTCATTTTTATCATATTTATCAAATATTTTAGATATTTCTTCTAAAAGTAATTCTACTACCTTCACTTGTGATTTATAATTAAATTTACGTTTTACTATATTAATTAATTCACCATTTAAGTAACTTACTCCTATTTCTATACATTCAGGTCCTAAATTTACTCCTACTATTTTTTTATAATTCTTATTTATTTTTAAAGTTTTTTTAGGTCTTCCTCCTGTTGATTTAAGAGAGTAGCTTTCTTCTATAAGATTATATCCAATTAATTTTTTTATGATTTTTGATATTGCTGCTGGAGTTAATTCCAAATATTTTGAAAGATCTGTTCTTGAGATTTTTAAATCTGTTCTTATCTTTTCTAAAACTTGATAATCTGTAGCATTTAATTTTTTCATTTTCATCACCTTTGTCATGACTCATTTATACCCTCTTTTTTTTAATATAGTGAAATATTTTTATATTTTTATTCTACCTTTTTTAACTTTATTAAATAATCTTGTTAGTGATTTATATTTATTTGACTTATTCGCACGAATACTTTTTTAACTTTTTAAAAAAAATAAAAAGTTGTATTTTTTATACAACCTTTCGCTGGTTTTGTCTAGTGTTTTTTATTTTAATTCTCCCCAGTTTTTTGCAACATTTCCATTTGCTTTCAATTTGACACTTTCAAATACAATAGTTTTTTCCATTACATTTTCAATTTCGTTCATATAGTATTCTACTTTATTATCTAAAACTTCAAATATAAGTTCATCATGAACTTGCAACAATAACTTTATATCTTCTTTTTCTTTTAATAATTTATATATTCTTATCATAACTATTTTTAAAATATTTGCTGCAGTTCCTTGAACAACTGTATTAACTGCCATTCTTTCTGCTTGTGCTAATATGTTTTTATTACTCGAATTAATCCCATTTATATATCTTCTTGTCCCATACAATGTTTCAACAAATCCATTTAATTTAGCATCTTCTAGTATTTTTTCTAAAAATAATTTAACTTTTGGATATTGGGCAAAATATGTATTTATATATGTTTTTGCATCTGCCATAGGTATTTTAAGTTCTTTTGATAACCCAAATGGTGTTTTACCATACAGTATACTAAAATTTATTACTTTAGCAATGCTTCTCTCTTCTCGTGTTATCTCTTCTTCTTCTGTTTTATAAAATAATTTTCTTGCTGTCAAGTCATGTAAATCTTTATCTTTAGAATATGCTAAAACTAAATTCTCATCTCTACATAATTCAGCCAAAACTCTCAATTCTATTTGAGAATAATCAAATGAAACTAAGCTATATCCTTCTTTAGCAACAAATCCTTTACGTATTTTATTTCCTTCTTCTGTCTTTGATGGTAAATTTTGTAGATTTGGATTTGCTGATGATAATCTTCCAGTTGCAGTTCCGTTTTGATTGAATGTTGTGTGAATACGTGAACTTTTATCTACTAATTTAGGTAATGGCTCAACATACGTTGATAATAATTTTGAAAAGCTTCTATACTCTAATAATTTAGTTGCGATTTCAATATCTCTCAATGATAAAACTTCTAGAACCTCAACATCTGTTGAATATCCTGTTTTTGTTTTTTTTATTGGCGCTATTTCCATTTTTTCGAATAATATTTCTGCTAATTGTTTAGGAGATGCTATATTAAACTTTTCTCCCGCTAATTCGTAAATTGATTGTTCTAATCTTTCTAATTTTTCTACTAATTCTATTTTGTATTCTTTAAAATAATTTATATCTATCTGTATTCCTTCATTTTCCATACTTGCTAAAACTGGTACTAATTTATTTTCTACATTTTGAAATACATCATGTAAATGATCATCTTTCAATCTTCTATCTAACTTTGTTTCTAACATTTTAATATAATGTGATCTACTAGCAATAAATAATGCTTTTTCATCATTTGGAACTATTTCTTGATCTTCAACATCTCTTTTTTTAAATTGTTCTTCATATTTTTGTAAATTAACATCTAATTCATTAAATATTATATTTTCTAAATCTTGCGAACTTTCTGTCCCTAAAACATACCATGCTAACATAATATCAAAATAGTCATTTTTTTCTAAGTTTATTCCTTTTTTTACATATTCCTTTACATTATATGAAACTATTCTCTTATTTTGTATTGATTTATATATTGTTTCAATAGATATGTTTGATTTTGCATCATCAGTCATATTAAACAGTGTATTAACTTCTTTTTTTTCATTTAGAAATACTAAATTTGTTTTATTGTCACAAATAGAGAAACCAAATTGAGTTTCAAATATAGCAATTTCATGCTCTAGTTTTACTATCTCATCAATTATATTACTTGAATTTATAATTCTATATTCAATTTTATCTTCTGTTTTTGTTTTTATCTCTTTATCATTTACAACATTTTCATTTTTTTTAGATTCTAATTCTAATATATATTTTTTAAATTCAAGTTCTTTATATAATGGTAACAATATATCTATGTCTCTATCATCTAGCTTCAATTTATCATGATCATATTCTATTTCCAAATCTCTATGCACTTCTGCTAATTGTCTACTTAAAAATGCATTTTCTTTTTCTTCTATAAGTTTTTCTTTTCTTTTTCCTTTTAATTCTTCTATATGTTCATACAATTGTTCTAATGTGCCATACGTATTTATTAGATCAACTCCTGTTTTTGGACCAATTCCTTGGACACCAGGTATACCATCAGATTTATCTCCCATAAGTCCAAACAAATTTGTTACTTGATCTGATCTAACTCCTAAATGAGCTACTACATCATCATCATTTCTTATATATTTAAACAACTCTTTTCCTTCACCTTTTCCTAATAATGCAATATTTATGTTTTCATTCACTAATTGCATCAAATCTTTATCTCCAGTTACTATAAATACTTCTATTCCATCGGCAGCAAATTTTGTTGCAAGTGTTGCAATAATATCATCTGCTTCATATCCTTGAAGTTTATATTGTGGTATTTTATAACCATCTAACACTGTCATTATTTTAGGTAATTGTTGTACTAATTCTTCTGGCATACTTTCTCTATGTGCTTTATACGTTTCAAGTTGTTCTGATCTTTTTAACTCTGATCTTTTTCCATCTAAACATGCAACTAAAAAATCAGGATTAAATTCTTTTAACACACCATTTAATGTATTTACCATTCCATACGTTGCTCCATTTGAAAATCCTTTTGAATTTCTCATTCCCATTAATGCTAAATGATTTCTATATACTATAGCACTTGTATCTAAAATAACTGCTTTTTTCATTATTATCACACTTTCTCCTATATCTGGTATTATATAGATTATTTTATCATATATCATATTATTTTGTAATTAAGTAAATTATATTATATAATAATTTAAATTAGTAAAATAAAAAGGAGCTATTTAATATGTTTAAAAATATTATTTCATGTAATGAATTAATTGACAATATAAATGACTATATTATTGTAGATTGTAGATTTAAACTTGATGATTTAGATTATGCAAAAAATGAATATTCAAAATCTCATATCCCTAATGCAATATTTGTTTCATTAGAGGAAGAATTATCTACTAAACCTTCTATTGATGGTCATGGTGGAAGACATCCTATACCTAATTTAAATATATTTTTTCAAAACATCCTATCAAAAAATGTATTTAATAATAAAAATATTGCTGTATACGATGATGGAAATTTAGACGGTGCTTCTAGATTTTGGATTTTATCAAAGTTAGTTGGTATAGAAAATGTAAAAGTTTTAAATGGTGGATTTACAGAATGGAGAAAACTAGGGTTACCTGTATCTTCTGAAATAGTGTCTATTTCTACTTCTAATAATAATATTATGACTGATAAAATAAATATTACAAATGATTTTATTGTTAATATGAATTATGTTAAAGAAAAAATAGAAAACTATAAAAAAACTCATAGTAAAACATATACACTCGTCGATTCTAGAGCTAACGAACGTTTTCTCGGAATTATTGAACCAATCGATAGACTTCCTGGACATATTGAAAGTGCTATTAATATTCCATTTAGTAATATATTTGAATATGGATTAGTTAAAGATATCGAATCTATAAAATCTCATTTTAGTCAAATTACTAGTGGTAATGAAGTGATTTTTTATTGTGGTTCTGGTGTAACTGCGTGTGTAAATTTTCTATTATTTGATGAAATTTATGATACATTTAATATCCAACACAAACTGTATGCTGGTAGCTATAGTGACTGGGTCAGTTACCACGATAATATTGTTGTAAAAAAAATAAAAGTTTATATTGACTTTTATTTTTTTTTGACGTATACTCGTTATAAGCATATGATTATCGAATTAAGCATTAGCTTATTATAGAATATGGTGGTGACCTTGAAATGACTGAGCGTGAAAAACAAATACTCAATTTAATAAAAAAAAATCCAACCATTTCTCAAGATGAAATAGCTAGTAAATTATCTATCACAAGATCCTCTGCATCTGTTCATATAAGTAATATTATGAAAAAAGGATATATCTTAGGTAAAGGATACGTATTAAATGAAGATAGCTATGTTCTTGGAATTGGTGGAACTAATGTAGATATACAGGGGTTTTCAAATTCAAAGATAAAACCTCACGATTCAAATCCTGGAACTGTTCATGTTTCCTTCGGCGGAGTATGTAAAAATATTATTGAAAATATTTCAAATTTAGATATCAATACGAAGCTTATAACAATATTTGGTGATGATATTTATTCAGATAAAATAAAAGATCATCTTACATCTAAAAATATTGATTTCATCAATTCACTATTTATGCAAAACACTAATTCATCTACTTATTTATCAATAATAGATGATAATGGTGAAATGAACGTAGCAATTTCAGCAATGGACATATTTAAACATCTAACATCGGAATTCTTAGAAACTAAGAAAAATATTATTGATAGAGCTAAAATAGTTGTTACAGATACAAATTTAGAAATTGATACTCTTAAATATATTGCTAATTCAAAATTTAAGACAAAACTTGTATTAGATACTGTTTCCACATCAAAAGCAGAAAAAGTTAAAGATATAATTGGTTCTTTTAATACTGTAAAACCAAATAAAATTGAAGCGGAAATTTTATCAGGTATAAAAATAAAAAATGAAGATGATCTTAATAAAGTAGGTGCTTTTTTTATTGATAAAGGTGTTGAAAATATATTTATTTCATTAGGAAATAAAGGACTATTTTATATGAATAGAAATGAACGTGGAATAATTACTAGTAAGAAAAAAATAGATGTTGTTAATGTAACTGGTGCTGGTGATTCACTAGTTGCTGGTATTACATATGGTTTATTTCATGGGTATAATATAAAAGAATCTGCTAAATTAGCTACAGCTGCTTCAATTATAACAATTTTAGATAAAGATACTGTTACTAACAATATAAATATAGATAACTTAAATAAAATTATTAAGGAGATGAAATTATGAAAAATTTAGAACATTTTTTAGAAATAAGCACTGAGGTTAAAGATGCATTAGCTAATAACAAAGCAATAGTTGCATTAGAATCAACTATAATCTCACATGGTATGCCATATCCACAAAATTATGAGACTGCTATAAAAGTTGAACAAGTTGTTAGAGAGAATGGTGCTATTCCTGCTACTATAGCTATTATAAATGGTAAATTAAAAGTTGGATTATCATCAGAAGAAATAGAATTACTTGCAAAAGAAGGATTAAATGTAACAAAAGTGAGTAGACGTGATATTCCATATGTTGTTGCTAATAAACTAAATGGTGCTACAACAGTTGCCTCAACTATGATTTTAGCTGAACTTGCAGGTATAAAAATATTTGCAACAGGAGGTATTGGTGGTGTTCATAGAGATGCTGAAAATACGATGGATGTTTCTGCAGATTTACAAGAATTAGCTAATACTAATGTTGCTGTTATTTGTGCAGGTGCTAAATCAATATTAGATTTAGGATTAACATTAGAATACCTAGAAACACACGGTGTTCCAGTATTAGGATATAAAACAAAAGAATTACCTGCTTTTTATACTAGAAAAAGTGGATTTGAACTTGATTATAAAATAGATTCGCCTAAAGAATTTTCTACTATATTAAATGCTAAATGGTCATTAGGATTAGATGGTGGTGTTGTTATTGCAAATCCTATAGAAGAAAAATATTCTATGGATTATGATGTTATAACTACAGCTATTGAAAATGCTCTTTTAGAAGCTAAAGAAAAAGGAATAAAAGGAAAAGAAACAACTCCATTTTTATTAGACAAAATAAAGAAAATTACAGATGGTTCAAGCTTAGATGCAAATATACAACTTGTATTTAATAATGCGAGATTAGCATCTCAAATTGCTATTGAACTTACTTATATATAATTATTACTAACAAATTATCTAAATATTTTATATAAAAGATGCAGAGTATTTAATACTCTGCATCTTTTTATTTATTCATATGAGCATACGAAAATTCTGTTATACTTGTAATTGGTCTTCTAACTACTCCTTGAATTTTTCTATTTATATAATGATTTTCAACTGAAAAATAAAGTGGTGCAATTACAGCTTCATCAATTAATATTTTTTCAGCTTGTGCTGCTAATTTGTCTCTTTCATTACTTGAGACCATCATTGATACTTTATCTACTAAATTATTATATTTTTTCTTAGACCAAGAGGTTGTAACTACGTCATTTATTTCGTCTTTATTCCATCTATTAAGATACGTTAAAACATCATTATATTTTGGGCTCCATGTATTTAATACAATTTCATACTTACCACTTCTAGTTCGTGTCAATCTATCTTTAAAAGAAACTATCTCAACATCGACATCAATTCCCAACTTAGTTCTCAATTCTTCTGCAATAAATTGAATTTCTATTCGTTCTGGTGATGAATTTCCTGCTAATAAAGTTATTTTAAATTTATCTTTTTTTAATTCTTCCAATGATTCTTTATAAAGTTTTCGTGCATTTTGAATATCATTATCAATAAAATATGAACTACTATCATATTTTGTCCTAAATTTTTCACCATATCCATCTATTACATTACTTATTATTGCTTTTGCAACTGTTGATCCATCTTGTTTTATTTCTTTTACATATTTTTCTCTATTAATTGTTAATGATATAGCTTTTCTCAATTTCATATTCTTAAAATTATCATCATATATATTGAAATCTAAGTACCAAATTCTTCCATTAATATAGGTATCAATATTTTTTGATTTCTTGTAATCATTTAGTTTAAATATTTCTACTCTAGACATATCTAATTCATTGTTCTCAATCATTGAATCTACTGCTTTAAAATCTTCGACAACTACTGCTTTTATTTTCTTTATTTTTATATTTTTTGCATTCCAATATGTTTCATTTTTAGTTAAGAATATTTCATTATCTGAAATTTTATCTATTTTATATGGGCCATTAAATAAAAATGCATCTAATTTGACTGCAAAATCTTTGCCTTTCAAATCATAAAATTCTTTCTTTAATGGTGCACTTATAGGTAATGTCAAGATATATTTAAAATATGGTGTTGGTCTCTCTAAATCAATTTCAAGTATTTTATCACTTTTAGCTTTAATTCCTAGATCAACTCCAACTCCTTTTGCATTATAATATTTTTCTGCATTTTTTATAGGATATAGCATTTCTGAATATTGTGCTGCTACTTTACTATCTAAAGCTCGTTTAAATCCAAATACGAAGTCATTTGCAGTTATTTTACTACCATCACTCCATTGTGCATTATTCTTTATTTCAAATATAATTTTTGTATCTGTTTCTTTTATAATTTTACCTACACCACTTGATATATTACCATTTTGATCTAGTCGTAACAAACTTTCATATATCATTGAATCAACTTGAAGTGATATAAGTTCTGAAAACAAATGTGGATCAAGTGTTTCTGGCTTTAATCCTAAATTAAACGTGATAGGTATTTCATTATTATTTTTTTTATTATTTATATAATTTGATATTCCAAATACAATTAAAAACAATGATATTAATAATAACAATATTTTTCTTAATTTCATAGCTATATCACCTCTTTAAAATTTATTTAATTAATAATTGTCTTAATTCTTCAATCCTATTTGTTCGTTCCCAAGGTAAATCTATATCTGCACGCCCTATATGCCCAAATGCAGCTAAATCTTGATATCTGAATTTACATTCACGCAATTCTAATGATTTTTCAATTCCTATAGGAGTTAAATTGAATATTTTTGATACTGCTTCTGCTATTTCTACTTCATTTATATTTGATGTTTCAAATGTGTCTATTTTAATTGATGTTGGCTCTGCAACACCAATTGCATATGATAATTGAACTTCACATTTTTCTGCAATTCCTGCTGCAACTATATTTTTTGCAACCCAACGTGCTGCATATGCTGCTGATCTATCAACTTTAGATGGATCTTTTCCAGAAAATGCTCCACCACCATGTCTAAAATATCCACCATATGTATCAACAATTATTTTTCTCCCTGTCAATCCTGTATCTCCATGTGGTCCACCAATCACAAATCTTCCAGTTGGATTTATATGATATTTTCTAACATTTTCAATATTTAAATTGTATTTTTCTAAAACAGGTTTAATCACTAATTTTTTTACATCATTCTCAATTTCTTCTTGTGTTACATCTTCATCATGTTGAATAGATAAAACAATAGTATCTACATATTCTATATTTTTACCTGTTTCATCATATGCTAATGTCACTTGTGCCTTCGCATCAGGTCTAGCCCATTTTAATGTTTTATTTCTAGTTAATATTGTAAGTTTTCTGATTATTTCTCTTGATAATACTAATGCTAATGGCATCAGTTCAGGGGTTTCTTTAACTGCACCTCCAAACATAATTCCTTGATCACCTGCTCCACCTGTATCTACACCCATTGCAATATCTGCAGATTGAGAATGAATTGTGTTCATAACACCACAATCAGAATCAAATCCCATACCTTGTGTATATCCAATTTCATCAATTTTTTCTCTAACAATTTTTTGAATGTCAATATACGTTTCTGTTGTAATCTCCCCTCCAATTATAACTAGACCAGTTGTCGCAAACGTTTCACATGCTACTCTTGAATTTTTATCATCTAATAAACATGCATCTAAAACTGAATCTGAAATTTGATCACATATTTTATCTGGATGCCCTGGTGATACAAATTCTGATGTGAAAAATGTTTTTTTCATAAATT
>RRZU011429208.1_pt1 | contig 10480 bp, 6 predicted proteins | sample 2165561 | NCBI WGS metagenome assembly RRZU01 (sample SAMN10456909, study PRJNA506462) | wastewater metagenome | isolation source: wastewater sludge | place: USA: Moscow, Idaho | reverse complement strand
TCGGCATAGGAATTAGGCATAACACCCCCTAGTTCGGTCACAACAAACTTAGCCGTCTGGTGAATGTTTCGTGCTCGAGTATAGTAGCCAAGCCCTTGCCAAACCTTAAGAACAGCGTCCAACGGTGCATTGGCCAACTGCTCTATAGTGGGAAAAGTCTCAATAAAGCGCAAGTAGTAGCCGAGCCCTTGGTTGACTCTGGTTTGCTGCAAAATAATTTCCGATATCCAAATATGATAAGGATTCCGAGTATCACGCCATGGTAAATCCCTTTTATTAGGGTGATACCATTCTATCAAATCGTTAGAAAACCTCATGAAAAACAAAAAACCTCGTTACAAAAATCAAAAATAATGGTTTTGAATTTCTTAAATAAAATTAATTGCTATATATTTGCAGTCCGAATCTATGCAATTTTTCAAAACATTGATAATTAAAGGTTTTTAAAGATGACAAAGGCAGATATTGTAAACGAAATCTCTAAGAACACCGGCATCGAAAAGATTACGGTTCAGAAGACGGTTGAATCTTTCATGGAGTCCATCAAGGATTCTTTGGTGAAAGAAAAGAATGTGTATCTACGTGGCTTTGGTAGCTTTATCGTAAAGAAGAGAGCTCAAAAAACTGCAAGAAACATTTCTAAGAACACAACCATCATTATTCCAGAACACTTCATTCCATCCTTCAAACCCGCTAAGAGCTTTGTCTCTAAGGTGAAAAGTCATGTTAAGAAGTAGTCAAGTTTTATTTATTTATTAACTCAAAAGTCTTACGTCATGCCTTGCGGAAAGAAAAGGAAAAGACATAAAATGGCGACCCATAAGCGGAAAAAGCGCCTAAGGAAAAATCGTCACAAAAAGAAAAATCGTTAGTATTTTCTGCTCTAGGGCATAATTGCTAATCTGGATTAAACCTAAAGAGTCTATGATTCTTTAGGTTTAATCTGTTTGTAGCCTATCCATTAATAATTAAACTTCCAACAAAAGCAAATGGCTGTGAGTAACGATCTTATTATTAACGTAACTCCCTCCGAAATTGCCATAGCACTCCTGGAAGAGAAACAGTTGCTTGAACTCAACAAGGAGAAAAGCAACTTGCAATTCTCAGTAGGCGACATTTACCTGGGTAAAGTAAAGAAGATTATGCCCGGCTTGAATGCTGCTTTTGTTGATGTTGGTTACGAAAAAGACGCGTTCCTTCATTACTTAGATCTTGGTCCTCAGTTTAAAACACTGTGTAAGTATGTTAATACACACGTTTCGAGAAAGGGAAAGCCATTTAACCTTTCAGCTTTCAAGCCTGAACCAGATTTAGACAAAAACGGAAAAATCACCGACGTCCTTACTTCAGGACAGGTGGTTATGGTTCAAATTGCCAAAGAACCAATTTCAACCAAAGGTCCACGCCTCGGCTCCGAAATTTCGATTGCCGGACGCAACATGGTCCTAATTCCGTTTTCAAACAAGATTTCCATTTCTCAGAAAATTTCGTCTGACGAAGAAAAAAAGAGATTAAAACGGTTGATGCGAAGCATCATACCTGAAGGTTTTGGAGTAATAATGCGGACAGCAGCCGAAGGAAAAAAAGTGGCTGTACTTGACGCTGAACTCCGAGGACTGATCAAGAAATGGGAAAGCGCCTTTGAAAAAGTTCGGACAATAACTATCCCATCGCTTCTGGTAAGCGAAATAGACCGGACATCTGCCATTCTGCGCGATTTGCTTAATGTCTCCTTTAGCAACATCTGGATTAACGATGAAGCTATATACCAAGACATTAAAAGTTACATCATCACAATTGCGCCGGAAAAGGAAAAGATTGTCAAGTTCTATTCGGGAGGAGTGCCAATTTTCGAGCAATTTGGCATCGAAAAGCAAATCAAGGCACTATTCGGTAAAACCGTTTCATTTAAGAGCGGTGCATACCTTATTATTGAACACACCGAAGCACTTCACGTAATTGATGTTAATAGCGGAAACAGAAGTAAGGCCTCTAGCGACCAAGAAACAAACGCTTTAGAGGTAAACCTTTCTGCCGCCGACGAGATTGCCCGACAGCTGAGGCTAAGGGATATGGGTGGAATTATCGTTGTCGACTTTATCGACATGCATAACCCGGAAAACAAGCAAATGGTATTCGACAGAATGCGCGAAGCCATGACCAAGGACCGGGCCAAGCATAACATTCTTCCTCTTTCGAAGTTTGGTTTAATGCAAATTACGCGTCAGCGCGTTCGTCCTGAAATGCACATTCACACCAATGAAAAATGCCCAACCTGTAACGGAACCGGCGAAATTGGTCCAAGCATTTTATTCGACAACGAGCTGGAAAGCCAAATTGCTTACCTTACCGGAGAAAAGAATCAAACGATTCTAACATTAAAGGTTCACCCGTTTGTGGCCGGATACTTAAACAAGGGATTGTTCTCCAAAAAATTGCAATGGGCTTTTAAGCACCGTTGCCTACTAAGAGTGAAGCCTACAATGGCATACACCTTTATGGAGTATCACATCTTCGACCGACACGGCGATGAACTAACCTACTAAATGCATTTTTTAAAAGACCGAGCCCGTAAAGCTCGGTTTTTTATTACATTTACGTCCGAATATAATCAACCATTCAGATATGAAGAGAATTGCATTTATACTTACTTTTCTTAGCGCTTGCCTTATAAATCAAGGCTCGTATGCACAAGAAGAAAAAACAGTTAAGTGGACATACTCCGCCGAAGCTGTAGACAATGGTGAAGTCTTACTGCATTTTAAAGCAGTAATAGACAAAACATGGCATATGTATGGCCTCGACCTTCCCGAAGGCGGTCCACAATCCACCGTTTTTAACTTCACTGAAGATAAAGGCTACAAACTTGTTGGTAAGATGAGCTTCCAACCAAAGCCTATCGAAGAGTTCGACGAAGTTTTCAAAATCAAAGTGAAGTATTTTGGAGGAAAGGTTGAATTCACCCAAAGAATACAGCCACTTGGAGCCAAGGTTGTTAAGGGAGTCATCGAATACCAAACCTGCAAAGAGGGCACTTGCGCTTTCAACGAAGCCGACTTCGCAATTGCAATCCCTGCCACACAGGTAGCCGTGACACCAACATCCAACGAAACTGCAACTGCAACCGTTGAAAGCCCAAAAGCAGAAACAGCAAAAGAGTCATCAAGCCAAATATTGGAGCCTAAAAAAGAGGAAAAATCCTTAAGCGCGTTTATTCTTGTTGCTATCCTTACCGGTTTTGGAGCGCTGCTCACCCCTTGCGTTTTCCCTATGATCCCAATGACTGTTTCGTTCTTTATGAACAAGCAAACATCAAAAATGGGTGCATTAACAAGTGCATTGGTATTTGGATTCTCCATCATTCTTATCTACACACTTCTTGGGGTAGTTGTTTCGCTTCCAGGAGTAGGAGGTGATATAACCAACCAAATAACGTCCCACTGGATTACAAACCTTATTTTTGGTGTTCTTTTTGTTGCTTTTGCAGCTTCACTATTTGGAGTATTCGAAATAGTGTTACCAAGCTGGATGGCCTCAAAAAGCGATAGCCAAGCAGAAAAAGGTGGAATTATTGGATCCTTCTTCTTAGGATTAACTACAGTTATTGTCAGCTTATCGTGCGTTGGTCCATTTGTTGGTGCGTTGCTTATCGAGTCATCGGGAGGAGTCGCACTAAGGCCAATCCTTGGAATGTTTAGCTTCTCGGCAGCCTTTGCACTACCATTCGTGGTACTAGCTGCATTCCCATCGCTCATGAAAAATCTACCGAAGTCAGGGGGTTGGTTGAATTCAGTAAAAGTTGTAATGGGCTTTATCTTACTCGCCTTTTCACTAAAGTTTTTCTCGGTTATCGACGATACTTACCACTGGAACCTTTTAACACGTGAAGTATACCTCAGCTTATGGATTGCTATATTCTTAATGCTTGGGCTATACCTGCTCGGTAAGATTAAATTCAAATTCGATAGCGACTTAAAGCACGTTGGATACTTTAGGCTTATCCTGGCCATAATATCTTTTGCCTTCGTAGTTTATATGATTCCGGGTATGTTTGGCGCCCCAGTTAAGTCTATTTCAGGATTCTTACCTGTTTTAAGCGAAAATAAGGGCGCAAGCATGATGTCATCAGGCAACCAAAACCAAGCCACAACGACGCTTGAGACACCTAAATATGGTGATTTTTTACATCTCTCTAATGGATTGAGCGGCTACTTTGACTATGACCAAGCTCTAGCTGTTGCCAAAAAGGAGAACAAACCTCTATTTATCGACTTCATTGGACATGCATGTGCTAGCTGCAAGGAGATGGAAGCAAAGGTTATTTCTGATCCTCGTATTATTCAGAAACTTAAAACAGATTTTGTTATAGTTGCTCTTTACGTAGACGAGAAAAACGAACTCCCTGAATCAGAATGGTACACCTCTAAAGTTGATGGAAAGTTAAAAAAGTCTATAGGTCAAAAGAATAAAGACATTCAGACAGGTAAATTTGGCCTTAACGGTCAGCCATACTATGTAATTATCGACCAAGATGAGAAAGCACTTGTAGAACCACATGCTTACGACTTAAGCATCGACAACTTCATCCAATTCCTCGATAATGGTAAGAAAGCATTTGACGCTAAGAATGCAGCTAAATAGCAACCAACAATCGACAATGAAAAAGCAGCCTCAAATTGAGGCTGCTTTTTTTATTACCCGATCCAACGTGGCACAAAAAATCCGGCTGTAAACCGGATTCTTTTGCTTCAGAATTAACTTCCTTGTAGCAATTTCTTCATCTTTTGTATCAGCACCTCAATCTGGAACGGCTTACTTAAATAGTCGTCCATACCGGCCGAAATACACTCTTCGCGATCACCTTGTAATGCATTAGCAGTAATGGCTACAATAGGTGTATGTGTGTTGGTAGAGGCCTCTATTTCGCGGATTTTACGAGTGGTTACAATTCCATTCATTATTGGCATTTGGATATCCATAAGAATTATATCGAAACGACTCGTTCCAAATTTATCGAGTGCTTCTTTGCCATTATTTGCAATCTCTATATTCTTAACCAACTTCTTGAGACTCAGAATCACAATCTTCTGGTTAATTAGATTGTCCTCAACCAACAGAACATTAGCATCAATCAAGTCCACCTTCCTCAACATTCCAACCGACTGTACAGTTGGAGTATTAGGCACATTAACCCTAGCATCAACGTCCTCTTCCTTGACAGGTGCGTTTACATCCATCACCTTTAAGAAAGAGTATGGAAAAGAGAATACTGATGTTTCAGAGTGGAGGCTAATGGACAAACGACCGCCGTTGGATTCAATTAAACGTTGAGTAATGCGCAAATCAAGGACATCAACAAGCACTTGACTACCGACAGCATTACCTACCAAATCGTTTGTTATAAGTTGATTTCGACCATCTCCTGTTGGAATAAATATTGGGCTATTGCTGCGCAATTCAAACAACAACTCAACCCGTTCAGTCGACTCGCTAAGCTTTTTAACGACAATATCTATCCGAATCTTACTATTACTTTTTGCCTTTATGAGCGACTCGATGAGATTCAAAAATATCTGTTTTACCTTAACCGGCTCACCACCTAGCAGGGTAGGAATAACTTCATCTATCTTAAGGTTAAACTGAACATTACTCGAATACTGATGCGCAAACAGTTTAATTGTGTTTGCAACGGTTGCACTTAAGTTAAAGTTAATCGTATAGTTGTCGCGCTCCGAAAAATCGACATTGGCAACCTCTACCATACTGTTTACAACATTTACTAAGTTGTTGGTAGAAGCATGAATAGTATCAATAAGGTCCTTTAGTTTCTCATCTTCGGCCGAACTATCCACTAAGTTGGCAATAACCATAATATTATTGAGCGGCGTGCGAATTTGATGCGACAAATTTGCAATAAACTCATCCTTTCGCTTTGTAGCATTTCGCTCAACAAGTACTTGCTTCTCCAGATTAGATTGGGCAAAGGCTCTATAATACTCAAATACCTTGCAAAACAGGAACAGCAAGATATATGACACAATAAAGGTAACCTTAAACGCCAAGCTAAAAGCAACAACTCTATCGAATAGAGGAAGCCAGATAATTACAGAAATTACAAGAAGAAATAACGTTGATATTACTAGCGCTCGAAGGGGCGATAACATTACAACTGCAACTACCGGAATAAAGTAACATGCCAGCAATGAGAATTGGTCTATTGCGCCTGAATACGCCATTGTAAGGCCTACAATGGTAGCACCTAAAATTAAAATGTATGAAGACAGTGTTGTATTGCCTCTTCCATTGAAAACAAACAACGAAATAAATGATAGCAGAATCCCGGTAACGGAAGCTATAACTATAGCGCTGGACTCGTTTATCAATCCCAGTATTGCATATACCGAAAAGAGTATCACGGAAACAAACCCGAATAAATTCGAGACTACAACTCTCCGTTTTGACTCATCAGGCAGTGTCTCAGCCACATTAAATTGAAATATCTTAAAAATCAAGTTTTGATTCGGCATACACTAAAACTATTTTAACAGAATCTTCGCAAATAAATCACCACTACAAGTTAGTAAAAAATGGCAAAAGCGTTTCAAAAGCAGCAATTAATCCCAAAATAAATATTACACCTCCGGATATCTTATTAATATACCAGAGTTGCTTAAGCCTAAAACGTGCTCTAAATTTGTTTACAATTGAACTTAGCACAAACCACCACAAGGCGGCACCCATGAATACACCGCTGAGCAGGATACCTGCATAAAGCACATTCCCTCCGGGAGAAACAATTCGCAAGGTTGCAAAAAGACCAATAAAAAGGAAAATTGCTAACGGGTTGGTAATTGTTAAAAAGAGAATTGAAAGATAGTCTTCAATAATTCCACTCTTATTCTTTCTATGTCTTTTTAATTGCTTAATTGGATTGGTATAGAAGATACTAACACCCAAAATCATCACAATAAAACCACCTGCTACCTGAAAAAAGAATTGCTTCTCCTCTACAAAATTAATAACAAAGGTTAAGCTAAAACCTGCAACTGTGGCAAATATGGTATCCGCAGTAGCGGCGCCAATTCCTGACATAAATCCGGAAAGCCTCCCCTTGTTTATTGTTCTTTGAATGCAAATTACGCCAATAGGTCCAAGTGGAATAGATGCCAACAATCCGACAATTATTCCTTTTATTAGCAATTCGAAACCCATTTAAATCAAATTCAGTTAATGACTTTATTACGCAATATTCCGACGCAAAGTCGCAAAGTTAATAAATGTTTCTTACCATTTGCCTTGTAATCGCTATATAGTATAGGCTTAATTTGAAGAATAATAACGATAGAATATCCCATGTCAAACCTAAAATCGCGCATATATTCTACAAAAGCGATCAAGCACCTAAATGCGGTTAAGCAAAATTGCTCAGCAATCAAGACGTAAGACAAAACCCACTCTTACAAACATGAAAGATAATAACACAGCAAAAAACAGCACATATTACGAAAACATTACACCAAAAACACCTATTCTTTCAAAATTTAAGTTAAAATTTGTGCTCCATTTCTAAAATAGAAATATTAAGTCATGAAAACACTAGAATCCAAGAAACTCCCCATACTATTATGCTTAATAAGCGGTGTCTTACTGGCTCTTCCTTGGTATGAATCCTTTACCGGGTTAATACTCTTGTTTGCATTCACTCCGTTACTTTATGCAGAACATTTACTCTCAAAAAAAGGCTCAACTACACGGAACGTAATGCTCCATGTAGCATTAACATTTGCCGTTTGGGCTGCATTAGACACTTGGTGGATTATGAATGCTGCAATTGCAGGTCTTGTGGCAGCAATCATTATACACACAATATTTGGCAGCATAGTTATTGGTCTCTTTCATATTACAAAAAAGAGATTGGGGAAATTTGCCGGCTATATTAGCCTAGTATTCTTTTGGATTGCATACGAGCACTTTTACACTAACGCAGAGATTAGCTTCCCTTGGCTAACACTTGGAAACGGATTTGCAAAAGATATACTGCTGATTCAATGGTATGAATTTACAGGAGTGTTAGGTGGTTCGCTTTGGGCATTGCTTTCAAACATCATTCTATTCCATGCATTTAAATCATTCTTAGAGCAGAATAAAAAAAAGGGATATAAGTTACTGGGTTGGTCCGCAGGGTTAATTATACTCCCCGCAGTAGCATCATTAATAATATTCAATTCGATAAAAGAAACAGGAGAAAAAGTCAACGTTGCAATCCTTCAACCAAACATCGACCCTTACTCCGAAAAGTTTGGCGGGATGTCAAATGAAGATCAAGCAATGATATTGCTTAACCTAGCGGAAGCGGCAACCGATTCAAATACCTCACTGGTCTTTGGTCCCGAAACAGCACTGCAAGGCTCAATACTTGAGGAAGGGCTTTCAGACAACCCTTCAGTTGCAATGGTCATGCAATTCGCAAAAAGGCATCCTAACACCGCGTTCATTGTTGGAATGACTTCTATAAAAACCTATTTCACTACAATCAAACCAACGCCAACTGCCCGAAAATCCGAATATCAAGATCTATTCTACGACAGATACAACGCAGCATTACAAGTAGATACTGCAGAGTTTCAAATATACCACAAATCGAAACTTGTTGTAGGCGTAGAGAAGATGCCATATATCAATCTCCTCCCATTTATCGAAAAACTAGCACTCAACATGGGAGGAACCATAGGAAGTTTAGGAACGCAAGAAGACCGATTCGTATTTCAATCGGCCAATAAAAATATTAGAGTAGCTCCTGCAATATGTTACGAATCCGTATATGGAGAGTATTTTACAGAATGGATAAAAAACGGAGCAAACATTGGTGCCGTAATTACTAATGATGGTTGGTGGGGAAACACCCCCGGCTATAGGCAACACCTCACCTACTCTTCAATTCGCGCAATTGAGACAAGACGCTACATAGCACGTTCAGCAAACACAGGTGTTTCTGCAATAATAAACACTAAAGGAGAAATTGTAAACAAACTTGGTTGGTGGCAACGAGGATACTTGAAAGGAGATGTAATCATGAATGACAAAATCACAACATACGTAATTTGGGGTGATTACATTGGTCGGATATCTACTATGCTTGCACTGCTAATGCTTCCAGTTTTATTGGTGCAGTTCTTAAAAAAGAAGAAGGCGGAATAAATCTCTTAACGATTTTACACCTGAGGATTAACCCCAATTATCAGTATATCATCTACTTGCTCATATCCACTGCACCACTCAGAGATGCTATCAACCAGCATTTTGTGTTGAACATCCACTGGCTCGTTATGAATATTCAGCAATAAGTGTCTGAATCGTCTAAACTTATACTTCTTGCCTTCAGGTCCACCAAACTGATCGACAAATCCATCGGTAAACATGTATAGCATATCTCCTGTTTGCAGATCAATGAATTCACTACTAAAAGTATGTTCTCCTTCGGCAATCAACCCCACGGCAAACCTATCGCCCTTAACCTCTAAAATCTTATTGTCCCGAACAATATACATATTATTGAAGGCACCTGAAAACTGCATTTTCTTTGCTTTCTTATCGATCACACAAAAGGCAACATCCATACCATCCTTCACGGTAGCATCCTCATCATTAGAAGAAAAGGTCTCGTTAACACCCTTGTTTAGTCGATTAAGTATCTCCGCAGCATCATCAATCTTTTGAATGGTTGTAATATTCCGCAACAATTCAAAGCCAATAATCGACATAAATGCACCCGGAACTCCATGTCCGGTACAATCGACCACAGCCACAAATATTTTATCCTTCGTTTCGTTTATCCAATAAAAGTCACCGCTAACGATATCCTTTGGCATGTACAGAATAAACGATTGAGGAATAATCTTTTTAAACATCAGCTTAGACGGTAGCAGCGCCTCCTGTATTCGCTTAGCATAAGTAATGCTATCCGTAATACTCTTATTTTTAACAACCAACTCCTCCTTTTGCTTTTGAACCTCAGCAATAGCAGCCTCTCTTTCATGCAGTAACCTCCGAGACTCTCTCAGTCCACGTGTACGATACCAAAGAAAAAAGATTGAGCCAAGAATAATCAAGACAACATAAAGCCAACGCGCTAGCCGAGTGTTCCAAAAGTCAGTTTCGATAACAATAGTGGTACTAATTCCGGTAAGGTTCCAAACACCGTCGGCATTTGTTCCTTGAACCCTCAAGGTATAAGTTCCAGGCGAAAGATTTGTGAACGATACAAGATTCTTTGATCCAAGATCGACCCACTGGTTGTCGAATCCCTCAAGAATATAGCGATAATGATTTTTTGAAGGTTTTGAAAAATCAAGTGAAGCAAACTCTACAATGAAAAAATTACAATCCTTGGTAACAAGATTTAATCCACCATCGAGAACAGGTATCTCAGTTACCCCACTGTGAGTGTAAAGTTTAAATGAAGAAAATGCCAACCGTGGAG
>RRZU010454656.1_pt1 | contig 10482 bp, 14 predicted proteins | sample 2165561 | NCBI WGS metagenome assembly RRZU01 (sample SAMN10456909, study PRJNA506462) | wastewater metagenome | isolation source: wastewater sludge | place: USA: Moscow, Idaho | reverse complement strand
TAGGGTATTTATCTCAGATATCGTAATCAATAAACTGCAGGCTTCATCACTGACGCATGTGTTGGTGGATTAACTCAAACAGGAGAAGAGCATGAAAATCGCATTTATTGGTTTTGGTAACGTTGGGGCACCTCTGGCAGATCATTTACAGCGGGCCGGGCATGAAGTAGTTTTGGCGGCCAATAATCCGCAATCTGACAATGTTAAAAAAGCTTTGACCTTAAACCCCGCTTTAAAAGTAGCCGCCCCAAAAGATGCTGTGAAAGCTGCCGAGGTGGTGTTTTTAGCCACGCCTTATGAAGCCAACGCGGCGGCTTTGGCCGCTGTGGCAGAGGAACTCAAAGGCAAGGTGATTGTGGATTGCACCAACCCAGTCGGCCCAAATTTGACGCACGGTTTAAACAACGTGAACTCCGGCTCAGAAGAAGTGCAGCGCTTAGCGCCACAATCTTTTGTGGTGAAGGCCTTTACCATTTATGGCTTTGAGAACTTCCAAAACAGCGCTTACCTGGCTTACAACGTGAAGCCTGCGATGATGTTCTGCGGGGATGATGCCGCCGCCAAACAAAAGGTGGCCGGGCTCATCGGGCAGTTGGGCTGGGAGCCACTAGACGTGGGTGGCCTGGTGCAAGCTTTGCATTTGGAGCACATGACCCTGCTTTGGGTGCGCATGGTGCGGGTGAATGGTGCCTCTGCCAACATGGTTTGGGCCGCACTTAAACGCTAAGCCGCTTGTTGAACTCATGCCCGCCGCGCCAAGCTTTTTTGCGAGATTCCACTGAGCGCCCGGGCCTCACCCAGCCTTGTCGTTGTCCTTTTGAGCGTGGCGAATGATCTGGCATGGGGCGAGAGCTGGGCGTAGAAACCCTTGAGTCTTACACACCAACCCAATCCATTTATGTGAATTTACAGGCCGCCCGCTAAGCACTTATTTAATTTAGAGAGAAAGGCCCCCAATGAACCCAAAAGCCCCCCTACCGATTACGAGCGAACAAGGCATTTTAGATTTTTACGCAGCCTTTTCCGCCAGCGATTTTGAAACCATGCACCGCATGATCCACCCAGACTGCTTGCTGAATTTCCCCGGCTCCAGCTTCCCAAATCAGGTTGCAGGCAGAGAAAACATCATCGAACTGTTCAAAGGGGTGCAAGCCGCCATGAACGGCACCTTACAGTTCCACAACAAGTGGGCCATGTTTAAAGACAACATGGTGGCTGTTCACTGGTTTACCACTGGCCGCCCCGCTCATGGCGGACGCTATTTAAACCGTGGCGTAGCGTGGTATCAACTCCAAAACGGCCTGATTCATGAATTCCAAGACTTTTTCGACACCGAAATCATCGCCGCTTTTTGGCCCCAAGGCCAAGCCTGCCAAGACTTTAGCCATGCTCAACAAGCTGTTGAACGCTTAATGGGCTACGCCACGGAAGAGGCTTTAGCTCGCCTCAAAAACCTAGCATAAACCCACTCTTATTTCACTCAAAAGGACTTACACCATGCAAAAGAACATTTTAGTCACCGGTGCCACTGGCAACATCGGCAGCGCACTCCTGCCCCTTTTGGCGGGTAGCACACACAAAATCTGGGCCGGTTCTACCAAAGGCCAAACCCTCCAAGGCACACCGGGTCGCGCAATTGACTTTTTAAACCCCGCCACCTTAAGCCAAGCGTTTGAAGGCATACAAACATTGTTTGTCGTTATTCCCCTGCACCCACAAATGGTGCTCATGGCCACCAACGTTGCCAACGCAGCCAAAGCGGCCGGGGTCACACATATTGTTAGGGTATCCGGCGCGGGGGCAGACCCCCAATCCCCGGTTGCCGTTGCTCGGGTACAAGGAGAAATTGATGCGCAACTTAAAAACAGCGGCATCCGCTGCACCTTTTTACAGCCCAAAAACTTCATGCAAAACTACATTCAGTTCTACCCCGGCATGATTAAACAAGGGCAGTTCTACAGCTCACAAGGCGAAGGCAAAATCGCCTTTATCGACGCAGAAGATATTGCCAAAGTGGCCGCCCAAGTCATCCTCCACCCAGAACGCCACATCCAGAGCGCCTATGTCCTCACCGGGCCACAAGCACTCACCAACCAAGAAGTACTGGCGATGATCGACGCCGCCACCGGCAGAAAAACACAGTGGATCGGCATTCCCGAAAGCGCCGCCGTTGAAAGCATGAAGCAAATGGGTATGCCCGACTTTGTGGTGGACGTGATGTCCAGCCTCAACCAAATCATTGCCGCCGGCTACGTTGCCGAAACCACCGACTGCGTACAACAAGTCACCGGCCAAGCACCCCGGCACTTTGAAGACTTTATCCGCACGCATGCTGCGGTTTGGAAATAAACCACCCACCCCGGGGGTGTAAACGCCCCCGGGCACACAAAAGCATAAAGAACACTTTTGTTCCCTCCCAGCATCCCCCATCAGACCGGGCACCCCGGCCCACTTGGTGCATTTGACGCTGACAGCGTTTCTCAAAATAAAACCTCAAATAAGGATCGCACCACCATGAATGGCTTCTTACTGATTCTGCTCGCAGCACTCTGGGGCATTTCCTTCATATTCGTGCGCATTGCCGTACCACATCTGGGGCCGATCCCGCTTATGTTCTTACGCGTGCTGCTGGCCGGGCTGGCGCTCCTACCCTTCATCAGAAAAAACCAAGGCTGGACACTTTGGCGACAACACTGGCGCCCCATTATGCTTGTTGGCGCCCTCATCACCGCCGTCCCCTTCAGCCTTCTGGCGTGGGTCAGTCTATCCCTCCCGGCCGGGGTCACCGCCGTCCTCAACGCCACCACTCCCTTAATGACCGCAATATGGGCCGTTTTGCTCATCAAAGAAAAACTCACCACACAGCGCATCATCGGCCTAAGTTTAGGGCTCACCGGCGTCACTATTCTCGCGCTGGGGCAAGGTCGCAGCTTCAACGGCACCAGCCTGCTTCCACTCCTGGCCGGCCTCGCCGCAACATGTTGCTACGGCTGGTCCCTACACCGATCCCGGCAATGGCTCAGCCACCTCTCCGCCAGACTACTCACCGCCAGTAGCCTTTTAAGCAGCAGCCTCCTTCTCGCCCCACTCGCCTGGGCCAGCTGGCCCCAACAACCCATCTCCACAGAAAATTGGCTCATCGTGTTCGCCCTCGCCTGGCCCTGCACCACACTGGCCTACATCATCTTCTACCACCTCAACGCCAAATGGGGCACCACCAAAACCGCCACCGTCACCTACCTCATCCCCCTCTTCGCCATGTTGTTTGGCCACCAATTTCTACAAGAAGCCATTACCCCCACCATGCTGTTAGGCGGTCTCACCATCTTAGCCGGGGTGGGATTGTTGAGTTACCACAGAGCGTAAAGGGTATAGCGTTGCTTCAAAAGTCGCAGAATTATTATTAGAGCCCAAAAACTTCATGCAAAACTACATTCCGTTCTACCCCGGCATGATTAAGCAGGGGCAGTTTTACAGCTCTCAAGGCAAAGGCAAAATCGCCTTTATCGACCGCTGCCGACCTTACTAAAGTAGTCGCACAAGTCGTTCTTCACCCCGAGCGCCAAACACAACCCGCTTACGTACTGACCAGGCCTAGTCTCTAACTAACCAAGAAGTGCTTGCGATAATCGACGTCGCCACCGGCAGAAAAACACAGTAAATTAGTATCCTCGAAAGCACCGCTGCTGAAAGCATGCCACAAATGGCCACGCCGCCGTTTGTGGTAGAGGTACTCGTCTCAATCAAATCATCGCTGCTAACTATGTGGGCGAAACGACAGACTACCCACAGCAAGTAACCGACCAGCCACCCCGCCGCTTTTAAGACTTCATCCGAAAAAATGCCTCCGTTTGGCAATAAGCTGATCGCTTGGACCAGAAACATCCTGGAAAGCATAAAAGCGGTTGAAAATTATTTTTCAGCCGGGATAATGCTGTCATGAACAGTCTATTATTGATTTTGCTGGCGGCGCTTTGGGGGTTTTCCTTTATATTTATGCGGATTGTAGTGCCCCATTTAGGGCCTATCCCACTCATGTTTTTGCGTGTGTTACTAGCCGGGTTGGTACTTTTACCCTTTGTCGGCAAAAATCAAGGCTGGGCGCTTTGGCGCAAAAATTGGCGCCCCATTATGATTGTCGGGGCCCTAATCACAGCCATCCCCTTTTCGCTCATGGCCTGGGTCAGTTTATCTCTACCTGCGGGGGTCACCTCCATATTAGGCGCGACGACCCCTTTGATGGTTGCGATATGGGCCGTCTTTCTCATCGGCGAAAAACTCACAAGGCAGCGCATCATCGGTTTGAGCCTGGGCTTGCTAGGGGTCGCCATTCTTGCGTTGGGACAAGGTCGCACGTTTAGCGGCGCCAGTTTGCTCCCACTTCTCGCCGGGCTGGTCGCAACTTGTTGCAACGGCTGGGCGCTGCATCGGTCCCGGCAATGGCTGAGCCATCTTTCCCCAAGTCTGCTCACCGCGAGCAGTCTTTTGAGTAGCAGCCTTGTTTTAGCGCCTTTTGCTTGGGTCACATGGCCCAAGCAAAGTATCTCTACAGAAAACTGGCTGATCATGCTCACCCTAGCTTGGCCCTGCAGCGCACTAGCCTATATCATCTTCTACTACCTAAACTCCCAATGGGGCAGTACCAAAACGGCCACCGTCAACTATCTCATTCCCCTCTTCGCGGTGCTGTTTGCTCACCAATTTCTGCAAGAAGCCATCACCCCCACCATGCTGCTAGGTGGTCTCACCATTTTAACCGGGGTGGGATTATTAAATTATCGCAAAAAATAAAATCGACAGCCTATGCTTTTCAACAAAAATACAATATAAAAACACTTGGTTGATTTGTAAATTCAATTAAACCTAAGAAATTATATTTGAATAATAAAATAGTTTATTTAAAACTATTCGCACACTTTAACCCATATAAATAAAACACATGCATTTCTACATTCTGCCCTGCCTATTTCTTATTTTCCCTATTAATTTAGCTCAAGCCAATATGGGCATTCCCGGCCCGATGATTTTATTTGGCAGCTATTTTACGATGAACCCCATTCAATGGGTGTGCGTATGCATGCTCATGTGTATTTTTGTAGAAGGATTTATCTATAAGTATTGGCGCTTATTTAGTAAACCTTTTTGGGTCAGCGCGTACGTTAATACGATTTCTCTTATTTTTGGGATTCCGCTTTCATTTCTCGGCATAATAGATCCAACATGGGTCATATTGCCCACACTAGGCTCAACTCTCATTGAAGGCTACTTTGCTCGTCGTTTGCCAAAATGCTTAAGACCAAAAGGATTATGGAAAAACAAAAGAGGTACATTTTACGCACGCATTTTTTTAGCAAACCTTATATCCAATGCCATCATGTTTGCTTATTTATTCAAAAATACAATCACCAACTGATATAAATTTAATGACCCAAGGTATGCAGACTTAGGAAGCTAACATGTGGCTTCTTCTCGTCAGTTTTGATTCGCGCAATTATTTTTTCTAAGAAAGAAAATAAGAATTATTTACAAAAACAATTAAAACGATATATCGTGACTTTAATAAGTGCTATTGGTAGAATGCGCGCCTCATTGGGGAGTAGCCGTTTTTCTAATCGAAAAAGCTTACGTCAACATACTTGGTCTTTTGGCTATGGCGTAAGCAGCATTTTTGCCTGGCAAGACCTTTGACTGCAATTCCTTTTTGGCCGGGGACGTTGCGGTCAATTGTCTCTAGTCCGGTCTGAGATTCGTCATGGAAGCGCTTTTTATTTCTACAGGAATTGTTGCACTTGCTGAAGTTGGTGATAAAACACAGCTTTTAGCTTTTATTCTTGCTGCTCGTTTTAAAAAACCTATTCCGATTATTTTAGGCATTCTAGTTGCGACAATTATTAACCATGGCCTTGCAGGGGCGCTGGGTGGCTGGATAATTACTTATGTCAATCCCGCCATTTTAAGATGGATTTTGGGTCTCTCTTTTATCGCAATGGCCATCTGGACAATGATTCCAGATAAAATTGAAGAAGAACAAACGCAAGTAGCTCAGAAATTAGGTATTTTTGGCGCCACATTTGTAACCTTTTTTCTTGCGGAAATGGGCGACAAAACACAGCTCGCCACGATTGCCATGGCCGCACACTATGGTGTGCCACACCTAGTGGTAATGGGCACAACACTTGGCATGCTCATTGCCGATGTCCCCGCAGTACTAATGGGAGATAAGCTTACCAATAAAATTTCAATGAAATGGGTTCATTCAGTGGCTGCAGCAATATTTATCTTCCTCGGGGTGGCTACCCTACTTGGCGCGGGGAAAAAGCTTGGCTTTTAAATGTACATAGGCTTATTTTCAAATATTGCTTTATGCTTTTCAGCTTTATTTACTTAGAATGCAATATTGACTGTTTTATTGGAATCGCAGCTGGCCCCGGGGGTTGCGCTCGAGCGCTCCACTAATATTCGATACGGCTTAATCAAGTTAACAAGCAATGGCTAGAACACTTTGCTCATGATTTCTAGTTCTGTGAATCTGGTTACGTTCTTAGGTACTTAGATACTGACAAGTCTTTTTCATCTGCGCACCTTATCAAATTTAAAGTGTTGCATTTGAAATTTGAGACCGCCCCGTCTTAAACTTAGGTTGTATCCATATCTACCTACTACGAACACGCCCTAATATCTTGCTCATATCCGATTAAAAATCAAGCCACTGGAAGGAACTCAATCAACAATCTGAAAACACAAACCGCGCCGACAATTCCCGATCTTGCCACATAAGTTAGCAAATGAAAGGTCGGCGCAGATTTAAGCGTTTTTAACCATTAAGTGGCTGGCACAGCGGCTTCTTTAATCGCCGGGCTGGGGGCCTCAAAAGATAAAGCCACTTGTTCTTTATCATCTAGATCAACCCGCACGCGCCCCCCATTGGCGAGGCGGCCAAATAGCAGTTCATCCGCCAAAGCGGCCCGAATATGATCCTGAATAACGCGCGCCATAGGACGTGCGCCCATTAAAGGATCGAAGCCTTTTTCAGCCAGCCAACGCTTGAGTTTGTCACTAAAGCTGGCTTCCACTTTACGCTCGTGAAGTTGCTCTTCCAGCTGCATGAGGAACTTTTCAACCACTTGCAGAATAATTGTTTGATCCAATGGTTTAAACGACACAATAGCATCGAGCCGGTTTCTAAATTCCGGGCTAAAGTGGCGTTTGAGTTCGCCCATTTCGTCACCCATCTCACGCTTGCCGGAAAAACCTACCACGGATTTTTGCATCAGCTCGGCGCCTGCATTGGTTGTCATGATGACAATTACATTACGAAAATCTGCCTTGCGTCCGTTGTTGTCCGTTAAAGTGCCGTGGTCCATGACCTGTAGCAACACGTTGTAAATGTCGCGATGGGCTTTTTCTATTTCGTCCAATAAAAGCACGCAGTGCGGCTTTTTGGTGATGACTTCCGTCAGCAAACCCCCTTGGTCGTAACCCACGTAGCCCGGGGGGGCGCCAATTAAGCGGCTCACGGCGTGTGGCTCCATATATTCGGACATATCAAAACGCACCAGCTCAATCCCTAAGGCGTACGCCAGTTGCCGCGCTACCTCTGTTTTACCCACACCCGTCGGGCCGGAAAACAGGAAAGAACCTATCGGCTTTTGTGGACTCCCCAGGCCAGAACGCGACATTTTGATCGCTTTAACCAAAACATCAATGGCTGGATCTTGACCAAATACCATGTTTTTAAGGTCGCGCTCCAAATTCTTCAGCACTGCCTTATCATCCACACTCACCGTGCGTGGTGGAATGCGGGCAATTTTAGCCACAATTTCTTCAATATCCGCCTTGCCAATCACTTTACGCTGCTTGGATTTAGGCAAAATACGCTGCGCTGCGCCGGCCTCATCAATCACATCAATAGCCTTATCCGGTAACAAACGGTCCGTAATGTAGCGAGCAGATAACTCAACAGCCGCCGTTAATGCAGCGGAAGCATATTTAATGTTGTGATACGACTCAAAACGACTCTTTAAGCCCTTGAGAATATCCAAAGTTTCTTGAATGGAGGGCTCTGGTACATCAATCTTTTGAAAACGCCGAGACAATGCGCCATCTTTTTCAAAAATCCGCCTAAATTCACTAAAGGTTGTGGCGCCAATGCACCGGAGCAAACCAGAAGATAACGCCGGTTTAAGCAAGTTTGAGGCATCCATTGCGCCCCCAGAAGCCCCCGCGCCAATCATGGTATGGACTTCATCAATAAACAAAATCGCTTCCGGCATATCTGCAAGCTGCTTTAAAAGCGCTTTGAGACGCTGTTCAAAATCCCCCCGGTATTTTGTACCGGCAAGGAGTGCCCCCATGTCCAGCGCAAAAACCTGCGCGTTGGCTAACACCTCTGGCACGCGGTTTTCCACTATGCGTCTAGCCAAGCCTTCCGCAATAGCCGTTTTGCCCACCCCGGCCTCGCCCACCAAAAGCGGATTATTTTTCCGACGACGGCATAAAGTTTGAATCACCCGCTCAAGCTCAAATGCCCGGCCAATTAAAGGATCAATTTTTCCGGCCAAAGCGGCCTGATTTAAGTTGGTTGCAAAACTCTCTAAGGGTGTTTTAGGCGCAGGCTGCTCCGCCTCGCCCTCTTTAGGTTCTTGCGCACCTTCAACCCCGGCGGAGTTAGGATCTGCCCCGGTCTTAGAAATGCCGTGCGAAATGTAATTTAAAACGTCTAGTCTCGAAATATCTTGCTTTTGCAAAAAGAAAACGGCGTGTGAATCTTTTTCACTAAAAATCGCGGCCAAAATATTGGCGCCAGAGACCTCTTTTTTACCTGAGGCCTGCACATTTAAAATGGCCCGCTGAATTACGCGTTGAAACCCCAGCGTGGGTTGTGTTTCAACCGTTTCGACCTCGCCCTGGCCCGCTTCTGCTTTAGGCGTATTTTCCTCAATAAACTGAGTCAATTCTTGCCTCAAAACATCCACATCAGCCGCACAGGCTTTAAGCACCGCCGCAGCCATGGCATTATCAATTAAAGCGAGCAATAAATGCTCAACCGTAATCATGCTATGGCGCTTACGCGTAGCCTCTACAAACACTTGGTGCAAGGTTGCTTCTAATTCGGGGGTAATCATAATTCAGTTTTCCTCCATCACGCAGGCCAGTGGATATTGATGCTCACGAGCATGCGCGGCCACTTGCACAACGCGTGTATGCGCAATGTCTCGCGGAAAAATACCGCAAAGCCCGCGCCCTGTGTGATGAACCTCCAGCATGATCTGTATCGCTCGCTCTTGGTCCATCTGAAAAAATCGCTGCAACACGCCCACAACAAAATCCATAGGGGTGTAATCATCATTTAAAAGCAAAACCTTATACATTGCTGGCGGCTTTAAAGCCAAACGACTCTTCTGTAAAAGGATTTCTCCATCTTTTTGTATTGGCATTTTTTTAAAATTAATAAAAGCTAAATATTCATCTCGGCCCACAAAATTAGGCTCATTGAGCCGCACGCGGCCATTATCTCCATATTGTGTTGCTTATAAACCTCAAAATTATCACACATTTGTAAAAAACCCTTGACGCAATCAAGTCTATTGCGTAAAAAGACACAGTGCATTAAGGGTAAGCGGAACGTGAGTTTCATGTCGATAGCCTTCAAAAAAGGCCCCCCGGCGGTGCTGGTTACGCAACCATCTCTAAGGCACAAAGCAAGCATTGGTCGAAGTTTATCTTCGTCTCGTATTCTAGATTATCAAGGATTTAAGAACTATGGCAACTGGCACCGTTAAATGGTTTAACGACGCAAAAGGTTTTGGCTTCATCACTCCTGATGATGGCAGCGAAGATTTATTTGCACACTTTTCTGCAATCAATATGGGTGGTTTCAAGACCCTGAAGGAAGGCGAAAAAGTATCATTTGAAGTTACACAAGGCCCTAAAGGCAAACAAGCTTCAAATATTCAACGCGCTTAATAAACGCTGAAGTCAAGCTTTTTAGCTTATCAAGAAAGACCCTTTTGGGTCTTTTTTTTTGAAATCCCACCAGAATCTAAAAAACAGCAGGGGTTTGTCGTTTTTTAAAAAAGTGCATTAAAATGCCACAACGTGCCTGACGCTTTCCCTAGCCGAATCCATTCACTTTTAAGAATAAACCTTGAAATTCTAAAATTGGCATTTTGGTAAAGAAACCAAAATACACGTAGTTCAATACACTCCAGGAGCTTTTGAGATATGAAAAAATTCATTTTATCTGCTTTTCTTGCTATTACCAGCTTAAGCATCGCTACCGGTGCAAGCGCACAAATGAAACCGGAGGAATATATTAAAACACGCCAGGCTGGCTATACCGGTCGTGTCCCAAATCAATTGAAGTGATATTTTTCAATAAAAGCGCCAATGACTTTTTCATGGATTTCTACAGAGCGAGAAAAGCAGATTGTTTTACGGGCGAGTCGTTTGATACGCGTTCTGAGTGTCAGGTTATTACGC
>RRZU012618245.1_pt1 | contig 10485 bp, 10 predicted proteins | sample 2165561 | NCBI WGS metagenome assembly RRZU01 (sample SAMN10456909, study PRJNA506462) | wastewater metagenome | isolation source: wastewater sludge | place: USA: Moscow, Idaho | reverse complement strand
TTCTTTCTCTTTGACCCAGGCGAGAGCTTTGGGCACGGAAGCAAAGATTTTTATGGTGCTGAAAGCTTCTTTGCGGTCGGGGTTGTAGGTTGATCCCCAGCCCTCGGTCCAGTGTCCGATAATTCTCTTTGCCATCTCCCGTTGCTGAGCAAGGGGCGTGACGAGCAGGTATTTTTTGATGCCGTAGGTTCTGCAGGCTCTGGCGATGTCGTGAATGTCCATGCCGGTAATGGCAGTCGACGATTTCTCGCCGCGTTTGTCAAGTACCGGGTAGTGAACTTCCATGACATAAGCACCGCCTGAAAGCCAAGGCATAATCCCCGCGCGTCCCACAATGTCGGGGCGTCTTTTCAGTGTTCTTTCCACCGACTGACGCCGGCGCCATTTTTCAATAGCTTTGGCATCGCCGCTCAAAAGAACTTCCGGCACATCAGAGCCCTGCCATGAAGCGGGTCTGGTGTAGTGCGGATTATCCAGCATTCCGCTGTAAAAAGAGTCCTCCTGCACCGCGGTGCTCTTTCCCACCACTCCGGGAATGAGACGCGATACCGCGTCTACAATTGCCATTGCCGGCATTTCACCGCCGGTGAGTACAAAGTCGCCGAGAGATACTTCAAGATCCACGTACTTTTGAGTGAACCTCTCATCAACTCCCTCATAATGGCCGCAGAGAATGACGAGATGTTCTTTTCTTGCCAGGTCTTCTACCAGCTCCTGATGCAGTCTCGTGCCTTGGGGCGAGGGGTAGACAACGTAGGGTTTGATGTCCTGCGAAAGGCTTTCAAGAGCCTTGCCAAGCGGTTCCGGCATCAATACCATTCCGCCGCTGCCGTAGCAATAGTCATCTATCTGCCGATAGTCCCCCTGTGCGTAGTCCCTGATATCAAGCACTTCCGCATCGAGTTTGCCTGAGGCGATGCCGCGTCCGAGAACGCTGGCACTCAGGTAGTTTTGCATCAAGTCGGGAAAAGCCGTCAGGATAGATATTTTCATATCAGTCCCAAAGTCCCTCCGGTATTGACACCGTAATTATGCCTGCCTCTATATCCACTTCATTGATAACCTCGCCGATAGCGGGGAGCGGTCTCAGTGTTCCTTCGGGTGATTTGACCATGTAGACGTCGTTGCTGCCTGTGAACATAATCTCCTCAAGCGTGCCGAGCTCGCGCTCGGTTCCGAATTCTATAACCCTGAGCCCTATCATGTCATCTATCCAGTATTCGTCATCGGGAAGTTCTACCCGATCATCGTCGGAAACGGTAATGACACTGCCTCTGTACAGTTCGGCCTGTTCTTTGTCTTTTACGCCTTCGGCCTGCAGAAAGAAAGTTCCCTTACCCACATAAGGGGCTATTCTGCGGACTTTTAGCACTGTGCTGGGTTTGCCGGGGTTCTCAAGGACAAGCTCTTCCATATCGAAAAAACGGTCGGGATAATCGGTAAGAGGAAGGATCAGCATAGTGCCGTTCACTCCGTGGGTACCGACAATTTTCCCGATTATCGTCCTTTCGCCCTGGTTAACCTCAGTCTTCTTCGACATCGACATCGACCTTTTCGCCGGATTTAATCGACGCTGCTTTGGCAACGTGGCGTATAGCGTTAATTGTGGAACCTTTTTTGCCTATTACACGACCGATATCCTCCTGCGCGACTCTGATGGTGATGAGTATCGCGCCGGAATCACTGCGGTCTTCTGCGACTTTAACATCGTCAGGCTTGGTTACAAGTCTGCGAACGATAATGTCTACAAGATCAACATAATCAGGCATTACTTATCCCGCCTTATTCTGCTGCCGGTGTATCAAATACTCCGGCTTTCTTGAGCAGTATCTTGGCTGTATCGGAAGGGGAAGCCCCATTCTTAAGCCAGAATGCTGCACGCTCTACGTCTACTTTAATCTCTGCCGGCTCTGTCAGGGGATTATAAGTTCCCAGAATTTCGATGAAGCGGCCGTCTCTTGGTGAATGAGAATCAGCTACTACCAAACGGTAAAAGGGAGCCTTTTTCTTCCCGTGACGGGAAAGACGAATACGAACTGCCATCTGCGCAAACACCTCCTATGATATTTCTGTGAGAGGAGAACCTCTCTTTATCTTGAAATCGGTTGATTTTCGGGCCGATGTTCAAAGCTGTAATTTATATGACGGAATTTCCAGGCCGAGTTTATCTAAAAAAGCCTCTTTTACCGCCCATGCCGCCAAAACCGCCCATTCCTCCCATGCCGGGCGGCATCTTGAATCCGCCCTTGCCTCCGGACATTTTTCCGAAGGTCTTCATCATGGATTTCATCTGTTCATATTGCGCCAGTACCTGGTTTACCATCTGCACAGAGGTGCCTGAACCTTCAGCTATTCTCCTGCGTCTGCTGCCTTTGATGATATCGGGGTTGCGCCGTTCTTTAATCGTCATCGAGAGGATGATCGCCTCTGTCTGTTTCATGCGTTTGGGGTCTATCTCAGCGTTTTTAAGAGCCTTGCTTGCTCCGGGAATGGGGAGCATCTCCAGTACCTTTTCCAATGGACCGAGCTTTTGAATCTGCTGCAGCTGCATCAGCATGTCTTCCATTGTGAAGCGGTTTTTCTTAAGGCTCTCAGTCATTCTAGTTAGGTCGGCGTCGCTTGTGGCGGACTGTACTTTTTCCAGCAGTCCCTCCATGTCCCCCATGCCGATGATTCTCTGCGCCATGCGGCGCGCGTCAAAGACTTCAAGGTCTTCTGTCTTTTCACCGCAGCCAGCAAGCTTTATCGGTACGCCTGTGGCGGCGCGTATAGCCAAAGAGGGACCGCCTCTTGCGTCTCCGTCCAGTTTTGTGAGAATAACGCCGGTAACTGCCAATCTCTCGTGGAAGATTGATGCCACGTTGACCGCTTCCTGACCGGTCATGGAATCTACAACTAGGAGGATTTCCGTAGGCGGCATAGCTGATTTCATCGATTCTAGTTCCTGCATCAGCTGGTCATCCATCTGGAGACGTCCGGCTGTGTCGAGGATAATCATGTCGCAAAGGTGGTCTTCCGCATACTTTCTTGATTTCGACGCTACTGATACAGGGTCAGTTTCGCCTGCTTCAGGGCCGAAGAAGGCAATGCCGGCTTTTTCAGCCGTCACTTTCAGCTGGTCTACAGCTGCCGGTCTGCGTAAGTCGCAGGCAACTACCAGAGGCTTGTGCCCCTTGGACATTTTCTTGGCTATTTTTACGGTAGTAGTGGTCTTACCTGAACCTTGGAGACCTACCATCATGTAAATTGTCGGCGGTTTGGGAGAGATGACCAACGGTACCGGAGCATCGCCCATAATTTTTATCAGTTCTTCATAGACAATGGTAAATATTATCTGAGCCGGCGTGACGGAATCAAGCACTTCGCGCCCTGTCGCCCTGACTTTAATAGCATCGACGACATCTTTTACCACCTTGTAGTTAACGTCAGCTTCAAGCAAGGCACGGCGTACCTCGCGCAGAGCAGAAGTGATATCCTCTTCTGTGAGCTTGCCCTTACCCCTAAGTGCGTCAAATATACTTTCAAACCTGTCTTTTAGTGAGTCAAACATCTAAAAAACCCCTTATGCCCTAAGCATTATTTTAAATTTATCGTAAAAGTCCTGGGGAAGACGGTCTTTGTTTTCGTCAAGATAGTTTTCCATCTCTTCCAGTATGTTGTTTTTTTCGATTAGGCCCAAAGATCTCTCGCAGTTTTCCATATGCTCTCTGGAACGGGTGACCAAATCGTGGACTCCCTGGCGGGAAACTCCCAAGGATTCCGCCGCCTCGGAAAGCGACAAATCCTGAAGCAAAGTCATTTCGCAAGCCAGACGCTGCTTCTCTGTGAGTAATGAGCTGTAAGCGTCCAACAAAAGGCCGTCCCTTATTCTTTGCTGCAATGAATTTAATTCAGACACGATAACGCCTCCTGTTGATTACAACCTGTGTATTATAATTAGATAAAAAACATCTGTCAAGTATTTTTCTTGACAGATGCAAACTCTGTTGGACAGTGATTTTGATTAAAACAAAGTGCAGCTGTTATTGTACAAAATAGCGAATGGGGGGATGCAAATCGGAGAAAGGGTTTTTGCCGTTTTATCGGCAATGGTATAATCGGCAGGAAAAGAGACCTCTGTTTTTCCTCTTGTTTTTATCTTAAAGAATCGAGGTAATTTGATGAAAAACGCTGATCCGATTATAGCGGTGATAGACGGCCATGGAGGCGGTATCGGCAGGGCTTTGATAGAAAGGATCAGGTGCGTCTGTCCCGATGTGTATATCCGCGCTCTTGGGACAAACTCAGCTGCCACTTCCGCGATGATTAAAGGTGGGGCGAGCGATGGGGCCACAGGAGAAAATGCCATCTTGTTCAATGTTGCCAAGGCTAAAATTATCGCCGGTCCGATTGGGATATTGATGGCAAACGGTCTTTTAGGAGAGGTTACGCCGCTTGTTGCTCAAGCGGTGGGAAGCAGTGCTGCCACAAAGATTCTGATACCCTCGCAGAGATGCAATATTATGATCGCCGGCAGCATCGGTCAGACGATGCAGTTCTACCTTGACTCCGCTGTGGGTCTTGTCGGAGAAGAGTTAAAAACGCTTGGACTGTAGGCTTTAAAAATTAGCGGATTGTTTTTACTCTTCGAAGCCAAATTCCGCAAGCAGTTCATGCCTTTGCGGCAACTCTGCTATGGGGCAATCTGCTGCTATTCTCCCTGAGCGTAGGAATACAGCTCTGGAACAGGTCTTGTATGCGAAGCAGAGGTCGTGGGTAGTGATGACCATGCTTTGGGAAAGAGAGCGGAGGTGGTTTTCCAGTCTCCGTCTAGCCTTCATATCGAGAAAAGAAGTCGGCTCGTCCAGCAAAATTATTTTAGGCGACATTACCAGCACTCCCGCAAGAGCGGCCATTCTTTTTTCCCCGCCGGATAGCTTGTGCACCGGAGAATCTTTTAGTGCGGTGATACCGAGCTCTTCCATAATAAGCGCGCACTTGCCGGCAATATCCGCTTGCGCTTCGCCGAGGTTTTTCATTCCAAAGGCGATATCCTCGGCGACTGTGGGCATGAAGAGCTGATCGTCTGGATTTTGAAATACGAAACCGATGTTTTTTCTCACGAGAGGCAGATTTTTTTTATCCACCGTCAGTCCGCCTACGAAAATCTCTCCTTCCGAGGGCGGCAATATGCCGATTATTGCTAGCAGCAGCGTTGTTTTGCCGGCGCCGTTATCACCGAAGAGGGCGACTTTTTCTCCATCTCCTATAGTGAGCGAGATCCCGTTGACAGCGTTTGGCTCACCTGGCGCATACTTTACATTGAGATTTTTTATTTCTATCAAAGCTACCACCGCCTAACTGAACATTCTGTTGATTATCCGACCGAGACTGACGAACCGCGGAACAATTATCAGCGGCACGGAAGCAGCCAGAAAGAGATAGTCCGCTTTGGACGTTTGCGGGAGCTTATCTTCGCTGTATGCGCCGTCAAATCCTCGGCACCTCATTGCACAGCATACGTTATCCGCTTTATCAAAGCTGCGCAGGAGCAGCTGAGCCAAAAATAACCCCATGTCCTTAAATTTAACTCTTCCGCTTCCCGGAGAGCGCAGCGCATAAGCTCTACTGCGGCTGGTAACTTCATCGGCCAGCACGGAGATGTATCTCCTTGTCAGCATCAATTGAAGACAAAAGGACTGAGGCACGTGCAGAGCAAGCAGTGCTTTTATAAGAGCCTGCGTAGGAGTGGAGGCGACTAGTATAAGCACGGACATTACTGTGAAGAGTGTTTTCAGCATCAAGGAGATCAGGGATAAGACTCCGAAGGATACGGATAACCACGCTGTTTGAAAGGCGGTATCTCTGTCAAAGATGAGATTGCCGATTCCAGCCGCGAGTGCAAAAGGCAGCGCTGCAAGCACCCTTTTGAATATGGCTGAGTATGGTGTTTCGGAAATTGACATTAAAATTGCCGGGTAGAGAAACATGGGGAGCAGTGCAGCAACTTCATAGCGTGGAAACGATACCACTGTGATGATGTAGAGCGTTACTGCGGCTATCTTTGCCGTAGGATGAAGTTTATGAAGAGGTGAGTCGTTTTGAGAGAGATCTTCCAATCTGTCGAATATTCTCAACCTATCTTTGATACTGCTCATGACTGCGCCTCTATTCCTCAAAAAATAAGCGGGCCGGTGAAAGCCCGCGTCGGATTTATTCTACATGCTCTTTTTTCGTTTGAACAGTCCAATCAGTGCCGCGGCTCCGCCGGCAAAGGCAAGAGTCATCAAACTGCCTGCCAGACCTGCTGCCGAAGTGGACGAAAACGGGGTCGTTCCAGGTACGGGGAACGAATAGTCGGGCATGAAGGCTGTTTTATCAACGAAAGTGCTCAGTGTGTCATAGATGCCGCCTTGCCGTATCAGCTCTGAAGTGCCCGCTGTACGCTCTATAGCCCATTCCAGTCCATCGGGGGAGGCTGAGGCGAAGAGGGAAAACAGTGACGCTGTGACGGCTGTGAGCAAAGCCAGTGAGGCAAGTGTCCCCTTTAGGGAGACTGTGCCCGATAGGCTGTTTTTTCCCAGTGCTGACTCTATTATCTCCGGTCTGGCGTTGTATATGCAGCAAAGCACGGCTGCGGTTATCAACCCTTCGGTCAACCCGATAGCCAAATGAATCGGCTGCATCATCAGCAGGAAAGCGGTAAAGGGCAGTGCCGTTACTCCAGAAGCCAAGGTCTCAAGCACTACAGCGAATGCTCCAGCCTGCAGCCCAATGACAGCGGCTATTACAGAAGCGGCGGTTATCCTCTTCGCCGATAGCCCCCTTGATGCTATGGTGCGGAACACACCGATGTATCCCAGCAGACATGCGCATACACCCATGTTGAAAATGTTGCATCCGAGAGCCAGCAGACCTCCGTCGGCGAAAAAGAGCGCCTGGATTGTCAGAACCGCTGTGATGGTGAGCAATGCGGGCCATGGTCCTAAAACAGCTGCCAGCAGTATGCCGCCTCCGATGTGCCCGCTTGAGCCTGTGCCGGGTATGGTGAAGTTGACCATTTGCGCCGCAAAAATAAAAGCACCCATGATACCCATCATCGGTATCTTTTTGTCGTTAAAAGTGCTGTCCGCTGCGGTCTTTTTGACCGCATAAGCGAGTGTGAAAGCTGTTACCGCCGACATTGTCAGCCCTACGGACGGAGATAACAGCGCATCTGCCATGTGCATTAAAATTCCTCCTGATTATTAGTTGTATTGGTTATTTCCACTCTTCGCCCAAAAATGCACGCAGACAGTTGGCGGCAGAAAATTTTTTTTTGCCGATGCCATATCCCGCACCTTTGATAGTCATTGCCGGCATTGAAGAAAAGCCCTCGGCGAAATGACTTATAAGCGCGGCTCCCGTGGGTGTACATAGTTCTCCCTCTATCTCTCCCGCCAGACAGGGAATGCCCTCCAGCAGCTTAGCTGTAGCCGGAGCTGGTACAGGGATGATACCGTGTGCGCAGCGCACCATTCCGTAACCAAGACGCATCGGCGAGGCAATGATTTTATCAGGGCTCAGTAAATCCAAGGCCAAACAGACACCGGTTATATCCGCTACGGCATCCAGTGTTCCCACTTCGTGAAAGTGAATCTGTTCCATAGGGACGCCGTGAGCATTTGATTCAGCTCCTGCCAGTTTTTTATATACTGCCTTGGCGTTTTCTTTCACTCCTTCGGAGATATTCATAGCGTTAATAATAGAATCAATGTCCGCAAGCGAAGTGTGGCTGTGTTCGTGACTGTGACCATGGCCGTGCCCGCCGCAGTGTTCATGGTCATGAGAGTGCCCATGATGATGCTCATGTACGTGGTGATGCTCATGAAGATGATGATGTCCTTCTCCATCGCCGCTGTGTATATCGCAGCTATGCTCTTCTTCTCCGCGGACAGAAACCTCAATGCGCGTTCCGGCTATGCCGCAGGATTCCGCCTCAGCGGCCTTAACTGCTACGCCGTCCAGTCCCAAATTATTCATTTGCTCCAGAAACTCATCTTTATTCGGCAGCAGCTCATAAAGAGCGGACATTAACATATCGCCGGCAGCACCCATATTGCACTCCAAATAGAGTATCTTCATGACATAATCCCCTTTTAGCTATAATGCTTAGAACAAAAAAAGAAGGCGCACCCTAAGGGCCTGCCTTCTAGCATGAAACGCATCTTCTGCTGCGTTGACTGACATATTTTGCAACAAAACTGAGTGATATAGACACTTCTGTGTCTGTGCTCAACCGTCTGATTGAGTGTTAAAAGTCTATCAGAAGCCTGCCCGTGCGTCAAATTGTTTCTCTTAAGTAGAAGTAGCAGTGTAAAAAATATTTCTATTGATTATTAATTGCTTTTAGTGAGAGGCAGTAAAAGTGGGGGTGAAGCTCTCGTGCGCTGTACTGCCGGTGCTTGGACTTATCTTGTGAGTCGCTTGCTGCTATAATCCTGCGGCGCAAAAGAGAGCTTTTGGCTGCGATGCTAAGGCATGGTTCACGCAGAGAGAGACTCCGGGTAATATCCGCCTCATTGCGGTTGGGCGGTATGTACTGCGTTTGCCTCTTGGCAGATAAAAAGCCCGCGACAAGGAAGCGATGCCGCGGGCTTGGATGTTGCTATTGTTATATGTCTAAGTTCTGTACCTGCTTGCCGTAGAGTTCGATAAATTCGCGTCTGGGGGCGACATCATCGCCCATAAGAATGCCGAAGAGCTTATCTGCTTCCACGGCGTCCTGTATCTCCACTCTTTTGATGATACGGTTTGCCGGGTCCATTGTGGTCTCCCACAGCTGTTCGGCGTTCATCTCTCCCAGCCCTTTGTAACGCTGGACATCGACCTTTTTGCCGTCAGCCTTACTCTGAATATCTTTCATTTCTCTTTCCGAATAGCAGTAGGTGATATCTTTGCCTACTTGCACACGGTAGAGAGGCGGCTGTGCCGCATAGAGATAGCCGTTCTCTATTATTTGCGGCATATAGCGGAAGAAGAGCGTTAGCAGCAGTGTACGGATGTGCGCTCCGTCAACATCGGCATCTGCCATGATAAATATTTTATGGTAGCGTAGCTTGTCTTCATTAAAGTCGTCACCGACACCGCAGCCCAGAGCCAGAATAATGTTGCGGATTGTTTCGCTGCTGAGGATTTTTTCCAAACGGGCCTTTTCGACGTTGAGAATCTTGCCGCGAAGGGGCAATATAGCCTGGAATTCACGATTGCGTCCCTGTTTGGCGCTGCCTCCGGCGCTGTCTCCCTCAACGATGTATATCTCGCAGTCGGCGGCGTTTCTGTTGGAGCAGTCAGCAAGTTTGCCCGGCAGAGTAAGTCCGCTCATGACAGATTTACGGCGCACCAGCTCTTTGGCTTTCTTCGCGGCTTCGCGGGCCTGACGCGCACGCAGCGCGCTTTCCACAATCGGCTTGAGAATTTCCGGACGCTCATCAAGCGCGTTCTTCAGCCCCTCATAGACAAGTGAGTCAACGATACCTTTGACGTCGCCGTTTCCTAGCTTGGTCTTTGTCTGTCCCTCGAACTGCGGCTCCATGACCTTTACAGAAATAACGGCAGTAAGCCCCTCTTTGAGGTCATCCCCGGAGAGGTTGGCGTCTTTATCTTTGAGTATTTTAAGTTTGCGCGCCTCATCATTAATGGCGCGTGTCATCGCCGTTCTGAATCCAGCGACATGAGTACCCCCTTCAATGGTGTTGATGAGGTTGACAAAGCCGTAGAGACGTTCAATGTAGGAGTCGTTATACTGTATTGCCACTTCAATCTCGGTCTTGTCTTTCTCTCCGCTGATAACCACAGGGTTCTTAAAGAGCACTTCCTTGCCCTTGTTGAGATAATCCACAAAGGAGCCGATGCCGCCGGGGTAGTTGTATGTGCGTGCCTCGGGTTTATCGGGGCGCATGTCCTCAAAGTTTATGGTGATATGTGAGTTGAGGAGGGCCAGTTCGCGCAGACGTGCCTTGAGCATGTCGGCCTGGTACTCTGTGGTGGAAAAAATCTCGTCGTCTGGCATGAACTGTACTCTGGTGCCGCGTTTGTCGGTATCGCCGGTGACTGTGAGGCCTGTCACAGGATTGCCCCTTTCATACCGCTGGTGGTGTTCCTTGCCGTCTCGCCAAATTGTTAGTTCCAGCCATTCGGAAAGGGCGTTAACAACGGAGACGCCGACGCCGTGAAGTCCGCCTGAGACCTGATACGCGCCCTTGTCGAACTTACCGCCGGCGTGCAGGATTGTCATGACAACTTCTGCAGCAGAGCGTCCAGACTCATGCTGTCCTGTGGGGATACCTCGTCCGTTGTCTACAACGGTGACACTGCCGTCTTTGTTGATGGTGACGGTGATGGTGTCGCAAAAACCTGCCAGAGATTCGTCAATTGAATTGTCTACTACTTCATATACAAGGTGGTGAAGTCCGCGGGAACCTTGGTCGCCGATGTACATGCCGGGGCGTTTTCTTACCGCTTCCA
>RRZU012412736.1_pt1 | contig 10486 bp, 11 predicted proteins | sample 2165561 | NCBI WGS metagenome assembly RRZU01 (sample SAMN10456909, study PRJNA506462) | wastewater metagenome | isolation source: wastewater sludge | place: USA: Moscow, Idaho | reverse complement strand
GGTTCTGGGGGCGCGGCTGGATCGCGCCGCCGCTGCGCTGGAAGCTGCTCGGCGTGCTGGCGCTAGGCGCCGCGCAGGGCTACATGGGCTGGTACATGGTCAAGAGCGGGCTGGTCGATGATCCGCGTGTCAGTCACTATCGACTGACCGCGCATCTGTCGCTGGCCTTCCTGATTTTCGTCTCGATGTTCTGGGTGGCGCTCGGGCTGCTGGCCGAGCGCACGCGCACGGCCAGCAACAACGCTGTGCTGCACGGACTGCAGCGCAGCGGCTTCTGGCTGACCATCCTGGTCGGCTACATGGTGGTCAGCGGTGGTTTTGTTGCGGGTATTCGCGCCGGCAAGGCCTACAACAGCTTTCCGCTGATGAACGGGCATTTGCTGCCGCCCGAAAGTTTCCTGATCGATCCGTGGTATCTGAATTTCTTCAACAACATGGCGCTGGTCCAGTTCGACCATCGCCTGGGCGCCTGGCTGCTGGCATTTCTGGTACCGTGGTTTTGCTGGAAGACCTGGAAGGCCGCCGTCTCCTCGTCGGCGCGCATGGCAGCCAGCGTGTTGCTGGTGGTCTTGCTGGCGCAGATCGGACTCGGCATCGCAACGGTGTTACTGGCGGTTCCGGTCGGGCTGGGTGCCGCCCACCAAGGGGGGGCGATGGTCGTTCTCGGCGTGCTGCTGTGGGTGAATCACGAAATTCGCCTGGGGCGCTAGTCGGGCTGCCGGATCAACAGGCAGGGCCAGCGCTTGCGGAGAAGCCGGGCGGCCGCTGCAAGGCTGGCCATGCTGTCGCTGCTGCTCAGGGCCGGGCTTCGTTTGGCGTGACGCTGCTCCGGCGCCCAATGGACGAAGCAGTGCTGCCGCGTCGGTCACCAGACAGGTAGCTGGAGAATGCCGAGGAAGCAGCCTGCTTCTCGCCTAGACCGAGAACGACGAACCGCAACCGCAGGTCGACGATGCATTGGGGTTCTTGATCACAAACTGCGAACCCTCAAGGCCTTCGCTATAATCGATTTCCGCGCCGACCAGATACTGGTAGCTCATCGGGTCGACCAGCAGGGTGACCCCGTTCTTCTGCAGCGCAGTATCGTCGTCGTTGGCCACCTCATCAAAGGTGAAACCATACTGAAAACCGGAACATCCACCGCCGGTTACAAACACTCGCAGTTTGAGTTCCGGGTTGCCTTCCTCTTCAATCAATTCCTTCACCTTGCCAGCCGCACTGTCGGTAAAAACAAAGGGCATGGGCATTTCGGTCGCTACATTCATTACTCTATTCTCCTGGATCTGGTATTTGGTACTTGGTCTGCGGGGCGCAGGCGCAGTGGGTGCAATCTGTCTGGGTTGACGCGTTAGGGCAAGCCCTGTAGCCGCCGCAGCATTACTTTGAATGTCGGTTGACAAGCGGAATCACGCGTAGTTCCATACATTCGTCGGCCACTCGCAAGGCGGCCTGGGCGATGGCGCCTGCCCGGCATGTTCGCACGGTCAAAACGGACAAATCTGCGTTCTCGCTTGTCCGTAACGGGCACTGCATCATAACATCTTTGTCCAGCCGCCGGCCGCTTCGCCGCTTGCGCAGCGTGCTGACGCCGGCGCCTGGCGTTCAGGGAAACACCGCCAATTGCCATAGACCTTCCGTTTCCGGCAGGCCGAACATGATGTTCATGTTCTGCACGGCCTGGCCCGCAGCGCCCTTGACGAGGTTGTCGATCACCGAAAGGACCACCAGCACGTCGCCTCCCTGCGGGCGATGCACCGCGATACGGCAGACGTTGGCCGCCCTCACCGAGCGGGTATCGGGATGTGATCCGGGTGGCAAGACATCGACGAATGGCTCGTCCTGATAGCGCTTTTCGAAGAGATCCTGAAAGTCAGCTTCCTGCTTGATACGCGCGTAGAGTGTCGCATGGATACCACGGATCAAGGGCGTCAAATGCGGAACAAAGGTCAAGCCGATCGGGCTTCCGGCCATGTTCGACAAGCCCTGCCGAATTTCCGGCAGGTGTCGGTGACCAGGAACCGCATAGGCCTTGAAGTTGTCGGCCGCTTCTGCGAAAAGGGCAGGGATCTCGGCCTTGCGACCGGCTCCGGAAACGCCCGACTTGGCATCTGCCACGAGATAATCCAGATCCACCACGCCGGCTTCGAGCAGCGGCATGAAGCCCAATTGAACTGCCGTCGGGTAACAACCCGGGTTGGCCACCAGACGAGCGTTGCGGATGCCCGCGCGATCCTGTTCGGGCAGTCCATAGACGGCCTTTTCGACCCACTCCGGGCTGGCATGCGGCATTCCGTACCACTGGCTCCACTCGGCAGGGTTCCTGATGCGGAAGTCGGCGGCCAGGTCGATTACCCGCACGCCGGCGGCGAGCAGATCTGGCGCCTGGGTCATCGCCACGCCGTTTGGCGTAGCGAAAAAAACCACATCACAGGCTTTCAGATTGGCACTGGCGGGATCTTCGAAGCGCAGCCGCAGGCGCCGCCGCAAGCTCGGAAACATGCTTGAGACCGCGGTCCCGGCGTCGCCTCGGGAGGTAATGGCGACGATTTGCACTTCTGGATGCTGAGCCAGCAGACGCAGCAACTCGACGCCCGTGTAACCGGTGCCGCCGACAATTCCAACCCTGATCATGAGAATCTCCGTGAAGTGCGTCAATCATGGCTTGCGCTTCCTGCATACACAAAAGCCGCCCGAGGGCGGCTATTGCTGTACACCAGGACGCGTTTAGCGTTTGGAGAACTGCTTGCGCCTACGCGCCTTGTGGAAACCGACCTTCTTACGCTCCACTTCACGAGCGTCACGAGTGACAAAGCCCGCTTTGGAGAGTGCCGGCTTCAGCGATCCATCGTACGCAATCAGTGCCCGCGTGATGCCATGCTGAACCGCACCGGCCTGCCCGGACTCGCCGCCGCCGGCCACATTGACCAGGATATCGAAGCCCGCCATCTGCTCGACAAGCTGCAAGGGCTGGCGAACGATCATGCGGCCCGTCACGCGCGAGAAAAACTCATCGACAGGTTTGCCGTTAACGACGAACTTGCCGCTGCCGGGCTTCATGAAGACGCGTGCCACGGCGCACTTGCGCCGACCCGTGCCATAGAAGTAATTTTCAGCCATTGTGACCCCTTAGAGTTCCAGAACTTTCGGCTGCTGGGCAGCGTGCGGATGGGTTGCGCCGGCGTAGCACTTCATCTTCTTGAGCATTGCGTAGCCGAGCGGCCCCTTGGGGAGCATGCCCTTCACGGCCTGTTCAAGGACGCGCCCCGGGAAACGCTGCTGCATCTTGGTGAAGTTCGTTTCGTAGATGCCTCCCGGGTAGCCCGAGTGGCGATAATATTTCTTGTCCTCGGCCTTGTTGCCGGTGACCCGCAACTTCTCGACGTTGGTGACGACAATATAGTCGCCGGTATCCACATGCGGAGTGAATTCGGGTTTGTGCTTGCCACGAAGGCGACGAGCGATTTCGGTCGCGAGACGACCCAACACCTTGTCGGTAGCATCAACCAGAAGCCATTCGCGCGTTACTTCGTGCGGCTTGGCGGAGAAAGTCTTCATCAAAAACGCCGTCCTTTTTTGCCTGATAACGGAAAGCCGAGCATGTTATTGCAAGTCGCCAACCGCTGTCAATTGCTGTTTCGCTCGGGCATCTCCGCAGCGCGGTCAGGCCGGGGATCTGGCAAGGCGCCGAACGATGTAAAATAAGCTGCTGAAGGTGGTCGATAGCCAGGAATTCAAAGGGGAGAAGCGGTGCACATAGGGGCAGACATTGAAGAGGCGATCGGCTCGCACGCGATGTGGATGTCGCATCTTCGGCAGGCGGTTCTCGAAGCGCAGCCGGGATTTGATCTGGAGAGCATTCGGGCAGCGGACCAATGTGACTTCGGCAAGTGGCTGTACGGACCACGCTTGTCCGAGGAGGATCGGGGCACCCCTGAGTACCAGGCGGTCGAGCGATTGCACGCCGAGTTTCATGAACTGGCGGCGCAGGTGGTCGAACTCGCTGCTGTGGGTCAAACTGCCGAGGCCTATGGCTTGCTGTACGGCGACTACGTCACGATGTCCGGAAGACTTGCCCTGGCCATGCGGGCGTGGCAAGAAAGCTTGTCCACGAGCGGCGGGTCAGCCGAGCCTGGGTTACGCCCAGCGGGCTAACGGTCATGCCGATTGCAGACACCCCCGATGATGGAAGCCATGACCGTTCCCTCACCCCCGACCCCTCTCCCACAAGCGGGCGAGGGGAGGTTCGTGAGTCGCTGACGCGACTTTCACATTAAACACTCATGTAGCGCACGGCGAGATCGTCGATGCTGCGCAACCGGCGGCTCACTTCCCTTGCCAGGTTCAGAACGATCAGGGCAAAGGTCGGTAGGTCGGATTCGTAGATCTGAAAAAGATCGCCGTTGGAAAGTGCCAGGACCGAAACCGCTTCCAGCGCGCGTACGCTTGCCGAACGGCTCTGCATGTCGATCAACTCCATTTCCCCAAAGACATCGCCAACCTTCAGGATGGCGATGCGCTTGCCGAGCAGGTCATTCGTCATCGGGCCAGCCTTCAGGACCTCGACCGAGCCGCTGCAGATCACGAACAGCGAGTCGCCGTCTTCGCCTTCTTGAACGATCACCTCGCCGGCAGCGAAATTGAATTCGCGCATCAAAGGCATGATGGCCTGCATGGCCCGGTCGTCAACCGCACCGAACAATGGTTGTTGCTGGAGAAATTTCGCTGTTTGCACTGCTCGCTCCGCATGCGCTGATCAATGGCCTATTGTGCGCCGGGCAGCAGAGAAACTGAAGATGAACGTTCAGCCAACAGCCGCCGGCAGTGGCCGATAGCGCTCGCTTGCGGGAATCACGATGGCGTCTGCAACGCGAGATCCTTCACCGCCGCAAGCAGCCGAGGCAGCGTGCGACGTTCCAGGTCGAATTCCTCCAGCATGTCAAGCCGTGCCTGAACGCGTAATGCCTTTGTCGGCTCGGGATCGGCGAGCACCGTGACGATCTTTTCTGCCAGCGCAGCGTGGGCAAAGAAATCAACGAGCAAGCCGTTGCGACCGGCCGTGACCACCTCCCGCACCGGGGCAGTATCCGAGGCAAGAATCAGGCACCCACAGGACATGGCTTCAAGCAGCGACCAGGAGAGTACGAAAGGGTAGGTGAGATAGACATGCACGCTGGACAGACGCAGGACATCGATGAATCTGGCGTACGGCACCTTACCCAGGAAATGCACACGGCTGCCGTCGATCAGCGCCGCCACTTCGCGCAGATACGTCTCGCGATAGGTCTCGCCCGCTGGCAACGAGCGTCCGTAGCTGACCTCGTCACCTCCGACGATCAGGACCTGCGCTTGTGGCCGTGCGGCGAGCACCATTGGCAATGCGCGCATGAAGGTGTGAAATCCCCTGTAGGGTTCGAGGTTACGTGCCGCGTAGGTGATCACTTCGTCACCGCTACGCAGGCTTCCCCTGCCATCCGGTAGGGTGAAGTCAGCGACCGGGCCTGGACAGACCAGGGCGGTGCGAATACCGTCATGGATCACCAGTATCTGGTCATGGAATTGCCGGGGATACTGATCCCGCTGCCAGCGCGTGGGGCTGATGCCGGCAGCGGCGGCTTCGAGGCTGATCAACTGCGTGGCGTTGCGGATGCGTACCCGACAGCGGTCGTCAAAGGAGGTTGGAAACTCGGGGTCAAAGCCCATGTCCGATCCGCTACCCCGATACAGGAATTCCAGGTAGAGCAGCAGTCGGGCAGCCGGATAGACATCCTTGAGGAACAGCGCTTCGCCCCAGCCGGGGTGCGCGCAAATCACATCGGGAACGAATCCCTGCCGGCGCAGGGCCATCGCCAGACGCAGCACCGCCTGACCCCTACGGACCGCGGCTTCGGTGCTATGCAGGTAGTGGTGGGTTTGCTGCGAGGCCCCTTGCGGCTGCGGATAAGCCAGAAGCCGGATACGCGGATGAAGACCCGGTACCCGTCGGATGCTCGCCTCCTCGCCGATGGCCACCACTTCGTTCTCGGGAGAAGCCGCCAGCGCCGGTGCCAGGTGTCGGTACTGGCCGGGAAAATTCTGATGGACGAAGAGGATTCGCATGACAATTTCTGCAGGTCGCGTTGGCACCGGGCAAGGCCGCATTGTAGTCTCCGGAGCGCCAAACGGGCAGCCTCGGATCTCCTGGCCGACAGCCCGCCAGCACGCTGCGGTAAAATGGCAGCGATGGACGACGAATACTTCATGCGGGAAGCTCTGTCGCTGGCGCGGGCTGCCGAGTGCCTCGGCGAAGTGCCGGTGGGTGCGCTGGTCGTGCGGGATGGCGTGATCGTCGGCCGTGGCTTCAATTCGCCGATCGGCGACGACGATCCGACAGCGCACGCCGAGGTAGCCGCCCTGCGCGACGCCGCGCGCAATCTGCGCAACTACCGTTTGCCCGGCTGCGAACTTTTCGTGACTCTCGAGCCTTGCGCGATGTGTGGCGGCGCCGTCCTGCAAGCGCGCATTTCCCGTCTGATCTATGGTGCCCGCGACCTGAAAACCGGGGTGCATGGCAGCGTCGTTGATCTTTTTGCGGTTGAGCGCCTGAACCATCACACGGCGGTCCGTGGTGGCGTCCTGGCCGAGGAATGCGGGCAGTTGTTATCGAGTTTTTTTGCTGCGAGGCGTATCCGGGAATGAAGCTGCTCATCCACATTTCCATCAAAGAGCAGGCCTTGACCCTGTTGGACGAGGCCGGGCAGGTATTGCGCAGCTATGCGGTGTCAACCGCGGCAAAAGGCCCGGGCGAGATAGCGGGCAGCTTCTGCACGCCGCGCGGCAGGCACCTGATACGCGCCAAGATCGGTACCGGGGAGGCCCTGAACACGGTCTTTGCCGGCCGCCGGCCGACCGGCGAGATCTATGGCCGTGAACTGGCCGAACGCTTCCCCGGGCGCGACTGGATCCTCACGCGCATACTCTGGCTGTCCGGCTGCGAACCCGGCCGCAACCGCCTGGGCGAGGTGGATACCATGCGTCGTTACATCTACATCCACGGCAGCCCCGACGCGATTCCGATGGGCCACCCGGGATCGATCGGTTGTATCCGCATGCACAACGCTGACCTGGTCGAACTCTTCGACCTGGTACCGCCCTACACGCCGGTCGATATCAGCGCCGACTGAAAGCCCTCGCAAACTTCGCCGATGACCTGTGCATTGGCATCGAAGCTACGTTCGATCAGCGTGGTTCGTCCATCGCGACGCCGGATGAGCAGCGTCGAGGCACGCGTGCCATAGCTTGCCGACCGGACGAACACCGCCGAGAGGATGCGCTCCCAGTCGACCGGTACGCCGGTCTCCGGCAGGTGAGCATCCGCAACGATTTCCTGGTCGGCGAGCAGGTCGAAGAACGGCGCTGCTGCCGGCAATCCGGACAGCGCCGCGGCGAAAGACGCTTTGGCGCTCGCCAGCTTGGGCCAGGGGGTGTCGATGAGGTGGTTGGAGAGGCCGTAGAAGCCAGGCTTCAGCCAGCGTACCTGGCCGTCGCCGCGGTTGCTGTAGTAGCCAAGTTCTGCGCCGTCGGCGACAAAGAGGTTGAAGCCGTTGTAGTCGGCTGCGGTCGCCGCGACCTGCGTCAGATAAGCGACCGGACTGGTCTTGCCGCTCAGAAAATCGGCGACCAGGGCACCCCGCGAGCGCGCACCGACGCGTTGTTTGCCGCCTTCACGGTAGTTGGTCAGGGCGGCAAAACGCTGTTCGCGGCTGACGCCCAGCCAGGTCCCACCGGCTTCGAGATCGCGTCCGGCCAGGACCTGCGGGGCTTCCTGCCAGAAAGCGGCAGGCGCCGACGGGCGGACGAAAAACTCGTCACGGTTGGCGGCGACGACCAGTGGGTAGTCCGGGTGGGCTTGCCAGGCGAGAAGAATCAGGCACATCGTGGCCGGTCGAGGGCTAATCCCTTAGCGGCTGCAGGGCGATGCGCGGGCCACCGGGAGCGGCGAGTTCGAGGTCAGCGGCAGCGACGAAATTCTCCTGAACGATTGCCAGGGAATCATAGCCGCCGCTCGGCGCGGCGGCCGCATTGACGACCATGCCGCAAGGATGTTGAGGGTTGGCCGGCGAATAGATGGCATCGCCAGCAGCGATGGGAGTGGCTGCGTGGGCGCGGTAGAGGTGGCGTTTGACCTTGCCGAGGTACTGTGTACGAGCGACGATTTCCTGGCCCGGATAGCAGCCCTTGTGGAAACTGACCGCTCCGATCTTCTCGAAGTTGGCCATTTGCGGAACAAACTCTTCCCGAGTGCGCTCGCTGATCAGCGGCACCGCCGCCTGAATCTCCAGCCATTGCCAGGCGGGGGTGCCGACGGCGCGGGCTAGTGACTGCAGTTTCTGCCATAGCGCCGGCGCTGCGCCGCGATGGACGACGATCTCGAAACGGCTGTCGTCGAGGCGAATGACCGCCCCGGCAGCAAAAAAAGCGGTCCGCATGGGGGTCGCCGGCATCGGCAGGCCAGCGGACTGCAGCACCGCCGGCGCTTGTGGACCTGCCAGACCGATGCCGGCGCAAGCGCCAGACTGGTCGCTGACGATCACCTTGCTGCGCAGGACGAACATCTGCAGGCGCTTGTGGATCGCTGGCAGCAGGTCGGCAGATAGTTGCAATTGATAGGCGGAGTCGACGCGGAACACCAGAAAGCTGGCCAGCATCCTGCCCTTGGCCGAACACCAGGCCGAATATTGCGCCGCATCGCCGCCCAGATGCTTGACATCGCTGGTCAGTTGGTTGTGGAGAAAAACTGCGGCTTCGGGCCCGCTCACCTCGATCACGCCGAGGTGGCTCAGTGGCGAGATGATCGTCGCGTCGCGAGCCGCCAGCAACTCGGCGGTAGCGTCGCCGAAGTCGCTCACCAGTCCGTTGTCGATGCGTGCGCCGCTTGCCTCAAGACAGTCCTGCCAGATCGAGTTCATCGTTACGTCATTTCCATCATGTGTTTGCCTTCCGCTATTATAGAGCCACTCGAAGTCCATTCCCCCGTTCCCGCCCCGCAGCCTCGCGGCTGCGCCGCCCTGATGCGCAAACTCCTCCGCCAGCTGTTGATTGCTGTTGTTGTCGTGCTGACGCTGCTGACCGCCCTGGTCGCTGGCGTGCTGTTGACGCCGATTGGCTTGCAACGGGAACAGATTGATTTCACGATCGTGCCTGGTAGTAGCCTGCGCGCCGCAATCAGAGAGATCACCGCGGCAGGTGCCGAACTCGATCCCTGGGCGCTGCTCCTGCTCGCCAGGATGCTCGGCGTCGAGGCTTCGATCAAGGCCGGCAGCTACGCCATCAGCCGTGGCGTGACGCCGCTGCAACTGTTGAAAAAGCTGACGCGTGGCGACTTCACGCAGGCGGAGGTGGCGCTCATTGAAGGATGGACTTTCCGGCAGATGCGCGAGCGCCTCGACGCCCATCCGGACCTTCGTCACGACAGCACGGGCATGCCGGCAGCCGAGATCATGCGCTTGCTGGGTGCGCCGGCAGTCGCCGCCGAGGGGGCGTTTTTTCCCGACACCTATCTTTTTGCCAAGCACAGCAGCGATATCGACCTGCTCGCGCGCGCCTACCGTGCGATGCAGCGGCATCTGGCTCGCGAGTGGCAGGCGAGGGCGGCTACGCTGCCCTATGGCGATCCTGAGCAGGCCCTGATCATGGCTTCGATCATCGAAAAGGAAACCGGGCGGGAAGAGGATCGCTCGCTGGTGGCCGCGGTGTTCGTCAACCGCCTGCGCCAGGGAATGCCGCTGCAAACCGATCCGACCGTCATCTACGGCCTCGGTGAGACCTTTGACGGCAATCTCCGCAAACGCGACCTGCTCACCGATTCCCCCTACAATACCTACACGCGTCGTGGCCTGCCGCCGACGCCGATCGCGATGCCGGGCCTGGCTTCGCTGCAGGCAGCCATGCATCCGGCGCAGTCGGCAGCGCTCTATTTCGTCGCTCGTGGCGATGGGAGCAGCGAGTTCTCGCGTACGCTGGCAGAACATAACCAGGCCGTGACGCGTTATCAGAGAGGCGGCAAACCTTGACCCAGAACCACGGCACCCCGCGCGGCCGGTTCATCACCTTCGAAGGGATCGATGGCGCCGGCAAGAGCAGCCATATCAAAGCGACTGCGGAATGGCTTCGCGCCCGCGGCCGGCCGGTGCTGGCCACCCGTGAACCAGGCGGCACGCCGCTTGGCGAGATGCTCCGGGAACTCCTGCTGCACCAGCGCATGCATCGCGAAACCGAAGCCCTGCTGATGTTTGCCGGCCGCCGCGAACATCTCGTACAGGTGATCGAACCGGCACTTGAACGCGGCGACTGGGTGATCTGTGACCGCTTCAGCGACGCCACCTACGCCTATCAGAGTGGCGGCCGTGGCCTCGACCCGGCGAAGTTCGCGCAACTCGAGAGCTGGGTACACCCGCTGCTGCAACCTGACCTGAGCTTGCTGTTCGATCTGCCGGCCGCGGTCGCAGCC
>RRZU010546464.1_pt1 | contig 10486 bp, 5 predicted proteins | sample 2165561 | NCBI WGS metagenome assembly RRZU01 (sample SAMN10456909, study PRJNA506462) | wastewater metagenome | isolation source: wastewater sludge | place: USA: Moscow, Idaho | reverse complement strand
GCAGCGCTTGCAAATCGCGCGGTGCGGTGATGACTGCTTCGCGCACCGTGTCAAAACGTGCGCCCAGCGCATCGCTGCCCAACACAAAGCGCGCACGGGTCATGGCCTGGTGTTCCCAGGTCCAGGCGGTGTTGCTGCCACGCTGTTGCTGGTAGTTGGCGTAGGCGGCAAAGCTGGTGATCAGCAGGCCCGAGTTGCCGTTGGGGCGCAGCTGGGTATCGATCTCAAACAAATCGCCTTCGCTGGTTTTGACGGTGAGCCAGTTGATCAGCTTGCGCACAAAAGCCGCATAGATCTGCCCGGCACGCTCGTCGTCATCGTCGAACACAAAGACGATGTCCAGATCGCTGCCGTAGCCCAGCTCTTTGCCCCCGAGCTTGCCGTAGCCAATGATGGCGATGCCTGGCTCGTCGCGGTGGCGTTGCTTGAGGCGCTGCCAGCACCAGCGGCAGGTTGTGCGCAGGATGCTATCGGCCAGGGCGCTCAGATCGTCGGCCACCTGCTCGACGGTGATGGCATGTTCCACATCGCGCACCAGGATGCGAAACACCTCGGCGTGGTGCGCGCGGCGCAGCAGGTTGAGCAGGCTTTCATCGTCGTCCTCGCCCGTGCGCTGCAGTGCCTGCAGACGCCGCTGCAAATCGTGCTCGAAGGCCTGGGCGTCAAAGCGCTCGTGCAGCAGCTGGTCGCTGGCCAGCTCGTCGATCACGCCAGGGTGCTGCTGCAGGTAGCGCGCAGGCCAGGCCGCCGCGCCCAGCATGTGCAGCAGGCGCTCGTGGACGGTGGGGCGTTCCAGCAGCAGCGCCAGATAGCTTTCGCGGCGCATGAGGGGTTCGAGCCACTGCACAAAGCGCAGGGCCGCTTCCAGCGAGATCGCGGCTTCTTGCAGCCACTGGCCCGTGCGTTGCACCAGACGGCACAGGCGCTCGCGCGCCGAGGGGCGCAGGGCGCGTACCTTGGCGTTGTCGCGCCAGGCCTGTACGCGCTCGGCCAGGGGAGCGGGCAATTGGGTCAGCACCTCACTGAGTTCGGCCACCACGGCCGGGGGGGCGCTCTTGCGACCGTTGCCACACAGGCCGCCCGGACAGGCATGGGCGCCGCCCAGCAGCACATCGAACTCCTGCGCCACCAGCTCGCGCCAGGCATCGAGTTGGTGCAAAAAGCTGCTGGTGTCGGCATAGCCCATGCTGCGGGCCAGCCAGGCCAGATCGGCATCGTCGGTGGGCAGCACATGGGTTTGCTGGTCGTCCAGGTACTGGATGCGGTGCTCCACCTGGCGCAAAAACACATAAGCCTGGGCCAGTTGCTCGGCGTGCTCGCGCGGCATCAGCTCGGCGCGCGCCAGGCGCTCCAAGGCTTGCAGGGTGGGGCGGCAGCGCAGTTCTGGAAACTGCCCTCCTCGCACCACCTGCAGCAGCTGCACCGTAAATTCAATCTCGCGGATGCCGCCGGGCGAGAGCTTGACATCGTTGCTGCGCCCGGGCTGGCCGTTGCTGCGGCGGCTGGCGTGCTGGCGGATCTGGCGGTGCAGGTCGCGCAGCGCATCGAACACGTTGTAGTCCAGGTAGCGGCGGAACACAAACGGCAGCACCACATGGCGCAGTGCCTGCACCTGCGCACTGCGGATGCAGGACTGGGGTGCCACCACCCGGCTTTTGAGCCAGGCGAAACGCTCCCACTCGCGGCCATGGGTTTGCAGGTAACTTTCCAGTGCGCTCAGGCAGATGGCGGTGGGGCCCGAGTTGCCATGGGGGCGCAGCGCCAGATCGACGCGAAAGACAAAACCGTGCTCGGTGACTTCGCCGATCAGCTGGAACATGATTTTCACGGCGCGGGTGAAGTACTCATGGTTGCTGATGCAGCCTTTGCCCTGGGCATCGCGTCCGGTGGTTTCGCCCTCATGCTCGTAGACGTAAATCAGGTCGATGTCGCTGGAGACGTTGAGCTCGCGCGCGCCCAGCTTGCCCATGCCGATAACCCACAGCTGCACCGGCTGGCCCTGTGGCCCCTGCGGCGTGCCGTGGCGCGCATCCAGGGTGGCGCGTGCGTGGGCGCAGGCGGCATCCAACGCCAGCTCGGCCAGGGTGGTGATGCAGGCCGTGACTTCTTGCACGCTGGCCAGACCGTTGCAATCGCGCTCCAAGATGCGCGCTAGCACCAGCTGGCGCAGTACGCGCAGAGCAGCGCCCAATTCCAGACCTTGGGCCTGCAGCTGGTGCAGCATTTCCTGCAATTGCTGGCGTGCGGGCAAGCCAGGAGGCAGCAGCTGCAGCTGTGTGGCGTATCGGCGTTGCACCCGCTGCCAGAACCGCGAATGCTGGGCCAGGTGGTCGGTGGGGGAGGGGGTGAGCGCGCTGGCAGGCGTGCCAGGCGCATCGGGCGGGGCGAGGGTGGGGAAAGTCGACATGCACAGCTATAAACAAGTAGCAGGGAGGGGATAATTTGTGGCACCTGCCGCCCCCGCTGAATGATCGAATCTGCGCCCCCCCCCTCTTTACGCTTGCGCTTGCTGGCCCACAGCGCACGCTGGATATTGCGTGTGGTGCTGGCCGTGTGGCTGATTTTCCTGTTGGCATGGGGTGGGCTGCATCTGGTAATTGTGCCGCGAATCCCCCAGTGGGGCGCCCACCTAGAGCGCTGGGCCAGTCAGGCTGTGGGGGCACCGGTGCGCATCGGCCAGATTCGACCGCAGGCCGCAGGACTGTTTCCCACCCTGGAGCTGCGCGATGTGCAGCTGCTGGATGCGGCCCAGCGCCCGGCGTTGGTGCTGCCGCGCGTGGTGCTCACGCTGTCGCCCCAGGCCCTGCTGCGTGGAGGCTTGGAGCAGCTCTACATCGAGGCTCCCAGTCTGGAAATTAGCCGCCTGGCCGATGGCCGCTGGCGTGTGGCGGGCCTAGACCTGGCCACCTCTGCCCCCAACGACAGCGCCGAGATCCCCGCCCTGAGCTGGCTGCTGGAGCAGCCCGAGCTGGTGGTGCGCGGTGGGCAACTGCATTGGGTGGATGCGCTGCGCGGGCAAGACCTGCACCTGACCGAGGTGGACGTGGTGCTGCGTGGCGGCTACTGGCACCACGCCCTGCGCCTGGACGCGCGCGATGCGCAGGGGCAGGCACTGCATGTGGCCGGACGATTTCGCCGCCCGGTGCTGCCTGGGCTGCCCGGCAGCGCCCCCCTGTGGCAGCGCTGGAGTGGCCAGTGGTTTGCCCAGCTGCAGCTGCAGCAGTTGCCGCTGATCGATTGGCCTGCCGCCTGGGGCATCACCGCCGCCCAGGGGCAGGGCCAGGTGCGCGCCTGGGTGGATGTGGTGCGTGGTCAGCCCGTGGGTACCACTGCCGATGTGGCCTTGCCCCAGGTCCACCTGCAGTGGCACGAGGCTGCTGGCGCGCCACCACCGCTGCAGCTGCACCAGGTGCAAGGGCGCTTGGCGGCCCAATGGCAGCACCGTGGTGCCACCTGGGCGGTACAGGCACAGCAGTTGGGCTTTGCCTGGCAGGCCGGGCCGGATCTGCGCCGCCGCTGGATGCCCAGCGACTGGTCGGTGGAATCCGTGGGCCAGGCATCAGACGGTGCAGGCGGGCCATGGGCCCGTACGCCCCAACATCTGCGCTTGCAGCTGCAGCAGGCCGACCTGGGTCTGACCCGCGATCTGTTGCAGGCACTGCCGTTGCCGCCCAGCCTGCACCAGCCACTGGCACGCTGGCAGCCCGATGGGCAGTTGCAGCACGTGCAGCTGCGCTGGAGCACGGGCACCGCCCAACCCAGCTACCAGGCCAGTGGCCGTGTGCGCGGCCTGCAGTTGCTGGGCCAGCCGGTGGCCGAGGGCACGGGTTCCGGGGTGGGCACCCCGGGCGTGCAAGGGCTGGACATCGATTTCGATCTGAACGAACGCGGCGGCAGCGCCCAGCTGCGTATGCGCGATGGCCTGCTGCAATTTCCTGGGGTGTTTGAAGAGCCCGACATTGCACTGGACCACCTGCAGGCGCGGCTGCAGTGGGCACAGCGCCCGCAGCCCCTGGGGGGCTGGCAGCTGACGGTGAGCGATGCCCAGTTTGCCAATGCCGATGCCCAAGGCCGTCTGCAGGCGCGCTGGCACACCGGCGCGGATGCCGCCAGCGCATTGCCCGGCGTGCTGCACTTGCAAGGGAGGCTGAGCCGCGCCGACGGCACGCGCGTGCACCGCTACCTGCCGCTGCAAATTCCGGCACAGGCGCGCCATTACGTGCGCGACAGCGTGCAGGCCGGGCACAGTCGCCAAGTGGACTTTGAGGTGTCCGGCGACCTGCGCCACATGCCGTTCACCACACCCGAGCACGGGCGTTTTTACATCCGCGCGGCCATTGAAGATGCGGTGTACGACTACGCCCCCCAGGCCCTGCTGCCGCATGGACAGGCGCCGTGGCCCAAGCTGGAGCAGCTGTCGGGGGCCTTGGTATTTGAGGGCGCAGGCATGCAGGTGCAGGGCGCACGCGCGCGTGTGGCCCCGGTGCAGGGGGGTGCAGCGCAGCTGCCCTGGCAGACGGTCGAGGCCGAGATTGCCGACCTGTCCCACCCCGTGGTGCGCGTGCAGGGCAAGACGCAGGCTCCCCTGCCCACCGTGCTGCAGGTGCTGCGCGGCAGTGCCATCGAACAGCTGACCCACGGCGCCTTGGCCCAGGCACAGGCCCAAGGGCTGGCTGCGCTGCAGCTGCGGTTGGAGCTGCCCATCGCTGCGCTGGAGCACAGCCAGGTGCAAGGGCAATTGCAATTGCGCAGCAACCAGCTGCAACTGAGTGCCGACACCCCACTGCTCAGCCAGCTGCAGGGGCGCATTCGTTTTGATGAACGCGGTTTTGCGCTGGAGGGGGTGCGGGGCCAGAGTCTGGGCGGGCCGGTGCAGCTCAGTGGTGGCATGGCCGATGCGCAGCAGGGCGTGCGCATCCAGGCCCAGGGCCAGGCCAGCGCCGAGGCCCTGGCACGCGAGGCCCCGCTGGCCGTGGTGCGCCAGCTGGCCCAGCACGCCCAGGGCAGCAGCGCTTACCAGGTGGAGGTCACCTCCCAGGGCACAGCGCCGCAGGTGCTGGTGCGCTCCGACCTGCAAGGGCTGGCGCTGCAGCTGCCTGCCCCGCTGGACAAACCGGCCGACAGCACCCTGCCGCTGCTGGTGCGCTATACCCCGCAGGATGCCCAGCGTGCCCAGTTGCAGGTGCTGCTGCAGGGACGAGCCCAGCTGCGCTACCTGCTCAACCACGCTCGCGCTGGCGTGGACAGCGGCTTCGTCACCCTGGGTGCGGTCGATCTGCCGCCTGAAAGCGCCTCCGACGTGGTGGCCCAAGTGCGCCTGCCGCAGTTGGACCTCGACGCCTGGATAGAGGTGCTGGGCCGTGGGGCCAGCGCCGGTGCCTCGGCGGCCTTGGGGCCAGAGCACAGCACCGGCATGGGCGACCTCCTGCCCTACCTGCCCCAGCGCCTGCTGCTGGACGTGCAGGACTTGCGCTTCAACCAGCGCGCTTGGGGGCCCAGCAGCGCCCAGCTCAGCCAAAAAGATGGACTGTGGCGGGGCCAGCTGCAGGCACGCCAGTTTGCTGGCGATGTCGAATACCGACCTGCCCAGGTGCGCTACCCCAGTGGTCTGGTATTTGCGCGCTTGCAGTACCTGCATTTGCCCAAGTCGGCCTCTGAGGAGCCAGAAGCCCCGCCGACCGAACCGGCCGAACCGACCGAGACGCACAGCCAGTGGCCCGCGCTGGACATCCAGGTGCAAGATTTCCGCTTGGCCGATAAAGCCCTGGGGCAGCTCACGCTGTTGGCACGCCAGCGCCCCGATGCCCAGGGGCGCTACTGGGCGCTGGAGCGCTTTCAGCTGCTCACCCCCGACACCCGCTGGCGCGCCCAGGGCCAATGGGGTGCCCCCCAACCCGGGCAGCCGCGCTACACCCAGCTCAGCTTCACGCTGGATACCAGCGATGCCGGCGCTTTGCTCACCCGCCTGGACATGCCCGGTGTGCTGGCACAGGGCCAGGGCAGCCTGCAAGGCCAGGTGCTGTGGCGCGGCAGCCCGATAGCGCCGCACTGGCCCAGCATGCAAGGAAACATCCACATGGACATGGGCCAGGGCCAGTTTCTCAAGGTCGAACCAGGGATGGGCAAGCTGCTGAGCGTGCTCAGCCTGCAGTCCATCGGCCGTCGCCTGAGTCTGGACTTTCGCGACATCTTCAGCGCCGGTTTCGCCTTTGACTTTGTGCGCGGCGATGTGGCCATCGACCAAGGCATCGCGCGCACCAACAACCTGCAGATGAAAGGCCTGAACGCGGCCGTCCTCATGGAAGGGCAGGCCAACCTGCAGAACGAAACCCAGCAGCTGCGCTTGGTGGTGGTGCCCGAGATCAACGCCATGACCGCCTCGCTGGTGGCCACCGCGATCAACCCGGTGATTGGCCTGGGCAGCTTTCTGGCCCAGGCGGTGCTGCGCGGCCCACTGATTGCGGCGGCCACGCGCAGCTTTCAGGTCACGGGCAGCTGGGCCGATCCGGTGGTCACGCCCAGCAAAGACACCCGTTTGCCGCAGTCGCTGCCGCCCGCCTCGGTCACCGCCTTGCCCGAGTCCGCACCCTCCCTGGTGCTGACGCCCCTTCCCGCTCCCCCCCCTTTGCCCCCAGGAGATTTGCCATGAAAGTAGCCGTGGTGCAGATGTGCAGCAGCCCCGACGTATCCGCCAACCTGCAGGCCGCGTGCCAGTGGATCGCGCAGGCCGCCGCGCAAGGCGCCGAGCTGGTGCTGCTGCCCGAATATTTTTGCGGCATGGGCCACCACGACCGCGACAAGCTGGACTGGTGCGAAGAGTTTGGCCACGGCCCCGTGCAGGACGCACTGGCGCAGTGCGCCCGCGCACACGGGCTGTGGCTGATCGCGGGCACCGTGCCCTTGCGCGCGCCGCAGCCCGAGCATGTGTTCAACACCAGCCTGGTGTTCAACCCCCAGGGCCAGTGCACGGCGCGCTACGACAAGATCCACCTGTTTCGCTTCAGCACCGGCACCGAGCAGTACGACGAGTCGCTCGTCATCCAGCCCGGCCTTAGCCCCGTGTGTGCCGACATCACCGACCGCAGCGGCCAGCCCTGGCGCGTGGGCCTGAGCGTGTGCTACGACCTGCGCTTTCCCGAGCTGTACCGCCAGTACGCCCAGGCCGGGGCCGATGTGCTGGTGGTGCCCAGTGCCTTCACCTTCACCACCGGCCAGGCGCACTGGGAAGTGCTGCTGCGCGCCCGCGCCATTGAAAACCAGTGCTTTGTGCTGGCCGCTGCACAAGGCGGGCGCCACGACAACGGGCGGCGCACCTGGGGCCACAGCATGGCCATCTCCCCCTGGGGCGAAGTGCTGCAACAGCGCACCGACCCCAGCCCCGGCCTGGTGCTGGCCGAACTGCAGCGTGCGCCGCTGCAGCAGGTGCGCCGTCAGCTGCCCGCGCTGGAACATCGCGTGCTATAAAAAGAAAAGCTGCTTGCGCTTTTCTGTGCTGAATTTCAAGGCATAAAAGCCTTGAAATCGTGACACAGCCAGCACAAGCAGCTCTGTTTTTTTATGCCTGGTGGTCAGGGGCGATCAGCGTGCGCCCTCGCCCATGTAGATTTCCACCCGGCGGTTTTGCGCGCGCCCTTGTGCGGTGGCATTGCTGGCAATGGGCATGCGCGAGCCTTGGCCTTCGGTGTAGATGCGCGCGCCATCGGCCCCCAGGTTCATCAGATAGCTGCGCGTGGCATTGGCACGGTTGAGCGACAGCGGATCGTTGATGGCGTCGCTGCCGGTGTTGTCGGTGTGGCCCACGATGTGCACCGTGTAATTGGGCGCGTTGCGCAGCCCTTCGGCAAAACGTGCCAGCACGGGGGCAAAGTTGCTCTTGATGTCGTAGCGACCCGTATCGAAGGAAATGTCGCTGGGGATGTCCAGCTTCAGGCGGTTGTCGGCGGTCTGGCTCACGCCCACGCCGGTGCCCTGGGTGGCGGCCTCCATCTCGCGCTTGCGTTTTTCCATGTTGGCCGACCAGATGTAGGTGCCAATGCCGCCCACCGCCGCACCGGCCACAGCGCCCACGCCCGCCTTGCCGCCGGTGCCCTTGGCGATCAGCGCGCCCGCGACGGCACCGGCTGCGGTGCCAATGGCGGTGTTGCGCTGGGTATCGGTCATGCCACCGCCCGTGCTCGAGCAGGCGCTGAGGATGAGTGCGGAGGCCAAAACTGCCGTGGTGGCGATTGTCTGTTTGCGCATGAGAAAGCTCCTTGGGGAAAGATGGGTGGAGGGGAAAAATCCGTCGGCACACGCAAGGCTTGCAGCACAATCGCACTCCATGATTGCGACCTTGTTGCCACGCGCCGTTCTGCTTTTCATTGTAGGCAGTTTGCTGGCTTGCTCCTCCCCGCCCAAAGACTCCCCCACCTTGGCCGACCCAGCGGTGCAGGCGCCGCTGCCCTCGGGCATGGTGCCCGATACCGGCCCGCTGCCCGCGCCCATCGTGCGGCCCAAAAGCCGCTGGTTGCCGGTGCGCTGGGCCGAGCTGCCCGGCCTGGCCCAGGACGACATCCACCAGGCCCTGGGCGCTTGGCAGCACAGCTGCGAGCGTCCGCCCGCTGCACTGGCTCCCCTGTGCGCCGATCTGCGCCGCCTGAGCATGGCCAGCAGCGAACAAATCTGGCACTGGCTGCAAACGCACATGCAGCCCTACCGCGTGGAAAGCCACAGCGGTCAGGCCCAGGGCATGCTGACCGCGTACTACGAGCCGTTCCTGCAGGCACGCCGCCTGCCCGATGCCCAGTACCGCTATCCGCTGCATGGACTGCCGCAGGGCTTTGGCAGCCGCAAGCCCTGGTACACGCGCCAGCAGATCGACACCCTGCCCGAAGCCCAGGCCGCGCTGGCCGGGCGCGAGTTGGCCTGGCTGGACAACCCCATCGACTCCCTGGTGCTGCACATTCAGGGCTCGGGCCGCCTGCTGCTGACCGAGCCCGATGGCCGCCAGCGCCAGGTGCGCATGGCCTACGCAGGCACCAACGACCACCCCTACGGCAGCGTGGGCAAATGGCTGCTGGAGCGCCGCCTGGTGCGCGACGCCACCTGGCCGGGCATCAACGCCTGGGTGCAGAGCAACCCCGAGCGCGTGCAGGAGCTGCTCTGGAGCAACCCGCGCTATGTGTTCTTCAAGGAAGAGCCTTTGGAAGGCGTGGACCAGCAGCTGGGCCCACGCGGCGCCCAGGGCGTGCCGCTGACGCCGGGGCGCTCGATTGCCGTGGACCGCACCAGCATTCCCTACGGCACGCCGGTGTGGCTGCACAGCAGCGGGCCGACGCAGCCGCTCAGCCGCCTGGTGCTGGCCCAGGACACGGGCAGCGCCATCGTCGGTGCGGTGCGCGCGGACTACTTCATGGGCTGGGGGGCCGTGGCGGGTGACATTGCCGGGCGCACCAAGCAGGATTTGCGCCTGTGGGTGCTTTGGCCCAAAGGGGCGCCAGCGCCCTAGCGCCCGAGGCTAGAGCGTCTCGTCTTCGGCCTCGTCCCCAGGCTCGGGGGCTTGGCCGCGCACCACCTTGCCCACCACCTCGGCGGCAAAGCCCCGGCTGGCCAGAAAGCGCATGTGCTTGGCGCGTTCCTGGGGTGTGGTGGCCGCCTGACCAAATTTGCGCTGCCACACCGCCCAGGCGCGGGCATGTTCGCTGCTGCGCAGCGTGGCTGCGGCGTTGCGGATCAGGTCTTCGTCCAGCCCTTTTTGGCGCAGCTCTTGCAGCACGCGCTGGCTGCCCAGCTTGGGGGCGCGTCGGTGCAGGACGGACTGGGCCACACGCTCGGGCTGGATAAAGCCTTTGGCCTGCAGCGCGTCCAGCGCGTCGCTCAGGTCTTGTGCGCTGTAGCGGGGGGCATCGCTGGCAGCGGCGACGGGGTCGGTCGGGTCGGCGTCGGGATGGGCCAGGAAGCGCTGCAACTTGCGCTCCAGCTCCAGGCGTGAATGCTCGCGCTGGGCCAGCAGGCGCAGCGCACGCGCTTGCAAGGAGGGCGCGTTGCCGCCCGCACGCGCGCCCCGCGCGCCGCCCGTGGGGCGCGGGGCGTCGCTCATACGCCGATCACGCCGTCGGCATCGACCTCTGGGGCGCTGGCCGCGCCAGCATCGGCCTTTTTGCCTTTGCCCGCTTTGGCGGCAGGAGCAGCATCGGCGCTGGCCGTGGCGGGCGTACCGCCGGGCAGCAGGGCAATGCCCAGGCTTTCGCGCACCTTGTTTTCGATTTCCAGCGCCAAAGCCGGGTTGTCGCGCAGGAATTCACGGGCGTTGTCGCGGCCCTGGCCGATTTTTTCGCCGTTGTAGGCGTACCAAGCACCGGACTTGTCCAGGATTTTGGCTTCCACGCCCATGTCGATGATTTCGCCTTGGCGCGAGATGCCCTCGCCAAACAGAATGTCGAACGAAGCCGTCTTGAACGGGGGCGAAACTTTGTTTTTAACGACCTTGACCTTGGTTTCGTTGCCG
>RRZU012704007.1_pt1 | contig 10487 bp, 14 predicted proteins | sample 2165561 | NCBI WGS metagenome assembly RRZU01 (sample SAMN10456909, study PRJNA506462) | wastewater metagenome | isolation source: wastewater sludge | place: USA: Moscow, Idaho | reverse complement strand
TACAAACAAGAATCTTTCCACCTGTTCAGTGAAATGATGGATAAAGTAAACAAAGAAATTATTTCTTTCTTATTCAAAGGAGAAATTCCTCAAGGATAAAAGATTTTAACTATCACTAAAATAAAAATTAAAACTTCTTCGTTCTATTAAAATGAAGAAGTTTTTTTTATTTTTGGTGAGTCTTATTTTGCTTTCTTGCAACGGACAAGAAAACAAAGCATCAACCGTTAAACAAAAGAAAATGGAAAATAAAAATCTAGAATATGCTACATTTGGTGGCGGATGTTTTTGGTGCGTAGAAGCATGTTTTGACATGCTAAAAGGAGTAGAATCTGTAACTTCTGGATATTCTGGCGGACATAAAGAAAACCCAACCTACGAGGAAGTTTGCACTGGAGAAACTGGGCATGCAGAAGTGGTTCAAATCGCTTTTGACCCAAAAGTAATTTCTTTTTCTCAACTTCTAGAAACATTTTGGTTTCTACACGACCCTACTCAGCTCAACAGACAAGGAAATGACATTGGCACACAATACCGTTCTGTAATTTTTTATCATTCGGAAAAGCAAAAAGAAGAAGCTCAAATTTCTTTAGAAAATTCAGAAAAATCTGGAAAATGGAATGGTAAATACGTTACTCAAATTGTTCCTTTTGAAAAATTCTGGAGTGCAGAAACGTATCATCAAAATTATTATGATATTAATCCCAACCAGCCATATTGCAGCGCTGTAGTAGGTCCAAAAGTAGCCAAATTTAAAAAACACTTCGGCGAACTCGGTTTGTTGAAATAAAACGGAAACCTCAGCGAAAGTTGAGGTTATTTTTTTGCATATTTTTCGAGAATTGTTTCCGATACATCCTTTAATGCCTTTCCGTTTTCTGGATGAATTCCGTAATGTGTGAAAAACTCAACTTTATTGTTAGATTTATCATACCAAACTTTTCCTAATGCATTCTCTACAGTTAAAGTATCTGGTCTTGTAATTTTCTTTAATAATTTTTTTTCTTCACTCAGTGAGATAATTTCCTTGCCTTCAATTAATTCATTACAGAAAATTTCAACATAAAATTCTCAATTCCAATACATACATTGTTTTTTTGCTTCAGTAGAAATATTGTTTTTAGAAATTTCTTTAATTTCTTGAGGAATATAAACTATTTGCTGAGGTATAACTATTGGCGAATTTTTATTTTTTTTGACCAAAAAACCAGTATCTGATTGATTAGAAATATTTGCCTTTTCATTGCCTTTAAAAAAATTAAATTTATTTAGAATCAAACCCAAAACAAATACAAGTCCTACAATACCAAAACCGCTTTTCTTCAAAGAAAAATACTGCACAACCAAAGAAATGCTATCTTTAATTATAACTAAATTATGAAGAATCTCTTCTAAAACAGACTGTGTATTATCGTTAGGAACATCTATTTCTGTACAAAACTCTTTGAAACTCTTAAATCCTAAAAATTTACTTATAAAATCTAATGTTAAATCGTCTATTATATAATCAGAATTATTTTCAACCAATTTAGTATAATATCTTACAAAAGTTCTTTCGTCTTTCTTATAATTAAATTTTTCTTCTAATACAGAACTAAGATATACAGCAAGCATGCTTTTGCTTGCTTTAGGAAGTTCTTTTTCTGCTTCTTCAAATGCTTTTTGAATTAAAGTTTTCTTCGATTCAAACATATATCGATTTTATAATATTTTCAACTTGTCTAAGTTAGACAATTCTTTGTCTAAAAAAATACGGTTTTCCGTAAAATTCAATGATTTACAATAAGCCAACCAGTCCATTAACTGTCTGCCTTTTCTCTTAGCATTGTAATTACTTTGTATCAGAAATTAATTAAAAAAAAGATTAAAAATTGATTTCAAAAAAACTAAAAAAACGGAGGATTAATCTCTGGACTTGGGAAGCAGTTATTCTCTTCCGTTTTTTGATGGTTCACTTCCCCAAAATTTAAGAAGCGCTTCTTTTTTTCAAAATGTGTAACACTACTCGCAATCTGTTTTGCGGGGAAGAACACCAATGCAAATTTTAAATTTTTACAATCATGTTAGAAATAATTCTTATGCTTTTGGGATTAGCATTTCCTAATAGTGAATCAAATAATACAGAAAATAGCACTCAAAGTCAGATTACAATAGAAAATGTACAATCTACTGATGAAGAAACTAATTCTGAAGAAATTCCAGTAGATGATACAGGAGGACAATCTCAACCTATTCCACCAAAAAAATAGTTAGAAATTAATTTTTTAATTAACTTAGAGGAATGAAATTTTTTTATTCCTCTTTTTTATTACTATTTATATTGAATTGCTCTAAAGTAGACTCAATTAGCGAAAAAAATTTGGGCGATTATTATTATGAAAAAGCAGAAATTGATTACTATAATAAAAAATATAATTCATCATTCTCTCTATTTAACTCATCTTTTCAGGAGTTTATTGCACATAAAAACCCAGAAAAAGCTTCACGCGCATTAGCTTTCCAAGCAATCATTCAAACCATAGAAGGGGATTACTTTGGCAGTGAAAAAACTTCTACAGAGGCTTTAAATTTAATACAAAAATCAAAAATTTCTAATGACAACCTACTCGTTTCAATATATAATCAAATAGCTCTAAATAAAGAATACCAAAAGGATTTTGCTTCTTCTACATTCTGGTACGAATTAGCAGAGAAAAAAAACAAAGACCCATACAATTCATTGGTTATTTTAAATAATATAGCTGTAGGGTTTTATGAACAAGGAAAATATGATAAAGCAATTATAATTCTAAAAAAAATTAATTCTAAAAAGATTGATAGTTTAGAACTTAAAGCGAGAATCATTGACAATCTTTCATATGTAATGTTTTTGAAAAATAAAAATTATAAAGCTGAAAAAGGATTATTTGTAGCTTTAAAAATAAGAGAGAAAGAGAAGGATTTATGGGGGCAAAATGCAAGTCATGCACATTTAGCAAAATACTTTTTGGAGAAAAATCCTGAAAAGTCAATATACCATTCAAGAAAAATGTTTGAGATTGCAAAACAACTGGATAGCCCTGATGACCAATTAGAAGCATTACAAAAACTAATCGCATTAGAACCTTCTGAAAAATCTAAATTCTATTTTTCTAAATATCAAAAATTTAATGATAGCCTACAAAATGCAAGATCAAAAGCAAAAAATCAATTCGCTTTAATTAGATATGAGACTGAAAAAGAAAAAACTGAAAATGCTCAAAATAAAATTAAAATTTTAAATAGAAATATAGCTCTCTTATCATTATTTTCAACAATAATTATAAGCATTTTTTGGTATAGAAAAAGAAAAAAACAAACAGAACGAGAAAAAGAACTTCTAAAACAGGAAAAAGAAATTGAAGTAAAAAATACCCAACTAAAATTTTCTAAAAAAGTACACGATGTAGTAGCAAATGGCTTGTATCAAACCATGGTAGAAATTCAAAATATAGACAACTTACCAAAAGAAAATATACTGGATAAATTAGAAAACCTCTACGAAAAATCTAGAGATATTTCCAACGAAAATCCTCAAGAGAAAACACTCAATTTCTCCGAAAAAATTTCAGAAATGTTGAGTTCTTTTTCTTGTAAAGAAATAAAAGTTCTCATCATTGGAAATAGCGAAAACTATTGGAAACTATTATCCGAAAATTCAAAAAAAGAGCTTTTTTATATCCTAAGAGAGTTAATGGTAAACATGAAAAAACACAGCTTGGCAACTGCTGTTGTTTTAAAATTTGAAATAAACAACAATATTTTTTCTGTAAAATACACCGATAACGGCGTCGGAATAAACGATTTTGAAAAAAAAAATGGCTCTGGAATCCAAAATACGGAAAACCGTATTGCCAAAATAAATGGAGATATTAATTTTGAAAAAAATCCGAAAGGCGGATTAATTGTTAATATGAATATTCCTTTATAAATGATGTTTACAAAAGTTCTTATTGCAGAAGATTACGAAACCTATAACTTGGGCGTAATAAAAACTTTGGACCAATTACAAATCTCCAACTACGAATTTGTAAATTATTGCGATGATGCACTTGCTAAGATTAAAAAATCTGTAGAACAAAACAACCCTTTTGACTTGCTTATTACAGACCTTTCTTTTGAAGAAGACTATAATGCTCAAAATATAAAATCTGGCAGAGAACTTATTTTAGCAGCAAGAGAAATAAGACCTGAACTTAAAATAATTGTTTTTTCTATAGAAAACAAACCAAAATCGATAGAAGATTTATTCAAAAAATATAATGTTAATGCATTTGTAAGTAAAGGTAGAAATGATGCAAAAGAATTAACAAAAGCTGTTATAGCAATTGCAGAAAAAGGATATTATTTGCCCTCTGAAATTAGATTTACCATTAAGAAAAATTCTATTGAATTCTCTGATTACGACGTTACACTTATCACAATGCTTTCTAAAGGATTAAGACAACAAGAAATAGAAGACCATTTTAAAGACAACGACATTAAACCGTTTGGTAGAAGCTCTCTAGAAAAAAGATTAAATGATTTAAGAGAAACGTTAGGCGCAAAAAACAATATAGAAATGATAGTAAAATGTAAAGATTTAGGAATAATATAAAAACAAAACAACCATGAAAAATAATGAACACCCTTTTCAAAAAATTCAAAAAATTTTGGATGCCTTAGTGATTAATGACCGTTATCACTTAATTATGTGTATCAAAAAATACAATGAAAATACTCTTTCAGAAAATGAAATCTTCAATTTTTCTTTTCAATCTAAGAAACAATTAAGAGAAAAACTAAAAAATTTAGCAGATAAAATAATTGATAATGAATCAATTATAAAATAAATTAAACTTTTATTTAAAAAAAGTACCATTTTACGGTTTTCCGTAAGGTCAGAATTTTCATTGATTTTATCTTTGAAGAAGTAATTTAACTTCATATAGTCTTTTTTACTTAGCCATTGTATTTCTAAATAGAGCAGGTTAATTTTTTGGATACAAACAGCTAAAGTAAGTTTTCAAAAAAGGTGAGGAATTTACTTTCTCACCTTTGTTTTTAAAATTGATATTGATTTTAAACTAAAACCAACTATTATATATCTTCTGTTCTTTTATAATGACGCTAAGTAGAAGAACTAAAGTGGTGAGATTTTATTTTCTCACCATTTCTGTATGTGGTATATCGTCTTCCAGATATTTTTTACCTGTATCTTCAAAACCAAAACTTTTATAAAATTCTAGCAAATAATCTTGTGCCGAAATTCTACATTCAGAAGTTTTAAAATGAGTTTCTATTGCTTGTAAAGCGATAATGATTAAGGTTTTTCCTAATTTCAAATTTCTATATTTTGTATTGGTAAGAACTCTACCGATAGAAGTTTCTGGATATTTTATTCCTTGAGAAAAAATTCTGCAATAAGCTGCTATTTCTCCATTTGTCTCCGCCCAAATATGCAAAGCTTTATCGTCATATCCGTCTGCATCTAGATAATAACAAGTTTGTTCTACTATAAAAACCTCTTGCCTTACCTTTAGAATTTTGTACAATTCTTTGGTAGATAAATCCTCAAAATTTTTAATATTCCAAGTAACGTTATTCATTTCACAAATTTAAATTTACTGAAACTTCACCTTGTTTTTCACTAAATAATCGTTAGTTTTATCTACAAATTTTAGAATTTCATCACCTCCAATTTTCTTTTCGGCAGAAGTAATATAAACATCTGGCAGTTCTTCCCAAGTTTCTAGAAGTTTTGTTTTGTAAATTTCTACATTTCTCTCCGCCGCTCCTGGTTTCAATTTATCTAACTTGGTAAAAACGATAGAAAAAGGCACTCCATTTTCTCCGCACCACTCCATAAATTCTAAATCTATTTTTTGTGGCGTATGTCTTACGTCTATTAATACAAAAAGATTAACTAAATTTTTTCTATTGAGAATATAATTGGTAATAAGTTTTTCAAAATCTTTTCTCAAACTTTTAGAAACTTTTGCATATCCATAACCTGGCAAATCTGTAAAATACCAATTTTCATTTACCAAAAAATGATTAATTAACTGCGTTTTACCCGGTGTTTGAGAGGTTTTTGCTAAATCTTTATGATTCATCATTGCATTGATAAGCGAAGATTTACCTACATTACTTCTCCCAATAAAAGCATATTCTGGAAGCGTAGCTTCTGGACACTCTTGCCACTTGCCACTACTTTTTACAAAAATTACGTTCTTTATTTGCATATTATTATTTATAAAAAATCTCGCAGATTTAACAAAAAAAGCCGACTAAGAGAATCTGCCAAATTGCCAAATCTGCGAGAAAATATAATACTTTATCCTATATTTTTTCTTTTAACCAGTTATATAGAATTTCGTTAAATTCATCTGGCTTTTCCATCATTGCAGCATGCCCGCATTCGTCTATCCAAAACAAGTCTGAATTAGGAATCTGTCTGTCCATTTCTTCTGCTACATCTGGCGGAGTTACATTGTCTTGTTTGCCCCAAATAATACAAGTAGGTTGTTTTATTTTTGGCAAATCTTGTAACATATTATGTTTTATGGCACTTTTTGCTAGTAAAACAGTTTTTATACCTTTCATTCTGTCATTCACCACACCAAAAACCTCATCTACCAATTCTTCTGTAGCAACATCTGCATTATAAAAAACTTCTTCTGTTTTTTTCTTTATATAATTTCTATCTCCTCTTCTAGGAAAAGTCTCTCCAAAACTTCTTTCATAAAGACCAGAGCTCCCTGTAAGAACAAGAGAGTGAACCAATTCTGGGTGAGCCAACGTTAAAATAAGCCCAATATGACCTCCCATAGAATTTCCTACCAATGTAACTTTTTGCCCAACTTTATCATTAATAAATTTTGCTACATATTTTGCAATACTTGCAAGATTGGTATTAAGAACTGGCAAATCATAGATAGGAAGCTGAGGAACATAAACTTTAAATCCCTTTTCCGAGAAATAAGTAACCATTTTATCAAAATTACTTAATCCTCCCATCAAACCGTGTAGTAAAACCAAAGGATGGCCTTCTCCACTTTCAACGTAAGTGTATTTTTTCTCCTTTTTAGTACTAAATATCATAAAATGACGTGTATCTCGCAAAAATACGAAATTTAACATTAATTGAATGTTTATTTAATGCTAAACTTTTCTTTTTTTCTTCATCCATTTTATTTTTTGAAAATCAGACATTTAAAGGATCCTCTCAGTCATTAAGCATTTATCATTCAATTAATTACAGAAACTCTACAGCCAAAATTGAAAAGTTATCAACATTAACTATAAAAGTGGGAAAAAGTGGGTAATTTTAGAAAATAATATATAAATTTGCTCCAAATGATTAATTTTTACGAAACATACGAATGTAAAATTGATGACAAAGGCAGATTAAAACTCCCTTCGTCATTAATAAAATTACTGCAAGATTCTGATGATAAGAACTTTGTAGTAAAGCGTTCTGTATTTCAAAATTGTCTGGAAGCCTACCCAATGAAACCATGGGAAAAACTCATGAAAAAGATAAACGGACTGAATAGATTTGTGAAAAAGAATGCAGATTTTATAAGGATGTTTACCGCCGGCGTTAAAAACATTGAGTTAGATGCTTCCGAAAGAATATTAATCCCAAAAGACCTAAAACAGTTTGCCAATCTGAGCAAAGAAGTTGTGATTTCTGGCGCTGGCGAACTTTTTGAAATTTGGGACAAAGACACTTACGAAAAAGTTATTGCAACCAATGAAGCAGATTTCGGAGCACTTACTGAAGAAGTAATGGGAGGCATTGATTTCAATCTCGAGACCTAATCTTGAGTTTTGAACATTGAATTTTTAAATTTTAGAATTTTTTGAAATGTACCATAATCCTGTTTTATTACACGAAAGCATTGATGCTCTTATCACCAATCCTGACGGAATTTACGTAGATGTAACTTTCGGAGGAGGCGGGCACTCTAGAGAAATCTTGAAAAGACTTTCTGAAAAAGGAAAATTATACAGTTTCGACCAAGATTTGGACGCACTCAATAATAATATAGAAGACGAAAGATTTACATTGATCAATCAGAATTTCAGATTTTTAGAAAACTCTCTTCTAATGTACGGAGTTTCAAAAGTAGATGGAGTTTTAGGAGATTTAGGCGTTTCGTCTCACCAATTTGACGCTGCAGAACGTGGCTTCTCTACAAGAAGTGACGCACCTCTTGACATGAGAATGAACACCATGCAAGGTTTAGACGCCAAAAAAGTAATTAACGATTACGAAGAAGAACAATTAGCAGACCTTTTCTACTATTATGGAGAACTAAGAGATGCGAGAAAATTGGCAAGAGAAATTGTTCACCACAGAAAAGCAAAAAAAATAAATACAACCGAAGACCTTAAAAAAATCTTCAGTTATATTCCTCCTCATAAACAAAATAAATTTTTCGCTCAAGAATAGCAAGCGAGTAGAATTGAGGTAAATCAGGAATAAGAAGTATTGAAGGAAAAGCCACAACAATCTTTAAAAAATAAAAAAAAAGACGGCAGATTAGTGGTTATTTCTTATCATTCTTTGGAAGACAGATTGGTGAAACGTTTCCTGAAAAACGGAATGTTCGAAGGTGAACCTCAGCGTGATATTTACGGAAATTATGCAAAAGCTTTTGAATTATTGAAAACAAAAGCAATCATTCCGGATGATAAAGAAATAGAAGAAAACTCAAGAGCGAGAAGTGCAAAAATGAGAATTGGAATAAAATTATAGTTGATGGTTTTTAGTTGATAGTTGTTTGAAGATGTTTTAAATCTATCAACTGTCAACCGAAAACAAACAACCAAAAATGGCAAAGCAGACAACCTATAATAAGCAGAAAAAGAAACTCACTTTTATGGATATCATAAAAGGGAATTTTCTTAACCGTGATGAGGTAAAAGCACATTACAAATATTTTCTGTTCATTTTCGGATTGTTGATGGTGATGATTTATAGTAATCACTTGGTGAATCAGAAGATTGAGCACGTTAATAAACTTAAAGAAGAAAAAGAAGAGTACAAATCTAGAAATGCTTTTGCACAAAGTAGGTTAATAAAAATAAGAATGGAATCCGAGTTAGGAAAAGAAATGGTTCAGGATTCTTTGGTGAGTTTAGACAGCCACCCGATGAAATTATTGATAAAAGTTGATAGCACAGATGATAAAGCAGTCCAATAACAATTACGAAAAAAAGCGTTCCAATGCGTTGAAGTGGGGCTACCTTTTTGTGTTGGGAGCTTTCATTTTGTTTATCATTTTTCTTGCCAGAATTTTGATCCTGCAGAATACCAATGTTCAGGAGTTTGAGGATAATTATATCAGTAAAAATTACCGAGAAGCAACTTTAAAAGCAGCTCGGGGTAATCTTTTTGCATCGGACGGATCTATACTGGCTACAACGGTGATGCGTTACGATATCTATCTGGATTTCAAGTCTATGAGAGATACAATCTATTCCAACAATATTGGAGCATTGACGGATTCTCTCAGTAAGATGTTTGATAAACCGCGAAGCTACTTTAGAGCGAAATTGGACGCTCAAAATCAGAAGAATAACCAATATTATCTTTTAGCGAAAGGGCTTGATTTTGATCAATATGACAGAATACGCAATTTTCCGATTTTCGCAAAAGGAAAAAATAAAGGTGGTTTCATCGTAGAAAGAAATTTCCGAAGAGAATTAGCAACTACTCAAATTGGTGCTGGAACAATCGGAGCTGATAACGGCGAATCAAAATCCGGCTTAGAAGGCGCATTCAGTAAGTTTTTAACAGGGATTGATGGGAAAAGATTGGAGCAAAAAATCACTTCTACACAATGGAAGCCAATCGATTATTGGAAAGTTCAAGAGCCTATTGACGGGCAAGATGTGTACACGACTTTGGATTTGAGAATTCAGGATATTGCACATTCTGCACTGGAAAATCAGTTAATCAAATTCGATGCAGATCACGGTTCCGTGGTTGTAATGGAAACAGGAAGTGGGAAGATCCGAGCAATGGTCAACCTCAGAAGAACCGAACCGGGAATATATGTTGATGCTTACAATTATACTGTGAAAGATGCTCAGGAACCGGGTTCTACATTCAAAACAGTGTCACTTCTGGCAGCGATGGACGATGGTTTCATTGATGAAAATACGAAAGTTAACATCGGGAATGGAATCTGGACTTATGCAGGACAAAGGATTACAGATGGTCACGGAGGCGGAACTTATGATGTAAGCGATGTTTTAGCTAAGTCAAGTAATGTTGGTGCGGCAAAATTAATTACAACACATTACGCGGATAAACCTGAGGTTTTCATTGACCATTTGAAACGCTGGAAGATGTTCGATAAAATGCAGATTGAACTTCCCGGAATTGCAAAACCTTCGATTCAAACGCCGGAGAGCAAGCGTTGGAACAAAGCCACATTGGCTTCTTTGGCTTATGGTTACTCGTCAAGATTTCC
>RRZU010122903.1_pt1 | contig 10487 bp, 5 predicted proteins | sample 2165561 | NCBI WGS metagenome assembly RRZU01 (sample SAMN10456909, study PRJNA506462) | wastewater metagenome | isolation source: wastewater sludge | place: USA: Moscow, Idaho | reverse complement strand
TTTAAAGTTAATAAAATGCTGCTCGGCAAGAATCTCGGTCGGTGCCATCAGTGCCACTTGCCAACCGCTGTCTATGGCATGACACGCCGCCACGCCTGCCACCAACGTTTTACCTGCCCCCACGTCCCCTTGTACTAGGCGCAGCATGGGCTTTGAGCTTGCCATGTTAGCCACCACATCAGCGATGACCCGATTTTGAGCACGGGTTAACGCAAAGGGCAAGTTGGCTTGTAATTTGTCCGCTAAGGGGCTAGTATCTTGGCATTTGGGGGCTTTATGTTGGTATAGGTTTTGTTTGCGGTATAAAAACACCAACTGATGAGCGGTCAGCTCTTCTAGGATTAGCCGATGACACGCAGGGTGACTGCGGTCTTTTAGCTGGTTTAATAGGGCAAGCTGTTCATGAGCGGTGCTGGTCTGCTTCGGTGTATGAATGGCGGACAGTGCCGACCACAGATCGCCTGTGCCTATAATACCTGCCTGTGCCAACAGCTCATCACTAAGCCCATTTAGCCCACTTAATGGCTCGCCTGCCACTGCCGACAGTGCTATTTTTACCAGTTGTCGCAGTTTGTTTTGCTGTAAGCCCTTGACTGTAGGATAAATCGGTAGCAGTCCCATTTCAAAAGAACGTGTCCCCGTAATAAAATATTCAGGGTGAGCCATCTGTGTGCCATAGCGACTTATTTTTACTTCGCCAAATACGGTAAGATTTACCCCCACAGTCATGATTTGTAGTAGCATGGGATAAGTCTTAAAAAACCTAAGCTCTAGCACACCTGTACCGTCCGTTAATAGAACGCTTAGACCGCCACGAGTTTTTTGTACATCGGTGATTGTCCCTGTTGTCATGCACGCCATGCCATCACAAAACTGCCCCATGGGTACGGTTCGGCTGCGGTCTTCATAGTCCTTGGGCAGGTGCATCAGTAGGTCAAACACCCGATAAATGTCAAGTTCGGCAAGTTTTATCGCCAGTGCCGTGCCCACACCCGATAAGGCGGTAATGGGTAAGGTCGCAGGGGAAACAGGTTTTTGGTGCATGGTAATGATTGGCTAGGAATTTGAGTAAATTGTAAAGGCAAAAGGCTAGGTTGGCAAGTCATGACACGCCACAGCTTACCCAAAAATTACCGTCTATCATGTTTTTGTATCTTCTTACACGAAATCATGGACAGGGGTTGCCACTGTGGTATAATTGCCCGCTTTTTAAAATTATTGTCAATTTGGCGTTAATTTTAAAAACATTGCCGTACAAGCGGTTGAATTGTTAAAACTTACTCACATATAAACAGTAAGGATAAACGATTTACTCTTGTTAAATTTAGGCAAGTGGATATTTTTCTTTTATCAAACCAAAATCCATTTGTCAATATCGCCGAACCTTAAAAAGCCCAAGTTGATTTTTTTAATTGGGGTTGGGTTTTGTAGGTTTTTTCTTTTGACCCCTATCAGAGATGGTAATCCGATATGAGCGTTACTCCTGTAAATCCTATTTCCCACGCCACAAATGACTACTATTTGACCCGTCAAAATCAAATGGAGTCCAATGTTCGCAGCTATCCACGCAAATTACCCCTAGCCATTGCCAAAGCTCAAGGCTCATGGGTTACGGACGTTGAAGGCAACGAGTACCTTGACTTTCTTGCAGGTGCTGGTACGCTTGCGTTGGGACACAATCACCCCCAAATCATTTCGGCGATTAAAGACGTGTTGGGCAGCGGCTTGCCTTTGCATACGCTGGACTTGACGACCCCCATGAAGGACGCATTTACCGCAGAGCTGTTGTCGTTTTTTCCACAGGACAAATATGTGCTACAGTTCACCGGCCCAAGCGGCGCGGATGCGAACGAAGCGGCGATTAAACTTGCCAAGACCTATACAGGGCGTGGTAATGTGATTGCGTTTTCGGGCGGTTTTCATGGCATGACCCACGGCTCATTGTCATTAACAGGTAACTTATCTGCTAAGAATAAAGTACAAAACTTGATGGCTGGCGTGCAGTTTATGCCGTATCCGCATGAGTATCGCTGTCCTTTGGGGCTTGGCGGTGAAGCAGGAGCAAAGGCACTTAGCTACTACTTTGAAAACTTTATTGAAGATGTCGAAAGTGGCGTGGTCAAGCCTGCGGCGGTTATTTTAGAAGCCATTCAAGGCGAAGGCGGTGTTGTGCCTGCACCTGTAGAGTTCCTACAAAAGGTGCGTGAAGTGACTGCTCGTCATGGCATTTTGATGATTGTCGATGAAGTGCAAGCAGGATTTTGCCGTAGTGGTAAGATGTTCGCCTTTGAACACGCTGGCATTGAGCCTGACATTGTGGTCATGAGCAAGGCACTTGGCGGAAGTTTGCCCCTTGCGGTACTTGCCATTAAAAAAGAATTTGACGCATGGCAACCTGCTGGACACACAGGTACATTCCGTGGTAGTCAGCTGTCTATGGCGGCGGGCTATACCGCTCTTAAACTCATGCGTGAAGAAAACCTTGCCAAAAACGCCAGTGAGCGTGGCGAGTACTTGATGAATGCCATTAGCGAGCTTGCCAAGACTTATCCGTGTATCGGTCATGTGCGTGGCAAGGGTCTGATGATGGGCATTGAGATTGTGGATGAGCGCAAAGCCGCCAACCAAATCGGCTCATACCCTGAAGATGGCGAGCTGGCTGGCGCTATCCAAAAGGCGTGCTTTGATAATCGTTTGCTACTTGAGCGTGGCGGACGTGGCGGTAACGTGGTGCGTGTGCTGTGTGCGGTCAATATCTCACAAGCCGACTGCGAAGAGATGGTGAAACGCTTTAGTAAATCCGTTGGCAAAGCGTTAATAGCGGTTCGTGGGTAAGTATTAATGTGCAAATAGGGCGTAACTCAGTATTGGGTTAGGCTCTATTTTTTTAAGAATTTATAAGGGAAAGTTTATGTCAAACCTATCTTTACACCGCCAAGCCTTATTTTGCAATGACGACAAGGCAATCCAAGACTACGATAACGCCATGAACCAAGCCGTACAAGCGGTCAAAACATGGCTACAAGAAGACAAGATGTACACAGGCGGTAGCATTAAAGAGCTGCGTTCTAAGATTGCCTTTGCTCCGTCTGCGGACGGCTTGGGTCTGTCCAAGGCGTTAGAGCGTGCCACCAAGATTTTTTTAAATAACAGCCTAAAGGTACATCACCCCCAGTCCTTGGCTCACTTGCATTGCCCAACCATGGTCGCAAGCCAAGTCGCCGAAGTGCTGATTAACGCCACCAACCAATCGATGGACTCATGGGACCAAAGCCCAGCAGGGTCGCTGATGGAAGTTCAGCTGATTGACTGGTTACGCCAAAAAGTCGGTTTTGGCTCAGGGGATGCAGGCGTGTTCACATCAGGCGGTACGCAGTCCAATTTGATGGGCGTGCTGTTGGCTCGTGATTGGTGTATTGCCAACAACTGGCAAAATGCCGATGGTCAAGCGTGGTCAGTACAACGTGATGGCTTACCTGCGGACGCTTTGCAAAAAGTCAAAGTGATTTGCTCAGAAAACGCTCACTTTAGTGTACAAAAAAACATGGCAATGATGGGTATGGGCTTTCAATCCGTGGTCACCGTTCCTGTCAATGACAAAGCGCAAATTGACATCACCGCCCTAGAAAAAACCATGGCACAACTAAAAGCCGATGGCAAAATCGTGGCGTGCGTGGTTGCGACAGCAGGTACGACAGACGCAGGGGCGATAGACCCAATTCCAGAAATTCGCAAATTAACCCATGAATACGGTGCGTGGCTACATATTGATGCGGCGTGGGGCGGTGCACTGATTTTATCCAATGAGTATCGTCATTTGCTTGACGGTATTGAGACCGCTGATTCTATCACGCTTGATTTTCATAAGCATTATTTCCAAAGCATTTCTTGCGGGGCGTTTTTGTTAAAAGACAAGAGCAACTACCGCTTTATGCACTACGAAGCCGAGTACCTAAACTCCGCCTATGACGAAGAGCATGGCGTGCCAAACTTGGTGTCCAAATCGCTACAGACCACACGCCGTTTTGACGCATTGAAACTATGGCTGACGGTAGAAGCCTTGGGCGAGACGCTATATGGCTCTATGATTGACCACGGGGTAGATTTGACCCGCGCCGTGGCGGACTTTATCAAGGCAAGTGATGAGCTTGAGCTGTTGGTTGAGCCACAATTTGCGTCTGTGCTTTTCCGTGTTGTGCCAAAGGGCTACCCTGCTGAATTTGTTGACAGCCTTAACCAAAACGTGGCGGACGAGCTGTTTGCCCGTGGTGAAGCCAATATTGGCGTAACTCGTGTCATTGACAGCCGTCAAAATGTACAGTCACTCAAGATGACCACCCTAAGCCCAATCGCCACGCTAGAGAACGTCAAGTCGCTACTCTCACAAGTGCTATCAGAAGCCGAGCGTATCAAAGATGACATTCAAAACGGCACTTACACACCACCGATTGACTAACTTTTAACCAAACTAGCCAAACGCAAAATACCGCTGTCTTGTGATGGCGGTGTTTTTTTATAGATAAATTTAAGACAAAAATAAAAACCCCAAATTTAAATTTGGGGCTTAATTTGGTAGGCATATCCAGACTCGAACTGGAGACCTCTACGATGTCAACGTAGCGCTCTAACCAACTGAGCTATACGCCTAAAGTGGGTGCTATTTTAACAAAAATTTGAAAAATAGCAAGTGTTTTTTAAAAAAATTATGAAGTTTGATAAAGTCCTGTATACCAACTCATGATATCTACCCCCCAAAGTAGTGCAATAATCCCTGCAATGGCAATATAAGGACCAAAGGCAAAGGGCTTGCTTTCGCCTGATAGACGCATAAGCACCAAGCCTACCACAGAGCCAAGCAGTGCCGACACAAGGATGATCAGCGGTAACATAGACACCCCCACCCAAGCCCCGAGTGCCCCAAGTAGTTTAAAATCGCCTGCTCCCATGCCGTCTTTTTTGGTAAGTAGGGCGTAAAGGGTTGCCACGCTCCATAGCGATAAAAAGCCTAAGAGTACCCCCCATAACGCAGACGTGGGCGAAACAAAAATACCTTGGCTATTGACCGCCAAACCCAGCATACCCAAAGGAAACACCAAGCGATCGGGCAGTAGTTGGGTATCAAAGTCAATGCCTGTTAAAGCAATCAGCACCCACAGATAAATCAGCCCAAACGCCCCAGCTAAATTTGCCCCAAGCACATAAATGGTTAAAACCGATAAAAGAGCGGTAATAAGTTCTACCAAGGGATAGCGAATACTGATGGGATTGCCACAGTCTGAACACGCCCCACGCAAAAACAGCCAGCTGACGATGGGGATATTTTCATAAAAGCGGATTTGATGACCGCAATTGGGGCAACGAGACGGCGGAAAGGACAGGCTGATGGGGATATCATTTTCAATGATCGAGGTAATGCCCTGCACGTGGGTTTTATCCAAATCATCTTGACTGTCTAAATACCAAGCAATCTCTTTACGCCACGCATAGTTCATAATCAGCGGGGTGCGATGAATCACCACATTTAAAAAACTGCCCACGCATAAACCCAGTAGCCCCGCAACAAGCAGGGCAACTGATGGATTTTGTAATACTTCAAGAAGTGACGACATATTAACCCACAACCTGACCCATTTGGAAAATTGGTAGGTACATGGCAACCACTAGACCGCCAATGACAATACCTAAGAATGCCATGATCATTGGCTCCATAAGGCTAGTCAACCCGTCAACTGCGTTATCCACTTCGTTTTCGTAATAAGTGGCGACTTTATCTAGCATTTCTTCTAGACTGCCCGCCTCCTCACCAATGCCCACCATCTGAATCATCATACTGGGAAATAAATTAGTGGTACGAATAGCGAACTGTAACTGCTGACCTGTAGCAACATCTTCTTTGATACGTTGTGTAGCATCATAAAACACCACATTATTGGTTGCTCCTGCGGTAGAGTCTAAAGCATCAATCAGTGGCACACCAGCAGCAAAGGTAGTGGATAATGTACGAGCAAAACGAGCAATGATTGCCTGATAAGCGATATTACCAAAAACAGGCATCTTTAGCACCAAACGATCTAAAAAATCACGGAATTTTTTGCTACGATATTTTGCTTGACTAAAAGCAATAACTATGGCAGCTATTAGTAAAAATAAAGGGATATAGTAAGCAACCAAGAGATCTGACATTTTTACAACCAACTGTGTAAAGTAAGGTAACTCCGCCCCAAAACCCGCAAAAAGCTCAGCAAACACGGGCACTACCTTAATTAGCAAAATTGCTGTCACCACAATTGCCACCACAATAACCGCAATCGGGTATTTCATGGCTTTTTTGATTTTTGCTTTTAATAGCTCGCTTTTTTCTTTATAAGTGGCAACACGCTCAAGCATAAGCTCCAGTGCACCTGACTGCTCACCTGACTCTACCAGTGAACAAAACAGATCGTCAAAGTATTTGGGGTGCTTACGTAGAGCATTAGCAAAGTTACTGCCCGATTCTACATCCGCTTTAATTTTAAGCACCAACTCTTTCATGCTAGGATTTTCTAGGGTATCCGCCACAATCTCAAAACCTTGCGTCAGTGGCACGCCTGCCTTCATCATGGTAGCAAGCTGACGCACAAAAATAGCAATATCCAAAGCTTTAATGGCTTTTTTACCACTAAATAAAGGCTTGCTTTTAGGGCGGATATTATCCACGACAATACCCTGCTTACGTAACTGAGCCCGAGCCAGTTCGATGCTTTTACTGGTAGTTTCGCCATTGACTTTTTGTCCACGGCGGTTAGTTCCCGTGTATTTAAAATCTAGCAATTGTTCTGTTGCTACTTTTGCCATAATGATTATTCTCTGTGTTGCCGAACGGCATAAAAAATACAAGTATAAATAGATAAGGGCATTCTACACCACAAGTCATAAAATTGTAAATAATACTACCCAAGACTTACTCAAATTTTACCGTCTTTGATAAGGGCTTTGATACCGTTTATCCCATTAAAAAATAAACGGTCAGTTTTATGGCATAAAATACTACTTTGATTATTTATTGAGCGGTATTTTTGTTGTGATAAAGGAACGCCTAATATTAGTTTCTTGCAAAAATTATACCTATTTTACAGAGATATCACGTGGTGAATTTGTATAATTTTTGAGTAGATTTTTAATACCATCCAATTGCATCAAAGTTGCTTGTTCACCTTTGGTTATCATGGCACGTTTATCATGATTGTTGATGACATTAAACTGACTTAAATTAGGCGTGATGATGATATCGCTGGCAAGTTTATCCGCTTCACTCATTACCCCGCCACCATCTAATATTTGCCAAAAGTTAACCTGTTTAGGTAGAGCAATTTCACTAGGCAAACTGCCAATGATTTTATCTAAGGATAAGCCAAAAGGCAAAGGCGTCTCCTTTAGAGCGGCCAAATCCACAGGTATATAAGCAGTTTTATTACCAAAGCTGGCACTAATACCTGCACTGTCTTGATTGATTTTTATATTATTAGCGTTGGCAGTCTTATCATTTAACACATTGACCGCAATAACCACATCCGCCCCGAGTTCACGAGCGACCACAGACGGCACCAATGATACCTGACCGCCATCGCTGTATTTTTTACCATATTTATCGGGAATACGTGGAGCAATAAACAACTTAGGAATGGCACTAGATGCTTGCACGATAAGCCCTGTTTCACCCGTGGTAAATACCATGCGCTCGCCACTTTGATTATCGGTGGCAACAATGGCGGTTTTAATGGGTAGGTTTTCTAAGTTTTTATGCCCTGCTTGTTCATTGATAAAAGCACGTAGCTTATCACCTGCAAATAATCCTTGTTTGCTGTATACAGGATCTAATAAGGCGTTTTCATTGGTGGTTAATGTAAGTGTTTCAAGCTCCTCCGCTGATTTGCCTGATGCGTACAATGTACCAACAATCGCCCCTGCACTGCTTGCTACAATCATATCAGGTTTAATACCACTGCCTTCCAATGCTTTTAATACACCCACATGAGCAAAGCCCTTTGCCCCACCCCCGCCCAGCACTAAAGCAACTGTCGGTGTATTTTTTGGCTTGTTTTGTGGCGTAGGCATGGCAGTTTGTGTGCTGGCACAGCCAACCAACACAAACATAAAAGCAAAAAATAAAGCCTGATATAATTTCATTTTAACAAACACTTCCTTAAATTAAACACGCACAATTTTAAAGCAAAAATAAAAATACCGCCACCCAAAAAGTGACGGTATTTTTAACAAACTGACACTTAGGTCAATTGAGCCACGCTGATTTTATCCGATTTTTCGGTATAATCCGCCATTTTGTCAAAGTTTAGATAGTTATAAACTTCGGCTTCCATAGACTGCAATTTACCAGCGTATGCCATGTACTCTTCTACGGTAGGTAGCTTACCAAGCACAGACGCTACAGACGCAAGCTCTGCTGACGCAAGGTACACGTTCGCCCCTTGACCTAGACGGTTAGGGAAGTTACGCGTAGAAGTCGATACCGCCGTAGAGTTAGGTGCGATACGAGCTTGGTTGCCCATACATAGCGAACAGCCTGGCATTTCGGTTCTTGCACCTGCTTGGGCGTAGGTGTTGTAATAGCCTTCGTCCATCAGCTGACGCTCATCCATCTTGGTTGGCGGTGCAATCCACAGACGAGTGGTTAAGCTACCTGCAGGCACTTCAGAGAGCAATTTACCAGCGGCACGGAAATGCCCAATGTTGGTCATGCACGAACCGATGAACACTTCATCAATCTTATCGCCTGAAACATCTGATAACAGTTTGGCATCATCAGGGTCGTTTGGACAGCATAGGATAGGCTCTTTGATTTCAGATAGGTCAATCTCATACACTTTGGTGTATTCTGCATCTGCGTCCGCTTTTAGTAGGCTTGGGTTATCCAGCCATTTTTGCATATTTTCTGCACGGCGAGCCAGCGTACGAGCGTCCCCATAACCTTCGGCAATCATCCATTTTAGCATGACGATGTTTGAACGTAGGTATTCAGCCACTTTTTCTTCAGAGACGGTAATGGCACAGCCAGCAGCTGAGCGTTCTGCAGAAGCGTCTGACAACTCAAAGGCTTGCTCTACAGTTAGGTCATTTTCCATCTCGGTTAGGTCAATCTCAAGGATACGACCGCTAAAGATGTTCTTTTTGCCTTTTTTCTCAACAGTCAAATCACCCTGTTGGATTGCCACATAAGGAATGGCATGGACTAGGTCACGAAGCGTGATACCAGGCTGCATTTTGCCCTTGAACTTGACCAGTACCGACTCAGGCATATCAAGGGGCATGACACCAGTCGCCGCCGCAAACGCCACAAGACCAGAACCTGCTGGGAACGAGATACCGATTGGGAAGCGAGTATGACTATCACCGCCTGTACCTACCGTGTCAGGCATTAGCATACGGTTTAGCCATGAGTGAATCACACCATCGCCTGGGCGTAGGCTCACACCGCCACGGTTCATGATAAAGTCAGGCAAGGTGTGGTGCGTTACCACGTCAATGGGCTTAGGATAGGCGGCGGTATGACAGAACGACTGCATGACCAAATCAGCCGAGAAGCCAAGGCACGCCAAGTCTTTTAGCTCATCACGGGTCATCGGACCTGTGGTGTCTTGTGAACCCACGGTTGTCATCTTAGGCTCGCAGTAAGTGCCAGGGCGAATGCCTTGACCTTCAGGAAGTCCGCAAGCACGTCCAACCATTTTTTGCGCCAAAGTAAAGCCTTTGCCAGTGTCCGCAGGCTGTTCTGGAGTGCGGAACAAAGTAGAAGGTGCAAGACCCAAAGCTTCACGAGCCTTAGCAGTTAGGCTACGACCAATGATAAGATTGATACGACCGCCAGCACGCACTTCATCTAGCAGTACAGGGGTTTTTAGGGTAGATTGGGCAATTTGTGCGCCGTTTTTGAAAGCGGTAACGGTGGCGTTGGCATGGTCAATTTTTAGAGTAACTTCATCACCCATGTTCATGTCAGCGACATCAATCTCAACAGGCAATGCCCCTGCGTCTTCCATGGTGTTAAAGAAAATCGGGGCGATTTTACCGCCTAGACACACACCGCCGTCTTTTTTGTTAGGAATGTGGGGGATTTCATCACCAAAGAACCACAGCACCGAGTTGGTCGCTGATTTACGGCTTGAGCCTGTACCGACCACATCACCAACATAGGCGACTTGATTACCTTTGGCAATCAGCTCTTTGATTTGGGTCAAAGGACCGACTTCACCTGCTTTTTCAGGGTTGATACCATCACGGGTATTTTTTAGCATGGCGTTGGCATGTAGTGGAATGTCAGGGCGACTCCATGCGTCTTGGGCGGGTGATAGGTCGTCAGTGTTAGTTTCGCCTGTTACCTTAAAGACAGTGATTTTAATCTCTTCTGGCACATCAGGACGGCTGGTGAACCATTCTGCGTCCGCCCAAGACTCTAGCACCGCCTTGGCATTGGCATTGCCTGCTTTGGCTTT
>RRZU012730058.1_pt1 | contig 10488 bp, 10 predicted proteins | sample 2165561 | NCBI WGS metagenome assembly RRZU01 (sample SAMN10456909, study PRJNA506462) | wastewater metagenome | isolation source: wastewater sludge | place: USA: Moscow, Idaho | reverse complement strand
TGGCGGCCCTCGAAGTCTCGGCACGGCACATCCACTCGGGATCGCCCATGGGCACCATCGTTCTCGTGGATTCCGGTTTGCAGACGATGGGCATCCTGGACTACACCCAGCGCGGCATGCTGGGGGCCGACCCCTCGGACCTCGTCGACGGACTGCGGGGTTCCGGTCAACTGCCGGACCTGTCTGGTCTACGTGTGTTCGTCGTGGGGCTCGGCGACACCGCTGCTCCCCAGGAGGCACTCGACCCCGCTTCGCGCACCGCGCTGGTGGAGCAGTGGACCGCGCTGCTCACCGCTGCCGGCGCAGACTGCGTGGGGGTCGACCCGCTGCCGCTGACCGGCGCTGCACCCGCGGTTGCACCGACCGTCCCCACAGTGCCCGTGCCGGATGTCGCACCGCTGGAGCCGTCGAACACGGTGGTGCTGACCGCGGACAGTGTGGCGTTCGTGTCGGACAGTGCCCAGTTGCGCGACCCTGAGTTCGCGAGGAAGAAGTTGGCATCGATCGCGGCGGACCTTGTGGACTCGGGCAGTGGTGTGCGCCTCACCGGAACCACCGCCACCGACGGCACCGAAGCCGGCCGGCTCGAACTGTCCCGCCTGCGGGCGGAAGCGGTCAAGGCGACCTTGGTCGAGCTGGGCGTGCCGGCTGAACGCATCACCACCAGAGGTGTGGGCACCCATCATCCGGGTCACGTCGACGACCTCGACTCGGATGGTCGCCTGATCCCCCCGAAGGCGGCGCAGAACCGGACCGTCATCCTGACTGTGCGGGATGAGTGATGCGCTGTGTCAGGCTGAGTGGGACACGGCGCGGGGGAGGTGCGGATGAGTAGGCGGACCGGACCGGGGATCGTCGGGGTAGGCGTGGTGGCCGTCTTCGCTTTCGCGGTGGTCGGGGGCTGTGACAACTCCCCTTCCGTCGTCGAGCCCGTCACGTCCCCGGAGATCGAGGTCACGCCCGGCGTGACCGAGAGTCCGAAGCCCACGAAGAACCCGAAGCCGCCAGCGCAGCCCGAATCGGAGGTGCCCTTCGCCGACATCGCCGCCGCGAAGCAGGCCCTGGGCGATCTCCCCGTGAAGGGCCGGGCACCTCTGACGGACTACAGTCGCGAGGCCTTCGGGACGCCTTGGTCGGACACCAACGACAACGGGTGCGACACCCGCAACGACATCCTGCGACGCGACCTGGTCGACACCGAGGTGTCTGACTGCATGGTGATGTCGGGCGTGCTCAAAGACCCCTATTCCGGGGACAGGATCCGCTTCGTGCGCGGCCCGGTGACCAGTCTGGACGTGCAGATCGACCATGTGGTCGCGCTCGCGAACGCCTGGCAGACCGGAGCTGCCTACTGGCCGGCGGCCAAGCGTGAGCGCTTCGCGAACGACCGCCGCAATCTGCTGGCCGTGCGCGGGGACCTGAACATGCAGAAGAGCGATGGCGACGCGGCCACCTGGCTGCCGCCGCGCAAGGCGTTCCGCTGTGAGTACGTCGCGATGCAGGTGTTGACCAAGCAGCGCTACGGCTTGTGGGTCACGCAGGCTGAGAAGGCCGCGATGCAGAGGATCCTCAGCGGGTGCTGACTCAGAGGTAGAGGCCGGGCGGCTGTTCCTCGGCGATGATCGGTTCCTGGATGATCGAAGGATCGAACTGCGCGGTCCCACCGAATTTCTCGACCATTTGAGGCCCGAAGTCGGTGGTGGTGACAGCCAGGAACGTGAGGGCCCTCGACAAGGTGTACCCGTTCAGGTCGTGGGCGAACAGATCGTTCTCGAGCAGGATCTGCCCTCCTGTGTGGAACGCCCTGACGAAGACCAGGATCCGGTTGAGTTCGTTGAGGAACTCGCCGAGTTCCGGGCTGTAGTCGACCACGGAGACGACACTGAAGGTCTGCACGATCAACTCTTCGCCGGCGCGGATCACCCTCGCGTAGCACTGGGTTCCCTTGTAGGCGACCGGCAGATCGCCGTCGGAGTCCCAGTCCGGCCGGGGACTGTCGGTCAGATTCGCGATCAGGTCCCGCAGGTACGACTCGACCATTTCCCCGTTCATGTCGCTCCCTTCGCTGACGCCAGTATCGCGCAGGGCGCGTGGCGGACTGTGCTCACCACTGCTGGCAGATCGGGCACCGCGAACAGTCCGGGCAGCATTCGTCACCCCAGAAGACAGCCGCCTCAGCATTGAAACCGTCATCGAAGGGTTGTCCCCACCACCCGTCGCCGTTGCCCATCGCCTGTCCGGTGGCCAAGCCGGTCATCTGGCATTGCGGGCTGCAGTCCGGGCAGCAGGGTTGGGCGGTCATGCCGACAGAGTGGGCTCTGGGTAGGACATGTGACGGTCGCGGACGTCCAGGCTCACCAGGTACCAGCGTCCGCGGCGGCGGTGGAACAGTGCGGAGTTCTCATAGAGGGTGATGAGAACGCGGTCCAGGCTGATCCCGGGGATGCGGGTGCGAACGAGCGTCAGGATGTCGTCGGGGCACAGGGCGTCCGTCCCGAGCAGTTCGATGATGGTGTCCACCAGCGCCACGTTCATCAGCTCGGCGGGCGGTGAATTCGAGAAGTCGCGCATGGTCATCTCCTCTTGGTCTGCACTATGCATCGACAGATCGGTCGACTGCCTTGAGGCTCGGAACGTGTCATACCCCTGTGTCAGCCTGGGAGGACGAAGAGAAGGGGGGGCACCATGAGTCAACCGCTCACCACCGCGCAGCGAGACCGCGCAGTCGGGGCCATGGTGGGGCTCGCTGTGGGCGATGCCCTGGGTGCAGGCTACGAATTCGGGCCGGCGGTCCCGCCCGATGAGGTTGCCATGATCGGCGGTGGTCTCGGGGACTTCGCTCCGGGGGAGTGGACCGACGACACGTCGATGGCCATCCCCATGCTGCGGGCCCTGGCCCGCGGGCTGGACCTGGCGGCAGCGCCGACCCAGGACCTGATCGTCAAGGACTGGGCCGAGTGGAGTTATGAGGCCGCAGACATCGGCGTCACCACACGTGAGGCCCTGCGGGGAACGCAAGAGCGTTCCGCCGCCGCGGTGACCAGGCACGCCCGCGGACGTTTCGAGGCGGGAATGCCCGGCGCCGGCAACGGCACCCTCATGCGCACCACGCCGCTGGTCTTCGCGCGACTGTGGGATCCAGACGGGCTGACGGAGCTCGCCCGTGTCTACAGCGACCTGACACATGGTGATCCGGAGGCGGCCGACGCCTGTGTGCTGTGGAACCTCGCCCAGCGTCACGCAATCCTGCACGGGGAGTTCGACCTGGAGGCCGGGCTGGACCGCCTCCCGATCGAGCGGCAGGGCATGTGGGCCGACCGCATCCGCACGGCGGAGGCCGGCGAACCTGGTGACTTCACCAACAACGGATGGGTGGTCGGTGCGCTTCAGTGCGCGTGGTCGGCCATCACGACCACTCCCGCTGATGGTCCGGAGCATGTTGAACGCGCACTGCGGGCGGCGGTGGCTGCGGGTCATGACACGGACACGGTCGCCGCGATCGCGGGCAGTCTGTTGGGAGCGAAGTGGGGCGTGTCCGCGATCCCGCTGGACTGGCGCCGGCGTGTGCATGGGTGGCCCGGCTTGACTGGACGGGATCTGGTGCGCCTCGCGATCGTGGCGGTCACCGGGGACGAATGGCCCAGGCGTCTGTACGAGGGCGTGGATCCGCAGGGTCCCCCTGTGCCGCTCGCGGCCGACCCTGGGGTGTGGGTCGGGGACGTCTTCGGCCTCGCGGACCTGCCGCATGAGGTGACATCCGTGGTGTCGCTGTGTCGCCTCGGTGATCAGCAGGTGCCAGCTCACATCCCCGCCGACAAGCACGTCGAGGTCTGGCTGATCGACAACGCCGCGCCCGAGGAGAATCCGCACCTCGAATTCGTCGCGCGTGACACTGTCGATCTGATCGCTCGGCTTCGGGACGCGGGCGAGACGGTCTACGTCCACTGCGTGCAAGCACGTTCGCGGACGCCGTTCATCGCGGCGATGTACACCGCAAGGGTGTCCGGAGTGCCTGGGGTGCAGGCCCTGCACGAGGTGAGCCAGCAGTTGCCACAAGCACATCTCAACCGGGCGTTCCGGGCTCACCTCGCTGACGTGTAGCCCTGTTGCCGCAACCTCCACCGGATCGTGACCGGGCCTCCATTCGTTCTTGATCTTGGACGTTTCCAGCGCCTGACAGCAGGCGTAGCGTGAGAAGTGGACACCGGAGGGGGTGTGCCATGAAGAAGTTGAATCGAGCCATCGGAATGGCAGTCGTCGCGGCAGTGGCACTCGGGGGTATCGCCACACCGGTCTCTCCCGCCAGCGCGAAGACCATCAAGGTCTGCGTGAAGAAGAAGACCGGCGAGATGAGGATGGCCAAGAAGTGTAAGAAGGGCTGGAAGAAGGTCAGTTGGAACAGCATCGGGCCAGCCGGTCCAGCGGGTGCGGCAGGACCTCAGTTGAAGGTCGTCGACAAGAACGGGATGGTCCTCGGGGACTTCTGGGGCATGACCTATCCGAGCCTCATCCCGTACATCATGATCGGCTTCCAGGGCGGCACCTACATGTACCTCGGTGACGGTCGACTGGTGCCGAGTGGATCCTCGCCGCGGTTCATCGACGCAGCCTGTGCGAGCAAGCCGTACGCGCCCGCCGCCGCCTCCGACGTTCCCGTCTATCTGAGCACTGTCGGTGGTCCTGGGCGACTGGTGTACCGGCCCACTGTTCCTGTGTGGCAGACGTCCCGGTCGTTCAAGATGACCTCCACCTTGCGCGCACACAACGCAGCCCTGTGGGCCTTCAACGAGCAGGGGACGTGCGTGGCTGCGGGGGCGTACAACGGGACGCTGCTGGAACTCGAAGAGGTTCCTGCGCCGCCGGATGGCGTGGGCCCGCTGACGATCCGGTGAGACACCGCGAACGTGGCGGCTGCTGAGGGGGAGCCGCCACGTGGGCCGTGTGAACAATGTCTCCGCGCTGCCTCTCGGATTGACTCGCCACGGCATCGACGGAAGGCTTGAGGAACTCCGCCCACGCCACACCGGGAGCCCGCATGGCCAAGTCCGATGAGGAACTCCGCGCCAAGATCCTTGACGCCGCTGCGACTCTGTTCGCCGAATACGGATTCAGCGGCACCAAGGTCAACATGGTCGCGAAGGCCGCCGGAGTCAGCAGTGCCACGGTGCGCCGGCTGACCGGCAAGCGCGCGGAATTGTTCGAAGCGGTCATGGCCGACCGCGTCAGTTCATCGGCCGCTGAGCGTGTTGCGTCCGACGTCGAAGATCCAGGTGATGCCCCGCCCATCGCCGTCATGCTCGCAGCCGCGCAGGAGGTCTTCGCCAGCCCTGCGGCCAGTTGGGACATCCTCGAACTCGAAGCGTTGACCCGCGCGCACATCGATCCCAGGCTGTGCGACGTCGAGGCGCAGCGGATCGGTCGCCGGTGGGACAACGCCATGAGCCTGGTCTCCCAGATCCGGGCGAACGGCGGCCTCGACGCCGGTGTCTCGGACCGGGCCATTGTGCAGTTGGCCATCGCCATGTCGGCGGGCCTGGCGCTGCTCGGCCCTGTGTTGGACCGCAAACCCTCGATGGCCGACTGGATCGGGCTCATCGCGCGGGTGGGGCAGGCGATCAGCCCCGACGACATGATCCTCGAGCCGAGTTATGAGGCGCGCGAGCCGTGGCGACTGCGACTGGAGATCACTGAGCAGCCTGGATCGCTCGCCCGGCTGGTGCGCGCGCTGGCCTCACTGCACGTCTACATCGTGGCTGTGCAGATCGTGGGGCACGGCGACGACTTCCGAACGGTCGACATCGCACTGACTGCGCCCGCTTCAGTCACGCAGGACGTGATCCTGGCAGCTGCGCTGTCCGCCGGCCGACACGCCTACGTCGGGGAGGGATCGCCGGACGACGCGCTCGACCTGCCGACCCGCGTCATCGACGGTGCGACGGCGATGGTGAAGACCCCCGAGATTGCGCCGCTCGCGGCTGCTGAACTGGTCGAGGCAGACGCCGTGGAGGTCGCCTCCGCGGTTGAGGGTGAGGACGACAGTCCGGATGTGTTGCGTCTGCAGTGGACCCCCGAGCGCCACGTGATCCTCCAGCGCTCGTGGGCGCCGTTCGAACGTGCTGAACGGACGCGGGCGTCGGCGCTGCTTCGTCTCTCTTCGGCCATCGCCGCAGCGTCGGCCAACGAGGACTCGCTGGGCTGGGTCGAGTCCATCAAGGGTGGGACGATCTGGATCCGTCTGGCCCGTCCCGAGGACGCCGATGCCGTAGCTGCCATGCACGATCGCAGTTCCGAGAAGAGCCGCTACCAGCGGTACTTCTCCATCACCGATTGGCATGGCACCAAGTTGTATCGGCTGTCTGGTGGGCACCGTGGCGCGACGCTCGTGGTCATGAGCGAGGCCGGGAAGATCATTGGTCTCGGCAACGTCTTCCCAGACCCGTCCGAGGGCGGCCATGCCGCCGAGATCGCGATGATCGTTGAGGACGAGTATCAGGGCCGTGGTGTGGGGACGAAACTCATCCGGGCGCTGCTACACATGGCGGCGCGGCTGGAGTTCACCGAGATCGTCGCGACAGTCCTGGCGGAGAACACCGGGATGTTGCACTTGCTGCGCAGCACGGGTCTGGAATGGAACTCGCAGATCCACGATGGCATCACCTACATGAAGGCCACGCTGCCGAGCCGGATGGAGTTCGTCGAGGCAGACACTGGACCGATACGGCTGACCGGTGCCGGTGCGGCCAAGAAGCGCCCGACCCGCAAGGCGCCGGCGAAGAAGGCCGCCCGCAAGGCGCCGGCGAAGAAGGCTCCGGTCAAGAAGGCCGCCGCGAAGAAGGCTCCGGTCAAGAAGGCCGCGGCGAAGAAGGCTCCCGCGAAGAAGGCCCCGGCGAAGAAGGCTCCGGTCAAGAAGGCCACGGCGAAGCGCGCCCCGGCGAAGAAGGCGCCCTCCTGACCGCTCAATCGCCGCAGTCCGTCGTGACGTACTCGGCGATGTTCGGGATGTAGCCGTAGAGCATCTTCTTGCGCGGTGTGCTTGATCCCACGTCCAATGCGACGTTCACGTACCCGGTTTCGGGGACCCACCACACTGGAGTTCCCCGTGGCGCGATCTTGACGAGATTCCAGTTCGTCGCCTTGTTACGCACTTTGCGATCCTTGGCCAGGCAGCCGAAGGTCCCCTGATCCAGCAGGTAGGTGGCGGTGTCCAAGTAGGCGCGGGCCACGACTTTGTACTTGCCCTTGCGCTTGATCACGTACCACCCAGGTTCGGGTGTCGCGGGGAAGTCACGTGCCAGGCAGATCAGGCCACTGCACTGCGCCCCTGTGACCAGATCCCAGGAGGACGTGCCTTCATAGACGTAGTCAGGGCGCTCGAGCACCGCGCGCCGACCTCCCGGACCAGTGGCCTTCACAAAGGTGGCGGCCTGTGTCAGGTCCTTGTCCTTCAGCGCCATGATGAAGGCCTCGCCGACATCGTGGCGTGTCATATTCGCTGAATCCGCAGGAGCGCCGATCGCCAGGAGCAGCGCGGCGCTGACGGGAAGTGCGATCAATCGAGTGATCATTTTTCACCACCCCCACCATCAACCGTACGCCTGAATGGTGCTGAACGGGCATGGCTCAGGTCGGTCACGACACACTTCTGTCATGCCCCGCAACATCCCGCCGACTCCGGACTACTCAGGCTATGGGTCGGGCGCGGAGAGCAGCGTATGGGAGGCGCTGCAAGCGCTGCCGGATAACGCGGTGGTCATCAGTCAGTACCGCGTCCTTGACAACCGCGGGGTGCTTCGGGAAGCCGATTTCGTCGTGCTGATCCCCGATGTCGGAGTGGGCGTCGTTGAGGTGAAGGGCGGCCTGGTCTGGACGATCGACGGGGAGTGGATCTCCAGGGACGGCCGGGGTGTGGACCACTCGATCAAGGACCCGATGTGGCAGGCGCAGAAGGCCGGCTTCACGATCCGCGACTTCGTCGTCGGCCAGGGTGTGCGCTGGCCGTCATGGCTACCGGTGGTGGTTCTTCCAGCTACCACGTTGCCGCGCGGTTTCGCCCCCGCGGACTCTGAGCGCAAAGAATGGATCGACGGCCTGAATGATCTCGCGGCCCGGCTCAGCGCTGCGATCTACACCGGCGACCCCCCGGACGTGGATGAACTCGTCGAAGTGCTTGAGACGCGTCTGCCCAAGCCATCAGCGCGGCAGAAGGCCGCGTTGGACGCGAAGCGCGCCGATCTCATCACCCGTGACCAGTACGCCATCTTGCGAGCTGTGCGCACCAACGATCGAATCCTTGTGACCGGCGGACCGGGCACCGGGAAGACCTGGCTGGCGCTCGAGCATGCTCGGCAGGAGACGCTGCGCGGAGCCAAGGTGGCGCTGCTCTGCTACAACCGTGGCCTTGCTGTTCATTTGCGGCGCCGTGCCTCCGAGTGGCCCGAGGACGAGCGGCCGGCACTGATCGCCACGCTGCACGAAGTGGCCCTCGACTGGACCGGGACGGAGGTCCCCGACGATGCCGACTCGGAGTTCTGGGACGCGTTACCCGCGAAGTTGCAGGCGGCGGCGGAGGAGATCGAGGACAGGTTCGATCTGGTCATCGTCGACGAGGCGCAGGACTTCCGGGAACAGTGGTGGCCGGCGGTGCAGTCGTTGCTCGTCGATCCCGAGACCGGTCCACTGGTGGCCTTCGGTGATGAGGACCAGGAACTGTACGGCCGCGGGGTGCTCGGTCTTCCCGCCCTGGAAGTGACGCTGGACGAGAACATCCGCAACACCGTGCAGATCGCGGAGTTGCTCCAGAAGGTCACCGGCGATCCGCAGAGGTGCCGTGGTGCGACTGGGCCGGAGCCCATGTTCTTGCCCTGTGCGCAGGACGATGTCCTGGCTACGGCTGACCAGGCTGTGCTCGCCTTGTTGGCGGGCGATCAGTACCGGCCCGGCGACATCGCCGTGCTGACCACTCATCGGCGGCACCGGGAGCACCAGCGCCGGCGGGCCGAGCTGGGCCCCACGGGTTTCGCCGACTCGTTGGTGGGGACCGACGACGTCGCCTACTCCACGGTGAAGGGGTTCAAAGGGCTGGAGCGGACGGCGGTGGTACTTGCGGTCAACGGGTTCCACGACGACGACGATCCGGAGAACCTGCTGCGGGTGGGGATGTCACGGGCATGCCACCAGTTGGTGGTGGTGGGGATGGGGAAGGCCTAAACGGTGGGCAACAGGTTCTCCCAGCCTTCGAGTTCCCGCATTTCCTTTCCCGCGAGCCAGCCAAGGGCTCCGACACGGTTCGCCGAGGAGTACGTGTAGCGCGCGATCGCGATGGCTCGATGCCGATCCTCTGGAACAGCTCCTCCGGATACAAGTGAATCGGCCAGTTCCACGTTCCGCGTGCTCCAACGGTCGAGGTGCGGCAGGGCAGCCACGTGATCGCTCTTCTGGATGTTCGTGCGACTACTCGTGAGCACGAGGTTGAAAGGCGAGTTGAGCGGAAATCGCGACCATGGGATGAAGTGGTCGACGTGCAGATCAGTGGCAGTCAGTGATCGTTGTGTGTAGAAGCAGCGGCCGCCTTGGAGTTGAAGAAGGAGATCCGCGTACTGGTGTACCGCGGAGCGATCCACTCCGAACAGAAATGCGGAGAGGTCGTGACCCCTGCCCAACTCGGGATTCGTGCGCCGCACGTACTCCACCCAGGCCGCTTGGGTCGTCGTCGTTATCAGGGGGCGGAACCGCCGGAGGCAGGCTGAGACGCCAGGATTCAGCACGATGCATCCGTCAATCACCTCTGTGGGATACAGGAAGTTGTCGGGGTGATAGGGGTCCTCCTTCTCCCTCCCGATTGTCTGCAGTTTCATCAAAGGCATCGTCTTGACGCGTTGAGTCGCTTCCCTGAGCAGTTGCTCTGGGACGGAATCGAACCCGTCGACTCGATCGGGGTGGCGCACCGCGTCGCGTGCCTTGCTGACGGTGGCCAGAATGGCAGCCTGTCTTCCCGTGTTCTGGCGCAGCGGATGGCGGAGTCCGGGATAGTCGCGCGTGTGGCGCCAGTAGATCTGAAGGAACTGAGCGCCGAGGTCTTCCAGCGGTACGTATTGTTCCCGGGAGTCGTCGAAGCCCTTCTCAGCGGCAACGTTGGTGAGCGCCAGCAGCAATGCGTACTTGTAGGTTGCGACGAAACTGCCTGACTCGAGGAGACGCTGAAGACTCTCGATGAACTGCAATTGGAAGGCGGCCGGCGGCTCTTCTGACGGTGATCCACACACGCGATCCCCGTCGTTCATGCCGACAGATTGCCACGCATACCCGCACCCTCGCTCACTCGCCGACCGCCTCGGCCCTTCCCGCCGTCGAGCCCGGCCCGTGATGTGCGCTGCCCTGAGCCTCGAACTCCTCGGCCACGACTCCGAGTTCCGGCACCCATGCGAGGGCCCGCTCGACATCCGCCCAGGTGAGACCGGTCCGAACGTCGGTCTGCAACAGCCGGAAGTT
>RRZU011276928.1_pt1 | contig 10489 bp, 6 predicted proteins | sample 2165561 | NCBI WGS metagenome assembly RRZU01 (sample SAMN10456909, study PRJNA506462) | wastewater metagenome | isolation source: wastewater sludge | place: USA: Moscow, Idaho | reverse complement strand
TTGTGTATGCCAGAGTAGTAAAAATAAAAATAAATTATTTTTTTATTAAAACTCTTTCATTTTTTTGAAAAATGAGCTATCCTTGTATTAATTGATTTAATAAAAGTGAAAATATATACAATGTTAAAAAATGAATTATAAAAAAAGGAGGTGAATAAATGGAGAAAGACCCAGCTAATATATTACCTATAGAAATAATGTTTGATATACAAAAAATGTTAAAAAAAGGAATTAGTGAAGAAGACATACTGGCTCAATTTGGGAAAAAAAATATGAATAATTACATTAAAGCTTATATAGAGAGATTAGATGCAAAGGCTAAAGGATTTAGTAATTGAGTAACTTAAGTACACATCCAAGGGTCCACTCGATTGACATGGATCTTTGGGTGGGAGGAAAGTAGTCCGGGCTTTGCCTAAACCTCATAAAAATACAAAAATATCTGAATAGATACAAAAAATATATTAACCAAAAAAGACAACATAAACTGTTGTCTTTTTTGGTTATAGAATATAACGAAATATCAAGAGGATTAAAAAGTTAAATTCCTCATTAAACTACGTTTGTTTTTAATTATGACGAATAATCAAGAGTACTATTTGAAATTTCTATAAATAGGACTTGCTCCAAATAACTGGTTATTATCCCTGCTAACTACTTCAAGTTTTATAAGTTCATGGGCTATATGAGCCATATTTCTGATATTGGTGGGTTCCATTACTTCATCAACAAAAAGGCCACTTTTTTTTCTTAACCAAGAATAATTTTTCCAAAGGCTTTGTTTAATTTTTCTAATATCAGAGGGTCTACGGAGCATTTCTAACATTTTTATCTGAAAATCTCTTAAGTTTTCCTCACTATATTCCGTTAGATTTGCTAAAGCTTTACCTATTTCATCAGCTTCATTTCTGTTTATTTCTTGACAAAGAAATTTTACTATGTGCCAAGCATCATAGAGTTCATTTATTTTTGAGAAATTTTTATATTTTAACCAAACATAGGCATACATTCTTCTTCTCCAATCCCACCACTTTATAGGGCTTTGTAAATCAACAGCTGGAATTAGAAATATTTGTTCTTTAAGAAGCAAAGAGCCAAATATTCCTGGAGGTTTTCCCATTCTTTGTCCTTTGAGAGAAGTTCTGTAGACTCCACAACTAGGGCTTCCTTCCATAAAGATAAAAACATCAATATTTTCTTCCTTCAGTTGATCATAACATAATAGAGAACCTTTTTTTATTTTATCATCAAGCAAAAGCCCGTCACGATTTTTGATATGGGCATTACCTTCCCAAAAGTCATCACCATTACCGCCACGAAGACTTATTGAAACTCTAGGGACACCTAAACCACTTTGAACCTCTGGGCACATAGGATACCATACAAATTCGTTTTTTTCTCTTTTAAGATAGTCTGTCATATCCCAACCTTTTCCATTATACCGAACATTTGCACCAAATTGACATGCAGATATGCCAATTTTTATTTTTGAAACTATATAGTTTTCCATGATTTCCTCCAATGTCATTGAGATGATTTTTTTACAATAGTACTTATATTATATATTCGGTAGATTTCCATAATTCTTTCTTTTTTTTAATATTTTTGTAACTGATTAACTAGTAATTTTAATGAGATTATACATTAGAGCTTACTTGGGCAGGAAAGCACGGTCTATAGGCTGAATTTCCAAAAAATTAAGATTAAGCTTTTTTATTTTGTATGCAAAATTAATTGGATATCTTTTAAAATTCAAAAAATAACTTAAGTATCTTTTTTTCGAGAAATGTGATATAATTATAGAATAAAGTGCTATATTTCTTGGCTTTATTAAGTATAAAAATTTAGTGAAATTAAAGAGGTGAAAGAATGATAATATTCACAAAATTGATGGAACATTATGACGAGGAATACTTAAAGAGTAAATTAGAAAAAGCTCACTTTGTTAACATGAAAGGTGATAAAAAATATGTGAGCTTGGACACAATCACAAAAAATATTAACATTAGTGAAATTAACTATGGTCTTGAAGATTTTATTGAGGATTATCCTCAGTACAAAAAACATAAAGAAATTAAAACTATATTTAATATTCAGAAAAGTGGAGAAAGTATTGGAAATTTGTCTGAACAGAATAAGTGTATGAGCTTATCAAACCACATAAAAGAGGGCTTTGATTATAATTCTAAGGATTATAAAGGGAAAGAAGGGGTATTGAAATACCTAGATATTGAAGTTAATCTTGAGGAATTTGAAGTTAGAATTTTGAAAAGATGTGTGGATTTAAGAGGAAGAAAAGAAGATTTAGAGAGTTTTAAAAATAAATATAATATACGTTATTCGTTGCTTTGTGGAGAAGAAAAGAATTCTTGGCATTTACCTTTTGATGGGATGTTAAGTGATTGGATTAGGAATAATAACTAAGAATTGTAGAGGTTAGACTTTTTGTTTAATCTCTTTTGTTTTTCTTATATTTTTCTTAAGATTTCTTATATTGCTAAATTTGACTTAAGTTATTCTTAAAAATATAATATAATGGTTTCTATAAAAACTATAGAATAAGAGGTTAAATATGAAAATAAAAAAAATATTTTTAGTGTTTTTTATACTAACAAATCTTCTCTATTCTCTTTCTGAAGAGATAGATGAAAAAAAAATCGGTTTAATTCTGAGTGGGGGGGGGGCAAAAGGATTTGCTCATATTGGTTTATTGAAGGTAATAGATGAAGAGAAGATTCCTATAGATTATATAGTGGGAACTAGTATGGGAAGTATTATTGGTGGATTATATTCAATGGGATATAGTGCTAATGAAATTGAAGAAATAATTCTTGCTAGAGATTGGCTATCATATTTTAATGATTCTATTGCCCGAGAAGATGAACTTATAGATTATAAAGAAGATAAAGATAAATACGCTATTTCTGTGCCTATCAGAAACTGGAAAATTTCAATTCCAAAGGGTGCAGTAAAGGGACAAAATGTTGATAAAGTTTTACAAGAGCTATATTTAAATGCAAAGGATATCAATGATTTTTCAAAACTAGCTATACCTTTTGCTTGTGTAGCAACTAATGCTGAAACAGGGGAAGCAGTAGTTTTTGATAAAGGATATTTACCTGATGCCATAAGAGCTAGTATGTCTCTGCCAGGAGCTCTTGATCCCATAGAACTTAATGGGAAGCTTTTACTTGATGGAGGTTTGGCAAATAACTTCCCTGCTTCCATAGCTCTTGAAATGGGAGCAAATTATCTCATTGGTATGGAGGTTTTGGGAGATTTACAAAAGAAAGAAAAATTGAATAGTGCAGTTGCAATAATGGATCAAGCTATAGCTTATAAAAGAGTAGATATAACTAAAATCGAAAAAAGTAGAGTAGATATACTTCTTTCTCCTAGGACAGAAGATTATAGTATATTCTCCTTTTCTAAAGCAAAGGAAATTATAGATGAAGGGGAAAGAGTTGCTAGAGAAAGAATTAATGAATTTAAAGAACTTCAGAATATAAGTAAATTTGAAGAGAAAGAAAAAAGAAAAATTAAACAGATTGAAAAAATTGAACTTAATGACTTAAAAATACTAGGCTCAAAAAGAATATCTACAGAAACTCTAGAAAAAATAGTTAATCTCTCTTTGCCAAATGAGCTAGAAGAAAAAGATATAAATAATATAATTGATAAATTATACAATTTAAATATTTTTGATAAGGTCAACTATAAGATTAAAGGTCGGAGTTTAGAAATAATTGTAGAGGAAAAAGCAGAAGCTGAAATTAAATTAGGTTTTAATTATAATGAAACAACTAAGGGAGATATATTTGTAAAATTTTCAAGGACAGGTACAAATTTTATGGGAAATAAAATGTCATTAGAGGCTTTATTAGGAAAAGATGATGCACTAAGAATGAAGAGTACTTGGTATATTGGTCCTACTAATAAATTTGGGTGGTCTCTAGGAGCCAACTATGCTAATGTTGAGGACTATCCTCTTATTTCTAATGGTATTAGGCTACAAGATTTTAATGTAGATAGTTTAAATTTAGATTTTATGATAGGGACATTTTTATCAAATTCTCAGTTATTTGGATTTGGAATAAAAAAAGAGTATATTAATATTGAATCTAAAACTCTGACAACTTATAACGAACTAGCTAAATATAAGAATAATTATGAAATAATTTACGTGAAGTATCTACATGATTCCCGAGATGATAAATATTTTCCATCAGAAGGTGTGTATGTAGAAGCTCTTATGAATAATTACTTAGGGGAGAGAATAGACGACTTTAGTTTTGCAAATTATAAGTTTAAAGTAGATGTGCCTCTAGTAATTTCAGATAAAAATATACTAAGCCTTGGAGGAGAAAAACATTATATAGATGAAAAAAATATGTCTCCTATTTATATTCCTACTTTGGGGGGAATATATAGCAGACAAAATTCTGTTACTTTCTGGGGATTAAATCCATCTGAATATATATCAAATAATTTTTCTGTAATTCATGGAGAACTGAAGTATGAATGGAAACCTTTTAGGTATTTTATTGTGAGGTATAATCAAGCATTTTTGAATCCAACGGAATTTAATAGAGAGAAGAGTATTATTGGTGGAGGAGTGGGATTTGAAATAAAAACACCTTTAGGGCCAATTCAGTTAATTGCTTCCCAAAGTAATAAAAATAGTATAATGGCTTATTTAAATATTGGGTATAATTTTTAAGAATAAAGATTTTTGTAGCAACTCAAAGAGGGGTAAGTATATTAAAGTCAGAATTTTTAAGTTTGGCAAGGATACTTCTTTGCTGGTAACAATTCTTAAGTTATAAAGGAACTTCTAGGATTGAATCTAGAATAAATTAAAAGCCCTCAATTGAATATCTTATTTAATTGAGGGCTTAACTCTTATTATTCTAAAAATTCCATTATAAATTCAAATTCAATTTTTTTATCAGATGGGATTAGATATTCATCATGTGTTGGAGCTCCCCAAGAGTCGTCTCCACCTATACCCATTTGGAATTTATTTATATTAAGTACTGTATTGTGTATATTGGGTAATTCAAAATGGTGTCCTGCGCTTTCAAGTTCATGAGCTGTATAAGGTAGAGCACTAAACTCAAAAGGAATACTAGCTGAAACCTTTATTCCAAGTCCTTTATTATCTGTTACAGTAAACCATCTTACTTCTGTTTTATTTCCACATTCTTGAGGCACTACATAGTCTGAAATATTATCTTGTACTTTATTTTCAAATATTCCAAGTTTTGCCCCATGTTTCCTATCTAGGTAAGTCTCTTCCAGTCCATTTCCATACCATTTTACATTTTCGTAATCAGCAGGAAGCTTCATAGTCATTCCAAAAGCTGGCATTTCTGATATACCTTCAAAACCGTCATAAAGCATTTTTACTTTAATTTGCCCAAGACTATTTACATCATAAGTAACTTTACAATAAGTTACAGGACTAGTCGCAAGTTCATAGGTATAAGTTATACTAGCTCCATCTTCTCTTTCAGAAATATCAATATTAACAACTCTACTGTAAAGACTAGCTATTTTCCATTGAGAGTATCTATTTGCCATTCTATTTCCTCTATCATTATCCGTTGGAGCTCTCCAGAAATTTGGGAAAGGAGGATATTTAATAAATTGTTTTTCATTATATTTAACTGAAACCATTGAACCATAAGATTTTGAGAAAATTATATGGAAATTATCTCCTTTAACTCCTAGATTAACATCTGAATTTTCTACAAAAACTTTTTTAGTTGTTTTTTCTTCCAATAGGCTTTCAACTTTATAAACATACTGTCCAAAACAAAGTTCATGGCCATTTTTTTCCCAAAGGGTATTATCTACAAGTTCCAAAGAACATTCTATTATGTATTCGCCACTATCTGTATAGTTAGGAAAAGATAATTCAATAAATTTTTCGCTCAAAGGACTTACTTCTGGAATCAAAATATTGCTATAAAGACTTATTCCTTCTTTTTTAAGTGTATATCTTAAAATATATTTATTTGCATTAGTAAATAAACTTTCATTTTTTATTAGGACTCCATTTTTTTCTGGGAAAAGTTTGAAATCACAGAATAATTGTTTAACTTCTTGCATTTTTGGTGAAGGTCTTCTATCAGCATAAACAACTCCGTTAACGCAGAAATTATAATCTGTAGGTTGGTCTCCAAAATCCCCACCAAAGGCTAAAAATTCTTTACCATATCTGTCTTTTGTCATAATTGCTTGGTCAATGTAATCCCAAATGAAGCCACCTTGATACATAGGATACTTATTTTCTAGTTCAGTGTATTTATGCATAGCTCCATTAGAATTTCCCATAGCATGAGTATATTCACAGTTGATAAAAGGTTTTTGAGGATTATCATTTAAATATTCTTCAATATCAGTAACTTTTGCATACATTCTACTTTCCATATCTGAAGTATCGTTGTATCTTCTGTCCCAGAATATACTTTCATAATGAACTAAACGAGAAGAATCTCTGTCTCTAAAATACTCAGACATTTTATAAAGTACTTCTCCTCCAAAAGCCTCATTTCCGCAAGACCAAATAATAATTGAAGGATGATTTTTATCTCTTTCTAACATAGATTCTGCTCTGTCAAGTACCATAGGTAACCAATCTTCTCTATCTCCAGGAACTACCCAATCAGGTTTGCAGGCTCCTATTTTTTGCCAAGAACCATGACTTTCTATATTTGCTTCATCTATAACATACAAACCATATTCATCACAAAGTTCATACCATCTAGAGTTATTTGGATAATGAGAAGTTCTCACTGCATTAAAGTTATATCTTTTCATAAATTTAATGTCCCAAAGCATTTCCTCTTCAGTAACTGCTCTTCCATGATAACAGCTAAACTCATGTCTATTAACTCCTTTGAAAACAATTCTTTTTCCGTTAATGTGCATGATTTTGTCTTTCATCTCAAATTTTCTAAATCCAATTTTTTGAGGAATAACTTCTACTAAATTGTTATTTTCATCTACTACATAAATATTGAGTTTGTATAAATAAGGATTTTCAGCGCTCCATAAACTAATATTTTCTATATATTCTTCCAAAACTAGCTCATTTGAGATAGTTGTTAATGGCGATTTCAACTTTAATTCTTCTTTATCAAATAATTCAAAGTAAACTTTTTTATTACTTATTTCTCCTGCAATTTTTAATTCAAGTTTTAATTTGCTATTAAGCAAATCATCTGATAATTCTGTTTTTACAAAAATATCTCTAATATGAGTTTTTGGTACTGAGTATAAGTACACATCTCTAAAAATTCCTGAAAGTCTCCAAAAATCTTGGTCTTCTAACCAGCTTCCGCTACACCATTTTATAACTTCTACTGCTAATTTATTTTCTCCCTCATGAAGAAATTTTGAAATTTCAAATTCAGCAGGTGTAAAAGTATCTTCGCTATATCCGACAAATTCGCCATTTATCCACAGATTAAAGCAAGATTCAACTCCTTGGAAAGAAATAAAAACCTTATCTTTATCCCAATTTTTTGGGATATCAAAAGTTCTGATATATGAACCTACTGGATTATAGTCTTTTGGAATTTCTGGAGGTAAAATAACTTCATGCCCATCCCAAGGATACATGGTGTTTACATAGTGTGGAGCATCAAAGCCTTGTAACTGAATATGTCCAGGAACTTTTATAGTATCCCATCCTGAATAATCATAATCATTTTTGTAAAAATCTCTAATTCTTGAGTTTAAATTTTTTGAAAAATTAAATTTCCAGTTTCCGTTTAAACTTTTTCTAAAAGTCATAATTCCTTTGGTCATTTCTTCTAGGGTATTGTAGTATTTGTGGTCTGAATGAGCTTCCAATCTATTTATTTGGAAGATTTCTGGCTTTGTTAAATAATCCATTTTTACCTCCTAAATTTTATTGCTTTTCAACTTTCTTAATTTTACTCGACTTGTGCATTTTTTGATTAAATTGATAATAGAACCGCAACTTATGCAGTTGCATCGCATTACTCCACTTCGTTACGTCTTAAGATAATCTAAGTTTATCAACTAAAATTATCTAAAAAGCGTGACGCTTAACCCTTTGTAAATCAAAAAAAGTAAAGATGTTTTTTCTATAATTCGATCCAACGTAAGGTTGGTGCAGTGTGCTGCACAAGCACGGTTTTTTAAGTATTTCTGTCAAAAACGCACAACTTTCTTAATTTTAAAGATTTTACTTGTAAAATCCCTACTTTTTGCTTCATAAGAGTAATATCTATCTGGTTGGTCAAAGACTATACCCATATTCATAAGCTCGTCTCCATAGGCTTCATATTCATTATTTACTAAATATAAAGTATTTTCCTCTAAACCAGAAAGTTTAATTTTTTTATTATATTCAGAATTTGTGTCTCCAAGAATTTCATAGTATCCAACTATTGCTTCAGACTTATCCTTTGATACAGTCATCCAAGAGCAATAATTACTTTTGAAAGGACTTTGAAGTCTAATAAAGTTTCCGAATTGTAGAAGTTTTCTGTTTTCTTTATAAAAACTTACAAAATTTTTCATTTCTTCTTTAGTTTCATCTGCATACTTTGTAATATCTAGCTCATAACCAAAATTTCCAAAATAGGCTACATGGTTTCTAATATCAAGAGAGGTACTTCTTGCTGTTTGATGATTAGGAATATCAGAAACATGAGCTCCCATAGAAATTGTGGGATAAACAAGGGATGTTCCATATTGAATTTTTAACCTATCTATTGCATCGGTATTGTCACTAGCCCAAGTTTGTGGCATGTAATATAACATCCCTAGGTCAAATCTTCCACCACCACTAGCGCAAGATTCAAAAAGAACTTCTGGGAACTGACTTGTTATTCTTTCTAAAATTTCATAAAGCCCAAGTATATATTTATGTGCAGTTTCTTTAGAAGGGATTTCAGTCATATTTCTATTCATATCCCATTTAACGTAAGAAATATTTCCTTCTTTGAGTCTCTTGGAAAGTTCCTCTACTATATAAGCTCGAACTTCTTCTTTTGTCAAGTCTAGTATATACTGATTTCTTCCTAGAGATAAAGTTCTATTGTCTACTCCCAAAACCCAGTGGGGATTTTTTCTAAAGAGTTCGCTATTTTCACTAATCATTTCCGGTTCAAACCAAAGTCCAAGCTTCATATTTTCTTCCTGAATTTTTTTAGCTAAACCTTCTAATCCATTGGGAAGCTTCTTTCTATTTACAAGCCAATCTCCAAGAGATGAATTATCTCCATTTCTCTCTCCAAACCAACCGTCATCCAAGACAAATAGTTCAAAACCTAATGTAGAAGCTTCTTTTGCTATAGCCACAAGTTTGTCTTCATTGAAGTCAAAATAAGTGGCCTCCCAGTTATTTATAAGAACAGGTCTTTCTCTGTCTCTCCAAAAGCCTCTGGCAACTCTTTCTCTTAATAAGCTATGAAAACTATGGCTCATGCCATTTAGGCCTTCTTGAGAGTATACCATGATAGCTTCTGGACTTTGGAAAGAGTCTCCTGTATTGAGAGTCCAAGAAAAATCAAAAGGGTTTATTCCCATAGTAATCCTAGTTACATCAAAATGGTCAACTTCAGCTTGAGCTATGAAATTCCCAGAATAAACAAGGGAAAATCCATAAACTTCTCCTTGGTTTTCTGTTGTATCTTTTCTCTTTATTGCCATAAAAGGATTTTGCTGAGCTGAACTTGCTCCTCTTGTGCTGTCTATATATTGCACACCTTTTTCCAAAATTCTTTCTTTAATATGTTTTTCTCTTCCCCAAGCTCCTGATAAATGAAGCATTTCATAATCATAATCTGGAAAATCTATAGAAAGACTCATTAAATTTTCTATGATTATTTCTTCTTGTCCGTTGTTTTCTAGTCTTGCATTTCTAGTGAAAACTTCTCTTTCACCAAAAGTAGTATAGCTAAGATATAAATTACAATTGATTGTTTTGTCTACTAATTTTATTTCAAGTGTCATAGCTTCGCTATTTTCTTCTACATAGGATGAAGGAAGACCAATTAATTTTGGCTTTCCTTCAATTATAGTGTGGGAGTCATAGGTAAAATTACTGATTCTGCTTCCATTTTTTTGTAGAAGTTTTATTGCTGGCTTTCTAAAATCTGTTGTACCATAACTTGGATACTCTTGTTTATAGTATTCCAATGAAAAAGCAGGATTTTCTTTAGTATGGGCAATGATTCCTACACCATATTTAGGTTTCTTGAAAAAATGAGAAAAATCATCTCTATGTTTTATTTTTTTACCATAATATAGTTGTCCCAACTGACCATTTTCCATAACATAAAAAATATAACTTGCATTTTTATTTTGCAAATGAAATTCTCTATTTTTTTCATTAAGATATATCATTTTTTTCTCCTAAATAAGCCTTCTCTATTTTGATGAACCTATCATACCTTCTACGAATTGTTTTTGCATAGTTAAGAATATAACGATTACAGGGAAAGTA
>RRZU010932622.1_pt1 | contig 10489 bp, 12 predicted proteins | sample 2165561 | NCBI WGS metagenome assembly RRZU01 (sample SAMN10456909, study PRJNA506462) | wastewater metagenome | isolation source: wastewater sludge | place: USA: Moscow, Idaho | reverse complement strand
CAATATGATGTGAATCATCCCTTGCGCTCCCGGCGCCTTTTTTTAAGTTTAGAATTGATTTTTTGTTAACTCAAGCTGAGAAGTTACTCTGCAATCCCGATACATAGTCTATGTATCGGGATTATTTTTTACATAAAGTACAACCATACAACATCCGTAAAACTGTCAGCTATCCTCTTCGTCGAAAAAAAAGAAGGGTTCGTCTAATTAATTTGTAATTTATACGAAGCCGAAATACTTTTGACCAAGTTTTTTAAGGTATAAAAAAGATGAAGATGAAAAAGTTAACAATCATTCCGGCTTTACTGCTCTCCCTCAGTATGGTGGCACAAACACCATCGACACAATGGGATTTGGCTGGCTGCATTCAATATGCGCTCACCAACAACATCCAAATTCAAAAAGCCAAAATTGACCTGCAAAGCAGCGAAGTAAGTACTAAGGAGTCGAAGGCAGCTCTCCTACCCAATCTGTCGGCCAACATTGGTCAGAACCTCAGCGCCTATCCGTTTGCCAATACATCGGGCTACACCGGAAGCTATGGTGTGAGCAGCAGCATGCTACTGTTTGATGGTGGAAAAACCAACAAAACCATCGCGCAAAGCAAATTAAACGAAGATGTGGCGCGTTACGCTATTTTGCAATCGGAAAAAAGCATTCAGATGTCGATACTGCAAAATTATACGCAGATTTTGTATGCCGACGAAGCAGTAAAGGTATATCAGGAAACAGTAAAAACGTCCGAATATCAATACGAAAGAGGGAAATCCATGCTAAAAGCCGGTAGTATATCGGCAGTAGAAATCGCACAGCTCGAGTCGCAACTCAGCTCTGACAAGTACCAGTTGGTAGTGGCGCAAAATGCACTCAACAGCGCTAAACTATCGCTAAAACAACTACTGGAACTAAATCTTAGCGACGAAATGAATTTGAGTATTCCTGAAATAGGAAAAACAGATGTTTTAAAACCTCTTTCGTCGTTACAATCGATTACGAAACTGCCCTGAACGTAATGCCACAAATAAAATCGGGCAAAACCAACATCCAAATCAGCTCGCTGGACACAGAAAAAGCCAAAGCCGGCTATCTGCCCAAAGTAAGTCTGAGCGGTAGTGCAGGTACATCGCATAGTACAGCCCTTAGTACCAACGCGGGCGACCAAATAAGTAAAGGTTTCAATGCAGGCGTAGGCATTTCAGTAAGCATTCCCATTTTTAGCAACCGACAAAACAAATCGGCTGTAGAAAAAGCCCGACTCAACGAAACAGCCGCAAAACTCACTATGCAGGAAACCGAAAAAAGTTTGCTGAAAGAAATTGAGTCAATATACCAGGATGCTCTCTCGGCTCAGAGTCAATATTATGCTGCCAGCGAAAAAGTAAAAGCACTGGAAACCAGCTATAACCTTATAGAACAACAATTTGGCTTAGGAATGAAAAATACACTGGAATTGTTGACCGAAAAAAACAATTTGCTTTCGGCTCGTCAGAGCCTGATGCAGGCTAAATACCTGAGCATAGCCAATATGCAAATCCTGAATTTGTACCAGAATATACCCGTAAACATTCAATAAAAACAAATTAACATTATAATTATAATGAAAAAGAATAAAATCATCATCATCACAGCAGCAACAATCATCGTTGGAGCAGTTGCTGCCCATTTCCTATTAAAATCATCTCCCCAAGATGCTTTTAGTCTGATGACAACTACACTCACGAACGATAAAATAAGTTCATCAGTAACAGCCACCGGCACTATTGAACCTATCACTGAAGTAACTGTTGGTACTCAGGTATCAGGTAAAATTTCAAAAATATATGTCGATTACAATTCGGAAGTAAAAAAAGGACAGGTACTGGCTGAAATCGATAAAACCACACTGCAAACCGAATACAACACGCAATTGCTGGCGGTACAATCGTCGAAAGTAGAATACGACTATCAGAAAAAGAACTTCAATCGTGCCAAAGAATTGCATCTGAAAAATCTGATCAGCGATACCGATTATGAAACAGCAAAGTATTCGTACGAGAAAGCCGAATCGGCTTACAAACAAAACGTTTCGAGCCTAGACAAAACAAAAACGAATTTGAGCTATGCTACCATCTACTCACCCATCGACGGAGTGGTTTTATCCAGAGCGGTGGAAGAAGGGCAGACGGTAGCAGCCAGTTTTAGTACACCAACCATGTTTGTGATAGCACGCGATTTAACAAAAATGCAGGTAGTGGCCAATGTAGATGAAGCCGATATAGGTAATATAACTACCAATCAGCGCGTAACATTTACGGTGGATGCCTATCCGAACGATGTATTTGATGGTACAGTAACACAAGTGCGGTTAAACCCCACCACCACTTCCAATGTAGTTACCTATCAGGTGATTGTGAATGCGCCTAACCCGAAGTTGAAACTTAAACCGGGATTGACAGCCAATATCACCATTTACACAATGGAAAAAGATGGAGTACAAACCTTACCTAACAAGGCGTTAAACTTTAAACCCGACACTATTTCATTGAATCATAATGGGTTTAAAGTAAGCGAAGATGTAAATCAAAAAGCAAACTCCAATCAAAGAGTGGTTTGGGTACAAAAAGACAAAATTCTGGTAAAGAAAATAATAACCATTGGTGAAACCGACGGTATCCACACCGAAATTATCTCAGGTTTGAGCAAACAGGACAAAGTGGTAACCGAGATGAGAGAAATCACCGATAATTCAGCTCCAACAGCATCAGGCGAAACCAGTCCGTTTATGCCCAAACGTCCGGGTTCCGAAAAGAAACAGACAACTGGTGGCGCTCCCAAATAAGTAAAAGCCATGGCAAAAAAAATAATCGAAATAAATAATTTGAAACGGGACTTCGTCATGGGCGAAGAAACTGTTCACGCACTGCGTGGAGTTTCGTTCAGCATTGAAGAGGGCGAATTTGTGACAATTATGGGCACCAGTGGTTCGGGAAAATCGACTCTGTTGAATCAATTGGGATGCCTCGACACTCCTTCGGATGGCGAATATCTGCTGGATGGATTTTCGGTAGGCAAAATGGATAAGAACGAACGTTCCACCATCCGAAACCGCAAGATTGGTTTTGTGTTTCAGTCGTACAACCTGCTACCCAAAACCACTGCGCTCGAAAACGTAGAACTGCCCCTGATTTACAACCCCACTATTTCGGCACAGGAAAGAAAAGAAAAAGCGATGCATGCATTGGAATCGGTTGGACTGCAGGACAGAATGTATCACAAGTCCAATCAAATGTCAGGCGGCCAGATGCAGCGTGTAGCCATCGCCAGAGCATTGGTCAACGACCCGGTATTGATTCTGGCCGACGAAGCTACCGGTAATCTGGACACCCGAACTGCTTTTGAAATCATTGTTTTGCTTCAGGATTTGTACAAAAAAGGACGAACGATCATTTTCGTTACACACAATCCCGAACTGGCAGCTTACTCCAGCCGAAACATCGTTTTGCGCGATGGAAAAATAATAAAGGACACCATCAATACAAAAATTGAATCGGCTAAGGCAACATTAGATGCACTTCCGAAGCAGGAAGATTAGGAAAAATCCTTTTCAAAACAACTGAAAAACAATTAAAATCATGAATATTGCCAATCTTTTTAAAATATCATTACGGGCATTAATTAACAATAAGCTACGGGCATTTCTCACCATGTTAGGAATTATTATTGGTGTTGCATCTGTTATCACCATGCTCGCCATCGGACAAGGCTCGAAAATCAGTATTCAGAGCCAAATATCCGAAATGGGTTCGAACATGATTATGATTCAGCCCGGCGCAGGGATGATGGGCGGCGTTCGCCAATCGTCCAGCAGCATGCAATCGTTGAAAATGGAGGACTTTTATGCTATCAAACGTGATGTAAGTTATGTATCGCAAATTTCGCCATCGGTAAGCAGCTCCGGCCAGTTAATCTTTGGTGCCAATAACTATCCATCGTCTGTTTCAGGTGTTAATATCGAATATTTAGATATTCGAAAATTGTATATGGATGAAGGAACAATGTTTACTGAACAACATATTAACTCTGCTGCAAAAGTTTGCGTTGTGGGACAAACCATTGTTAAAAATCTGTTTACCAACGGTGAGGACCCTATTGGGAAAGTCATGCGCTTCAACAAAATACCATTCACCATTATTGGCACCCTGAAAGCAAAAGGCTACAACAGCATGGGTATGGACCAGGACGATATCGTATTGGCTCCCTATACTACCATTCAGAAGCGCATTTTAGCAATAACATATATCCACGGAATATTTGCGTCGGCTACTACCGAAGGCGTAACCACCAAAGCTACCGACCAGATTAGTACCATTTTACGTACCAACCATAAACTAAAAACCACTGATGATGACGATTTCAACATCCGTTCGCAGGAAGAACTCAGCTCCATGCTAACTTCCACCAGCGATATGATGACCATCCTGCTGGCCTGTATCGCCGGAATTTCGCTACTGGTGGGTGGTATTGGTATCATGAACATTATGTACGTGTCGGTAAAAGAACGAACCCGCGAAATTGGCTTACGAATGTCGATAGGAGCAAAGGGCAGAGATATTTTGGCACAATTCCTCATCGAAGCAGTGTTAATTAGCGTAACCGGTGGATTAATAGGCGTTTTACTTGGTGTAGGTGCTTCTGTAGCAGTTAAGCTAATCGCCTCGTGGCCAATTTCTATTCAGGCATATTCAGTTATTCTATCGTTTTTGGTGTGTACGGTTACAGGTGTGTTTTTCGGATGGTATCCGGCCAAAAATGCATCAGAACTCGACCCTATTGAAGCATTACGTTACGAATAAAGCTGTGTAAAGCATTAAAAATACGGTTATAAAGCATCGTCGTAAATTACGACGATGCTTTATAATTGATTGTTTAACTTATCTTTGTATTGAAACTTTTTCAGAATAATATATGAAGCAGAACAAAAAGTTGTTGCAGTTTGTGATTCACCTCATGGCCTGGGGACTGTTCTTTAGTATGCCTTTTGTGACTTTTTGGCGAAATTCCAACGAAGATTTGAGCCTGAAAATAATGCATCATGGCGCAACACTTATTTCGCTACTATTGGTGTTTTACATTAATTACTATATACTGATTGAACGTGCTTTATACCGACGTCAAATCTGGAAATTTGTAATTTATAATGCCATTTTGATTTTTGTAGTAGGCTACCTTGTACATCTGTTTAAAATAAACATCCCTCAAATACATCTTAACACCAAAATGCTTCCACCAAAGGACGATTTTAATCCTTTGGCGCTGCTTTTTTTCAAAGATATTTTTCCGCTTATCACCACTATGGGACTTAGTTTAGCCATAAAAGTAACCGGTAAATGGTACGAACTGGATTTGCAAAGTAAAGATGCCGCTAAGAAACATACTGAAGCCGAATTGCAAAACCTGCGTCAGCAATTAAATCCGCATTTTTTGTTCAATACGCTGAATAATATTTATTCGCTCATAGCCATCAGCCCCGAAAAAGCTCAGTCGGTGGTACTTGACTTGAGCAAATTACTACGCTATGTGCTGTACGAAAACGATGCCGAGAAAGTATTGTTAAGTCAGGAAATTAATTTCATTGTCAACTATGTGGAATTAATGCGCATTCGTCTGACCACGGATGTTGACGTAAAAATAAATGTGGAATCGGTGGCCGAAAACAAACTGGAAATTGCTCCCATGTTATTTATTACACTGGTTGAAAATGCCTTTAAACACGGCACCAGCCCTAACAAGCCATCATTTATCAATATCGACATACAAGTGAACGAAAACAATCAGTTGGTATGCAAAATCAGCAACAGTTTATTTCCAAAAACAGAAAACGACCGTAGTGGCTCCGGCATAGGACTCGAAAACCTGCGCCGACGATTAGAACTGCTCTACCCTGAACGTTATACATTTACCAATATTGCTGAAAACAGTGTATATAGCAGTGAACTCACAATTTTGCTTTAAAATTATTTACCTAAATATGCGATTTTTATGACATTAAGCTGTTTTATAATTGACGATGAGCCTCTGGCGCTGGCGCTGCTGGAAAGTTATGTAAGCAAAACACCTTTTCTGAAACAAACAGGCAAATATTCATCGGCCGTAGCGGCCATTGATGCTGTACAAAAAGAAGTACCCGACGTGCTATTTCTGGATATTCAAATGGCCGAACTTACCGGTATGGAGTTTGCCCGGCTTGTGCCCGAAAAAACACGCATCATCTTCACCACCGCTTTTCAGCAATACGCTCTGGAAGGATATAAAGTGAATGCATTGGATTATTTGCTGAAACCTTTCAGTTACCCCGAGTTTCTGCAAGCGGCCAACAAAGCATTGCATTACCACTAATTGAGCCAGACACCCACAGTGCAGGAAGTGCAGAAAAGCATTTTTGTAAAAGCCGATTACAAACTGATGCAAATTGATTTGGATAAAATTCTTTACATCGAAGGGTTGAAAGATTACCTGAAAATATACACCGAAGAGCAACCACAAGCCATCGTGACACATATAACCATGAAAGCCATGGAAGAAATGCTGCCTTCAAGCTCCTTTCTGCGGGTACACCGTTCGTTTATAGTTAATCAGGAAAAAATTAAAATTGTAGACCACAACCGCATTGTGTTTGGGAAAGTATACATTCCGATATCCGATTCATACAAAGAAGCTTTTCAGAAGTTTTTGGATAAAAGACTGATTTAATATTTCGTATGTTGTATAGCATTCAAAGGCGTGTTAAAATATGGCACAACACTCTTTCCTATTCTGATTTTTATATATCTTTGAATATCATTTAAATATTATATTATTCAGAAATTATGGCTCTCTTTTCTTTTGGCGAAACTGTATCGGGATACGGATTTAAAGTATTAAACGAGCGTGAAGTCCGCGCTATTTCAGGTATTTTGTTATTAATCGGTGCAATTGCCTCTATCAATGGGTTTATTTTAAGTAAATTTCATGTATTACCCTATCTAACAGGGATTTTACTTTATCATTTTCTGATTTCAGTGCTTGTAAATCCACGTTTATCGCCAATTACATGGTTAGCAAAGTTCATGGTGCGCAAGCAAACACCTATTTATATCGGTGCAGTACAAAAACGCTTTGCATGGACGTTAGGGACTATTCTGTCGGCCGTAATTTTCACATTATCCGTTGTATTAAATCAAACTAAGGACCTATCGTATTTTGAACCGGTTTGTATGCTGTGTCTTATATGCTTGCTACTCATGTATCTCGAAACCGCTTTTGCTATTTGTGTAGGTTGCAAACTATACTTTCTGGCGCTTCGTCTTAAACTACTCAAACAACCCGAAGTCACACCCAATTGCATGGGTGACGCCTGCGATATCCGATAAAAAAACGAGCGTGCTACTTTTCGTAACACGCTCATTTTTCATATTGTAAGCATCAGATTAACCTGCCAGTGCATCCGCCACAACTTTAGCTAATGGCGTGGTAGGCCTACCAATTATTGCCGATAATACCTTAGCGTTGTCGTACAAATCGCCTTTCGACGCACTCGCATCCCAACTGGCAATGGCCTGCGCAAAACCTTCGGGTATACCAAATCCGGCCAGAATTTTAGCATATTCCACTTCTGGTAGATTCTGATATGGAATGGTTTTACCTGTTTGTGCTGAAAGTTCGGCAGCCAACTCAGCCAAAGTATATGCACTGTCGCCCGATAGTTCAAGAGTCTGTCCCGCATATTTATCAGTGGTGAGCACTACGGCTGCAGCCTCAGCAAAATCGGCACGGGCTGCCGAGGCAATTTTACCATCGCCCGCACTACCAATAAATGCACCCGCTGCTACTGCGCCTTTCACTGAACCAGTATAATTTTCGGTATACCAACCGTTGCGCAGAATAGTATAACCAATACCTGAAGCTTTGATTGCGACTTCTGTTGCAGCATGTTCAGGAGCCAGACTGAGCGATGAGCTATCGGCTCTTAACAGACTGGTATATACAATTACTTTCAGCCCGGCGCTTTTCGCGGCTTCAATTACATTGCTGTGCTGACGGGCACGTTGTCCTAATTCATTACCTGAAATCAATAAAAGCTTGTCGATACCTGATAACGCTGCTACATCCGGTTTTTCATAATCGAACGCGCGCACTTCAACCCCCAGGTCGGCTGCCTTTTCAGGATTACGTACCAAAGCCACAATACTGTTGGCCGCTACTTTCGACTTTAAACTTTCGATGACTAATCGACCCAATTGACCGGTCGCTCCTGTTACACCAACTTTCATAATTTATTTCCTTTCTATTGTTTATTTTTTTTTGAATTTTATTGATACAATTATTTGTATTACTTTTGTTACACAAAGTAACTATTAATAGTTTATATTCGAAACAGGTTACCAAATGGTAACATTAAAATACCGGTAACCAAAAAGTAACCATTATGGCAAAAACAAACTCACCTACGCAATGTCCTGTAACTGCCGCCCTCGAACTGATAGGAGGCAAATGGAAAACCATTATTTTATACTCACTTGCAAACGGTAAACGGCGCTTTGGCGAAATAGCCGTACGCATTCCCGATATATCGCGCAAGGTACTTACTGAACAGTTGAAGGAACTGGAAGCCGACGGATTGATTCGCCGCGAGGAGTTTAAGGAAATACCTCCACGGGTGGAATACTCGCTTACTGAAACGGGCCGCAGTCTTTCGTCGGTATTTAATGCGCTGGAAATATGGGGTGTAGAAAATGTATTGACGAAACGAAGCAATTAAATAATTCAGTATTATTGTGCGTATTAGCATAATCTCATGCTAATAATTGTACTATTTGTCAAATCCAATGTAATATTCCCCTCACTGTTTTCGTCATTGTTATTGTATGAACGAAAAAGAATTTAATGCATTGTTTTCATCGTTGTCGGATAAGTTATTCCGAATGGCCAGGTCGATACTCCGGAATACCGACGAGGCTGTTGACGCTGTGCAGGATCTTCAGTTAAAAATGTGGGAAAAACGCTCCGCTTTACTCACTGCTGATAACAAAACAACGTATACGCTCCGAACCATGCGAAATCTATGCATTGATACCTTACGACGTAAACGGCACTTTGAGGAACTACCCGAAGGCTGGGAAACACAGCTTACTACTGATGCGCAACCTGCTGAGGATGCCGATATGGCAAGGTATGTAAGTAAATTAATTGACCAACTGCCCGAAATACAGCGTACCATTGTACGAATGCGCGATGTAGAAGAACTTGACATTGCGGAGATTGCTGAAATTACGGGAATAAAAGAAAATGCTGTATGTGTAAACCTGTCCAGGGCCCGGATTAAACTACGCACGCAACTATTAAAAGAACTTGAAAACTGAAAAAGATGAACAGAACAGAAGAATTACTTAAAAAATACTTTGCCGGCGAATCGTCGTTGAGCGAAGAAAAGGAACTGAAAGGTTTATTTGCTTCTGGCAATATCTCTGCTGAGCATCAAAAATACGCTCCCATTTTTGGTGCCATACGCCGGGAAAAGCAAACGAAACTACCTGCAAATACCGAAATACAGATTAACAAAAAACGTTTTTATCAAACACGGTGGTTCTATTTTGTATCCACAGCCGTTGCAGCATGTACACTTATTTTATTTACAATAGGTATTCAGCAGTCGCCCAACGATTATCTGATAATTAACGGCAAACGGATTAACGATTCGGAAAAGGCCCGCGAATTTGCCAATGCAAAACTGGAAAAATCGCTCAGCGTAGTGAAGCGAAATCTGGCTGTATACAGCGATAATGCCGAAATTCAGCAAAAGCTCAAAGAAATTGAAAATCAACTAAAATAATTATTCATTAAAAATATCAGAACATGAAAAAAGCTATCATTTTAATATCACTTATGCTTGCTTTAGCAGCAATGACACAGGCTCAAAACCTTGCCGGATTTTTTGATAAATATGCCGAGGACGAACGCTTTGCCTATTCCAAAATTGGAAAAGAAATGCAAACACTCTCACTCGAAATTAATGCCGGTAACAAAGCCCTGGCCGAATCGCTCGAAAAAGAGATACTCGAAATACTGAAAAAAGAAAATTTCGATTTGGAAATTGCTTCGCGCGATAAAGGAGAACGCTCGTACATATATACTCGTCCGAAAGGGAACCAAAAAGAAACCGTTATTATTAACAGAGATAAAGGTGAAATAAACGTACTCTGGACTGTAGGTAAGGATAAAAAAGCGATGCACGAGATGGGATTCATGCAGGATTTAAGCTTTTTAGGAGAACTATCCGGTTTATCAAATTTAGAGACACTGAGCAGTTTAGGGAGCCTCAGCGACCTGAAAGAACTGGAAAAACTCAAAGACCTGAAAATTGAAATACCCACACCCGAAATACCTCAAACAGAGATTCCGGAAGTAAAATAAAGCTGATTTTTTGATTTGGAAAAAGGGAGTAATTCATAAATGAATTGTTCCCTTTTGTGTT
>RRZU010479268.1_pt1 | contig 10489 bp, 11 predicted proteins | sample 2165561 | NCBI WGS metagenome assembly RRZU01 (sample SAMN10456909, study PRJNA506462) | wastewater metagenome | isolation source: wastewater sludge | place: USA: Moscow, Idaho | reverse complement strand
CGCTGGCCAACGGCGTCACCCAGGTGCTCTACGAGGGCACGCCCGACAGCCCGCACAAGGGCCGTCGGTGGGAGATCTGCCAGGCCAAGGGCGTCACGGTCTTCTACACGGCGCCGACCGCTATCCGCGCGTGCATGAAGTGGGGCGACGACATCCCCGCCAAGTTCGACCTGTCCAAGATCCGCATCCTGGGGTCGGTGGGCGAGCCGATCAACCCGCAGGCGTGGGAGTGGTACCACGACAACATCGGCGCCGGGAAGGCCCCGATCGTCGACACGTGGTGGCAGACCGAGACCGGCGCGATCATGATCAGCCCGCTGCCCGGGGTCACCTCGCTCGTGCCCGGCTCGGCCCAGTACCCGCTCCCGGGCATCGCGGTCGACATCGTCGACGACGAGGCGCAGTCCGTCGAGAACGGCCAGACCGGCCTGCTCGTCGTCACCAAGCCGTGGCCGGCGATGCTGCGCGGCATCTGGGGCGACCCGGAGCGCTACAAGGACACGTACTGGTCGCGCTTCGAGAACCTCTACTTCGCCGGTGACGGGGCCAAGAAGGACGAGGATGGCAACATCTGGGTGCTCGGCCGCGTCGACGACGTGATGAACGTGTCGGGCCACCGCCTCTCGACCTCGGAGATCGAGTCCGCGCTCGTCTCGCACGACCGGGTCGCCGAGGCCGCGGTCGTCGGCGCGACCGACGACATGACCGGCCAGGCCGTCGTCGCCTTCGTCATCCTGCGCGACAGCGACGCCGGCGAGGAGGATCAGGACGCGCTCGTGCAGGAGCTGCGCACGCACGTCGGCTCCGAGATCGGGCCGATCGCCAAGCCGAAGACGATCATGATCGTCAAGGAGCTGCCCAAGACCCGCTCCGGCAAGATCATGCGCCGCCTCCTGCGCGACGTCGCCGAGAACCGCGACGTCGGCGACACCTCCACGCTGGCCGACTCCTCCGTCATGGACTTCATCAAGAACAACATGGAGGCCAAGAAGTAGGGCCGGACGGCACGACGACGAGGGCGGGCCCGGGATCAGCTCCCGGGCCCGCCCTCGTCTGTCGGTGAGTCGTTCTCAGGCGTCGATGATCGGCAGTTCCTTGGGCGCGTGGCCGTCGGGACGACGGTCGGCCATGATGTCGATGGCCGGGCGCAGGGCGAGCCACCACTGCTCGATGGGCCGCCGGATCGCCAGGTCGGCCTCCTCGGGCAGGTGCCCCAGCACCCCGCGGGTCATGCGGCCCTCGACGAGCCCGATGTAGATCGCCTCGTGCCGGCCACGCTCGAACTGCTCGACGATCTGGTCGATCGCATACGACACGAGCCGCGTCGCGAGGAGCCGGTCGAAGGGCGAGGGGCTGCCGCCCTGCTGGAGGTGGCCGATGTGGGCCTCGCGGACGTCGAAGGCGTCGCCGCCCTCCTCCTCGAAGAGCCGGGCGAGGACGTTCGTCGTGTAGTGCTCGCTCGCCTCCTCGTTGCGGACGACGAGGTAGAGCCGCCGGCCGGCCGCGAAGGCCCGCTTCATCTCCTCGATGTCGTCGACGAGCGAGGCCAGCGTCACGCCCTCCTCGTGGAGGTAGACGCGCTCGGCGCCCGCCGCCAGGCCCGACATGAAGGCGAGGTAGCCGCAGCGGCGGCCCATCACCTCCGCGACGAAGCAGCGCCGGCTCGCGCTCGCCGACTGCTTGACCCGGTCGAGGGCCCAGACCGCGTTGTTGAGCGCGCTGTCCGCGCCGATCGACAGCTCCGCGCCGGGCAGGTTGTTGTCGATGCTCGCGGGCACGCACACGATCGGGATGTTGAAGGCCGGGTAGCGGGTCCGCTCGGTGGCCAGCAGGTAGCCGGCCCGGTAGGCGTTGAAGCCGCCGATGATGAGCAGCGCGTCGATGTCGTGGGCCTCGATGCTGCGGGCCACGGCGTAGAGCTCCTCCGGGGTCGGGATGTGCCGGCGGGTGCCCAGCTCGGCCCCGCCCTCCCCGACCCAGCCCTCGACATCGGACCAGGCCAGGGGTCGGATGTCGCCGTCGATGAGGCCGGGGAAGCCGCCGCTCACCCCCAGCGGGGTGAGTCCCGCCTCGAGGCCGAGCCGCACCGCCGCGGAGGCCGCCGCGTTCATGCCCGGCGCGAGCCCGCCGCAGTGCAGGATCGCGACCCGCTTGGCGCCCGGCGCTCGCTCGAGCACCGGCCGGGACAGGGCGGAGAACAGTTCGATCGCCTTGCCGAAGCTCTCCCCGCGGGCCGCGATCGCCTTGTCGTACTCCCCCCGCTCGATGAAGCCGGCGACGGCGCGGGTCTCCTCGATCGACTCCACGAGCGGCAGCCGGGCGATGCGATTGCGGCGCACGCCGATGATGTGCGCCGGGGAGTCCTCGTCGGCCGCGATGACGTCCTGCACCGCCGCGATCCCCAGCACCGTGCTCATCCACCGGTCGTAGGCGCTCGGGGTGCCACCGCGCTGCACGTGCCCCAGGATCGTGATCCGCGCGTCCTCCCCGAGGTGCTCGGCGATGACGTCGTGGAGGCGGTCGACGTCGATCCGACGACCCTCCCGGTCGGCCGCCCCCTCGGCGACGAGCACGATGCTGTCGCGGCGACCGGCGGCCCGAGCGGCGGCCAGACGCGCGCACATCCGCTCCTCCCAGCCCTCCTTCGGCGGGTCCTCGGGCACGAAGACGGCATCGGCCCCGCCGGCGATCGCCGCCGACAGCGGCAGGTAGCCGCAGTGTCGACCCATCACCTCGACGATGAACGTGCGCTGATGGCTCGCCGCCGTGCTCGAGATCGCGTCGATGGCCTCGATGATCCGGTGCAGGGCGGAGTCGGTGCCGATCGTCATGTCGGTGCCGACGAGGTCGTTGTCGATCGAGCCGACGATGCCGGCGACGCGCAGCGACGGGTGCGCCGCGGCCACGTCCGCGCTGATCCGGCCTCGCTCGACGAGCTCGGCGAGCAGCCCCGGCCACTCGCGCCGGAAGAGATCGGTGCCGGTGAGGCTGCCGTCGCCGCCGATGACGACGAGCCGGTCGATCCCCAGGTCGAGCAGGTGCGCCGCGGCCTGCAGGCGTCCCTCGCGCTCGCGGAAGGGGGCGCACCGGGCCGTGCCGATGATCGTGCCGCCGCGATGCAGGATGTTGCCGACGTCGTCCCAGCCCACCTCGGTGATGCCGCCGGCCTCGGCGCCGTCGACGGCACCCTGATAGCCCTCGCGGATCGCGTACATCCGCGCGCCGTGGCCCAGGCCGGTGCGGACGACGGCCCGGACGGCCGCATTCATGCCCTGGGCATCGCCTCCGCTCGTCAGGACGCCGATCCTGATCGGCTCGCGCGGCGGGGCGTCTCGGGTCGTGTCGCGGGGCGTGTCAGCGGGCCTGTCATGGGGCCGGTCATCGGGCCCGGCGTCGGGGCTGTCACGCGGTGCGGGGTCGACGGGATCGGGTGCGGCGTCACGGGTCTGCACCCTCCCAGTGTGTGCCACGACACCTGTCGCGACCGGGCCCAAAGACCCCTTTGCGCGAGGGGCGGGCCCTTGGGCGCCACCCCCTGCGCCTGCCATGCTGGCGTGTCACGAGGTGTTCATCCGCCGGCGACCCGGGCGCGACCCGACGTTCGCCGTCGGATCGGCCCGAACATGAGGCGGCGAGCGAGCGGACGTCAGGAGGGCGAGATGACCCGGACCCACGCGCCAGGTGAGGAGCAGCCGAGCCTGCTCGGGTGGCTGTCCCGCCCCACGGGCTACGTCTCCGGGCCGCAGGTGCTCACCGAGCTGCGCCGCGCCATCGTCTCGGGGCAGGTGCCGCCGGGCACGGCGATCCCGCTGGACGAGGTCGCCGACTTCTTCGGCGTGAGCCGGATCCCGGTCCGCGAGGCCCTCAAACCCTGCTCGGCGAGGGGCTCCTGGAGCACCTGCCCCGCCTGGGCTACACGGTGACCCGGCTCTCCGACGCCGAGCTCGCCGAGCTCTACGTCGTCGCCGGGGCCCTCGAGGCGGTCGCCATCGCGGCGGCGGTCCGCCGCGCAGAGCCCCGCGATCACGAGGAGCTGGGGGCCGTCCACGCCCGCCTCGAGGAGTCGATGGCCCGGGCCCGCGGGGAGGCGCACCTCGAGACCCCGGACGTCACCGAACCCGACCTCGACGAGGCGGCCGACTTCCACCGTCTCTCCCGCGACTCCACGAGGTGATGCTGCGCCCCTGCGGCATGCCCCGACTCCTGCACATGCTGACCATCGCCCGCAATCTCACCGAGCCCGACCAGGCGATGGCCCGGATCGACCCGCGCGCCCGGGAGGCGCTGCGCGAGGATCACGCCCGGATGCTCGCGGCCTACGTGGCCGGCGACGTCGACAGCGTCTGCGCGCTCGCGGCCGCCCACCAGGTGCGGATCGCGGCGAGCCTGTCGCCCCACACCGATTCCGACGCACATCCATCCGAGCCCTGACCAGCCGCGCGCAGCTCGAGGGGCGCACCCTGCGGCACTGAGGGGAACTGAGGCCGCAAATAGGGGAACTGACGCGGCATAGAGGGGGACCTGACGGCGGGTCGCGCCGCCCGAAGTCGCCGCTCCCCCACGCGGTCGCTAATGTTCGAGGCGACCCATGTCCCTGGGGCGCCTCCAGAGCGAAAGCCCCCAACAGGAGGTACTAGATGTCCACGCAATTCCCGGAGCCCGGTGGCCCCGAGGCCCCTCGCCCCGCCGACCCGACGATCGGCAAGCTCGTCAACGACGCGCTCGGCGACGTCTCGAGCCTCGTGCGCAGCGAGATCGCGCTCGCCAAGGCAGAGGTCTCGGCGGACGCGAAGAAGGCTGGCAAGGCCGGGGCGATGTTCGGGGCGGCCGGCTTCGTCGCCGTGCTCGGTGTCGTCTTCTTGCTGCACACCCTCGCGCAGGGCCTCATCGCTCTCGGCCTGGCCGCCTGGCTGTCCTATCTCATCGTCACCCTGCTGCTCTTCGTCGTCGCGGGCATCCTCGCCCTCGTCGGCAAGGCCGCGCTGAAGAACTTCAAGGGCAAGCCCGAGCTCGCCATCGCCTCCATCAAGGAGACCGTCGAGACCGTCAAGGCCTCGACCTCCGGCGAGGTGACCGCGCGGGTCCGCGCCGACGACCCGACCGAGTCCGGCGCGACCGCGCTCGTCGGTGGGCGTCGCACCTCGATCGGCTGAGCCACCCGTACGCCGCGAACGGCGCCGGTCCCTGCAGGGATCGGCGCCGTTCGTCGTGTGGCGACCTGTGCGCGCCGGGGCCTCGGGCGTCCGTGCTTCGGGTGTCGGGGCCCTCGGGTGTGGGGCGTCAGGCCGCCGTGCAGCGGCCGGTGCCGACGGACTCCCCGGAGCTGCCGGCCTCGGCGAGCACGGGGCGCAGCTCCTCCAGGCGCAGGGCGTAGGCGGTGTGCGGGTCGTCGACCGAGCGGGCGAAGACGACACCGGCCACCGAGCCGTCGGTGCGCAGGAGCGGGCCGCCGGAATTGCCGGGGTGGACGTCGGCGCGCAGCGCGTAGAGCTCACGCGTCACGCCGGTCGTGCCGTAGATGTCGTCGCCGCGGGCCGAGAGGGAGCCGCGGACCCGCGCGGCCGCGACGCGATAGGGACCGCCGCCGGGGTAGCCGGCGATGACCGCCTCGTCGCCGTGCCCCAGATCCGCCCCGAGCCGCAGCGGCGCGACTTCGAGCCGGGAGACGGCGAGGACGGCGAGATCCCGGTCCGGGTCGAAGGCGACGACCTCGGCGCGGCTGCGCTGCCCCTGCGGCGTCGTGACCGTGACCTGCTCGGCGCCGGCGACGACGTGCGCATTCGTCACGACGAGCCCCGGCTCGGCGACCCACCCGGTGCCCTCCTGGGAGCGGCCGCAGCTGATCGCCACGGCGTCGATCCGCAGGATCCCCTTCCCCGCGGTCTCGATGGCCGGAGTCGAGGCGATCGCGGCGTCGGCCGGGCCGACCGGCATGACCGGCTCGGCGGAGAGCCCGTCGAAGACCCGCGGCACGCCGTAGCGGTCGAGGGTGACGAGCACCCGCCCGAGCATCGCCTCGGTGGGGGCCGGCACGACGTCGTCGATCGCGGCGAGGACGCGGGACTGGGCGACGACCCGGCCGAGGCCGTCCGGCGACCCGACCCGCAGGAGCCCGGCCGCGAACCACACGGTGAGCACCGCGACGACGATCGTGACGAGCGAGCCCATGAGGCTGTCGAGCGTGCCACCCCCGACACGCTGGATCCCCCGGCGCAGCGACCAGCCGAGGCGGGCGCAGATCGCCTGCCCGAGCGTGCCGAGGACGAGCACGAGGACGACGAGCAGGAGCGCCGAGGCCGGCCCCTCCTCGAAGCGGCCCGAGGCGTCCAGCCGCGCGAGCAGGGTGGGGCCGAACCAGATCGCGAGCAGCGCCCCCGCGACGAACCCGACGGCCGAGGCGAGGGTCAGCAGGAGCCCCCGGCGGTAGCCCGCGAGCGCGTAGGCGACGAGGAGCGCCACGAGGAGGAAGTCGAAGGCGGACGCGGTCACGAGTCCTCCCCGGTTCCGCTCGTTCCGCCCGACGTCGAGGTCACGCTGTCACTCGAGGCCGAGGTGAGGGGACGACTGCGCATCGGCCTCCCGAAGCGCTCGGGGAGCGGGCGCTCCCGGCTGCGGTCCCACGGCCGGGCGAGCCCGCCCAGATCGAGGACCCGATCGAGCAGGAGCGCGGTGAACCCCCAGATGTAGAGCTCGGGCAGGTCGAAGGCGGGCCCGGCGTAGCCCACCGGGTGGGTCGCGACGATCCGGTGCGCGGGGTCGACGAGCCGCTCCAGCGGCACGCGCGCCACCGCGTCGACCTCCTGAGTCGAGCGCGCCCACAGGGGCGTCGGGGTGGGCGCCCAGCCGAGCACCGTCGTCACGGCCGAGCGGCTCACGGGCACGAAGAGCTCCGGCAGGAGCCCCACGACCTCGACGGCGGCCGGCTCGAGACCGATCTCCTCGTGCGACTCGCGCAGCGCCGCACCGACCGGCCCGTCGTCGCCGTCGTCGATCCGCCCTCCGGGGAAGGCGACCTGCCCGCCGTGGGCGCGCAGCTGCGCCGACCGCTGGGTCAGCACGACGCTCTGCGCACCCTGCTCGTCGGGGCCGAAGAGCATGAGGACCGCGGCCCGGCGGTGCTCCCCCTCGCTCGGGGGGATGCGCAGGGGCTCGGCGATCGCGGCCGGGTCGAGCCCGCGGGTGTCCTGCGCGAGTCGGTGCAGCCAGGGCGGCGGCGGGACCGGTGCGGTCGGCGAGCCGCTCACGGCCGGTCACCGGCGGCTGCGCCCCGAGCCCCGGAGTCAGGCGTCTCGTCGGGCGTCTCGGCGGGCGTCTCCTCGACCGCGACGACGACCTCGGCGCCGTCTGCGCCCCCCAGCCCGTCTGCACCCTCGACCTGAACATCGACCTCAACATCGAGCTCGACCTCGGCGACCGGGATCGGCCCCTTGACGAGGGCCAGCGCCGCCTGCGGGTCGGTCACGCCGACCCCGTAGGAGGGGCAGAGCCGCGCGACCGGGCACGCCCCGCACGCCGGCTTGCGGGCGTGACAGGTCCGACGCCCGTGGAAGATGAGGACGTGCGAGAGCTGGGTCCAGTCCCGCTTCGGGATGAGCGCCCCGATCGCGTGCTCGACCTTGACGGGGTCGGTCTCCTGGGTCCACTCGAAGCGGCGGACGAGCCGGCCGACGTGCGTGTCGACGGTGATGCCCGGCACCCCGAAGGCGTTGCCGAGGACGACATTGGCCGTCTTGCGCCCGACCCCCGGCAGGGTTACGAGCTCCTCGAGGCGGCCGGGCACCTGCCCGTCGAACCGCTCGAGGACCGCCGCGCCGAGCTTGAGCAGGGAGTCGGCCTTCGCGCGGAAGAAGCCGGTGGGGCGCAGGATCTCTTCGAGCTCGGTGCGATCGGCCCCGGCGAGCGCCGCCGGGTCGGGATAGCGCGCGAAGAGGGTCGGGGTCACCTTGTTGACGCTCACGTCGGTCGTCTGCGCGGAGAGCACGGTCGCGACGAGCAGCTGCCAGGGCGAGGCGAAGTCGAGCTCGCAGTGCGCGTCGGGGTATCGCTCGTGCAGGATGCGCGCCATCCGGCGGGCCCGGCGCGTCAGCGCGAGCGGCGGTTTCGCGGGCGCGACCGCAGCGGCTGCGGGCGCACGGCGAGGCGCCTTCCGGGGTGTCGACACGCCGTCAGCGTAGGGGCGTGAGCTGGGTCTGCCCTGGGGATCTGCAGCGCAGCTCCCCCGCGTGTCGGGCCTCCTCTGGCAGACTGAGGCGGTGCACAACGACGTGGTGAGACAGGCCCCTCTGTTTTCGACGCTATCCAGCGAGGATGCCGCTGCGCTGCGCACCTCGATGACCACGACGCATCTGGATCGCGGCGAGGTCCTCTTCCGCGAGGGCGAGCAGGGTGATCGCGTCTACGTCTTGACGGGCGGCAAGATCAAGCTGGGGCGCACGAGCATCGACGGCCGCGAGAATCTCGTGGCGATCATCGGGCCGGGCGAGATGTTCGGGGAGCTCAGCCTCTTCGACCCCGGCCCCCGCAGCGCGACCGCCTCGGCCGTGGCGCACTCCGACCTCATCAGCCTCGGGCACGACGCGCTCCACGAGTTCCTCAGCGACCGCCCCAAGGTGGCGCAGTCGATGCTCGGCGCGCTCGCCCGGCGCCTGCGCCGCACCAACGACTCGCTTGCCGACCTCGTCTTCACCGACGTGCCCGGCCGCGTCGCCAAGGCGCTGCTCGACCTGTCGAACCGCTTCGGTCAGCCGGTCGACGGCGGCATCCGCGTGCCGCACGACCTCACCCAGGAGGAGCTCGCCCAGCTCGTCGGCGCCTCCCGCGAGACGGTCAACAAGGCCCTCGCCGACTTCGCCGCCCGCGGCTGGCTCCACCTCGAGCCCCGCGCCGTCGTCCTGCACGACACCGAGCGGCTCGCGCGCCGCTCCCGCTGACACGCTTGCGCGGACACGCCCTCCCCGCACTTCGTGGGGAGGGCGTTCGTCTGTGCGCCGGCTCGTCGGCTGCTAGAGCTCGCAGGTGGCGCGGCTACGGTCGGTCGTCGGAGAGGTAGTCCAGCTGGGCGCGGACGCTGAGTCGGGCCGCCGGCCACACCTCGCGCGGCACCTGGGCATAGACCGTCTCGACGACCCGCTCGACGAGGTCGTCGCGGGCCTCGCTCGACTGCTCGGGATCGAGCCGCGCCGCCCCGAGCTCTCCGACGCCGAGGCCGCGCAGAACCTCCCGCACCTGCTCGAGGCGCTCGTGGCGATGGGTCGCATAGCCCGCGATGACCTGCGCCGCGTCGGTGCGGGGCGCGCCGTGCCCCGGGAGGAGGATCTCGACGCGCGCCTCCTGGACGAGCTCGGCCAACGCGTCGAGGCTCGCCAGATAGGGGCGGATCGCCCCGTCGGGCCAGGCGACGACCGTCGTGCCCCGCCCGAGGATCGTGTCGCCGGTGAGGAGCGCGCCCAGCGCGGGCACGTGGAAGGAGTAGGAGTCGCTCGTGTGCCCGGGGGTCGCGAGCCCGACGATGGCCAGGCCGTCGATGCCGAGGTCGACCGGTTCGTCGGCTCCCGGGTGATCTCGGCCGGGGAAGTCGATCGGCGCCCCGACGAGCTCGGCGAAGCGCTGCGCCCCCTCGGTGTGGTCGAGGTGCCGGTGGGTGAGCAGGATGCGCGCGCACCGCAGGCCGAGGCGCTCGAGGTGCGCGGCGACCGCCTGCAGATGCCCCTCGTCGAGCGGCCCCGGGTCGACGACCGCGCACTCGCGCACACCGTCACCACTGCCCGAACTACCGGAACTGCCAGTACTGCCCGAACTGCCGGTGCCGGGAGCCCACAGGATCCACGTGTTCGTGCCGTCGAGGGTCATCGGCGAGGGGTTCGAAGCGAGGGCACACCAGGCGCCGTCGAGCACCGAGCCGCCTCGCCACGCTCCGGCGTCAGCAGGCGTGGGCTGGTCGGTCACGTCGGCACCTCACAGGTGACCACGTGCTCACCGTCGCGGGTCGTCAGCCTCGGCATGACGATCGGGAGCGGGACGGGGTCGGGCTCGCGGGCGAGCACCGTGGCGACGTCGGGCGCGGCGGCGAGGAACTCGAGGTGGACCAGCGTCGGGGGCAGGAGCTTGACTCGCCCGGCCGCGGCCTCGTCGAGGACCTCCTGGGGGCGGGCCCACCCGGCGGTCTGCGCCTCGCTCGTGCGGCCGTCGGGCTCCTGGCCGCTCGGCACGCGGGCGACGAAGAAGAAGGTGTCATAGCGCCGCGGCTCGAACTCCGGGGTGATCCAGCGGGCGGCGGCGCGCAGCAGGTCGGTCCGCAGCTCCAGCCCGTGCTCCTCGAGCACGCTCGAGAAGGCGACCTCGCGGCGCACGAGCGCCTCGCGAACCTGGGGCCACGGGTCCGCCGTGAGGTCGGGCATCGGCCCACCGTCCCGCCGGGTCAGGCCCATCACCACGACCGGCCCATCACCACGACCGGATCGCTGAGATCGACGGCCAACGAGGCATGCTG
>RRZU010916550.1_pt1 | contig 10490 bp, 12 predicted proteins | sample 2165561 | NCBI WGS metagenome assembly RRZU01 (sample SAMN10456909, study PRJNA506462) | wastewater metagenome | isolation source: wastewater sludge | place: USA: Moscow, Idaho | reverse complement strand
ATTCATTTATTTGAGATGATATATATTTAATTTGTGTCATATTTATTATAATTACGATTTAAATACTTTTTTATTATTATATTTAAATATCAAAAAAGTAGAGTTTTTTTATTTACTCTACTTTTTGGGGGGCAGTTCATAAATGAGTGATTTTTTTAAGTAAACTATTAGAAGTGTACTTTAGAATTTAGGTCTCTATATATTGATCTAATGATTGCTTTTTCTCTAATTTTTTTATTAGAAGGTTTTCTTTCATTGTATCTTTCAGATTTTAGTTTGTTTGCAATTCTAGATTGAAAAAACATCTTTTTGTATCTTAAAACTAATTTTTCACTAGTTTCTCCATCTTTTCTGATAGCATATATCATATTTTCTATCCCCTTAAGATATAAATTATTAAAGTAGCAGTATTATAATGAAATTTTTAAAAAGTCAAAGTTTAATTTGTAAATACTTTTCAAAATTGACTTTTAGAGAAAAATGATTATATTAGAACCATAAAAATAAAAACAAATTAGGAGGAACAAATGTTAAAAAAATTATTTAACTTTACAAAATAATTTTTCACAAAAAATAAAGGGGATTTTTATTTAGAAGAAAATATTCTAGAAAAAATTCACAAATTACAAGAAAAAAAATCACAAGAACATAAAATAGAAATACAAAATACTCAAGAAATAGAAATAAGTTCTTTTGAACAAAAAATAAAAAATTATTTTGATAATTTCTTTGAAGTAAATGGAATTATTTCAAAAACAAAAAATAATACAAATTTAAAATATTCCTTATCAAATAATGAAAATAATATTAATATTATAATTATTAAAGGCTGGGAAATAAAAATCACATGCAATAAAAATATAAATATTAATAGATTAAAAAAATCTTTTAATATAGTTATAGAACCAAAAGTAGTAGAAAATAAAAAAAGTTATGTGCTACAAAAAAAATATTTAAGAAAAGATTCAGAATTATAGTCTATTCTATTTGAATAAAAAAGGAGAAAATATCAAAAGATAAATCAAAATGATTTATCTTTTTTTTGACTTTTTATAATTTAATACTATAAATATAATACTACTATTTAAAATTAAATAGTATAAAAAAATATATATGAGGAACAAAATGAAAAAATTATCTATGTTTTTGGCTGGAATATTTATGTTTTTTATTGCTTACTTACCTATAAATGCTTTTACTTTTACTTATGGAGATAACAAAAAAGTAGAAGTAAATGATAAATTAATTGAGTTAAAAATTAAAAGAATTATAAGCAGTTACGGTAATGATTTTGACAAAGAAGAATTAAAATCTATGGTATTAAATCAAACATTGGAAAACAATATGTTGATTGACTTATCTGGAGTAAAAGTAACAGAAAAAGAAGTTTTAGATTATTATACATCAGAATGGAAAAACTATAATCCAGATGATGAAAAAGAGTTTCTAAACTATCTTATTGATACAGGATATGGTAATAATAAAGAAGAAATTCTTATTCTATTTAGATATGATTTATCTAGAGATAAATCATTAGAAAAACTAGAAAAAGAATTTGGAAATACTGAAAAAATCATTGTAAAAAATAAATCTACAATGATTATGCCAAACAATTCTAATTACTCCAAATATTATGATGAAAAAGTCATAATAACTGGAGAAGAAATATTTAATATTCATAGAGAAATCTATGAAAAAGTGTTTAAAGAGTTAAACACTGAAAATAAACTAAACAAAGATTTTGAGAATTTTATTGAAAGCTCAAAATATTATAATGAAAGTTTTAAGTATTTAACAATTGAGATATATAAATCTCAAATATTAAATATGAAACTTGATATTTATAATTCAGCATATAATCATTTTTCAAATGTGTTATATGCTGAGTAAAATCAAAGACCTGAAAAGGTCTTTTTTTCTATATTTATCCTATTTGACTTTTTTGAGATAATACATATATTTATATCTTAAAATAAAAACAAATAAAGGGAGATGAGCAAAATGAGTGACATCATAAAATTAGGAGGAAAAGAAGTCCTAGAACAAATAAAAGCAGATAATCCAGTAAGTGTTCATGATTATTTGCACACAAGTCACATTATAACACTTTTTAAATTTGCTATTAGCAAATTTGCAATAAAAACTGTTCAATATATTATTGAACATAATACAAAAATAAATAAACAAAACTTAAAAGAACTAATTGATTTTTTAATTGATTATGAAAGTAAACATGTATCTTTAGTTCAAAAAAATGAAGAGTTTTTTAAAAATATCAATATTTATAATTTATGCAAAAAAATTATAGAAAACAATATTGATTTAATTACTCCTAAAATTTTTACAAGAGCATTAAGAGAAAAAGATAATGTATTTTGTGAATTAATTATTGATAATGTTGATAAACAATATTATCAAAATATATTATCAGCTGCATTAAAAATTAATAATAATGTGATTGTAAAAAAAATATGTAATCTTCATCCGGAACTAATAAACAAAGACATTATTTTAATGTTTATTAAAATAACAGATATTGAATTTATTGAATTTATTTTTAATAATTATGAAAATAAAGAAGAAATTATAAATTTAATTTTAACAGAAAAAAATTACAAAATATTACGAAAATTATGCATTTTAGATTTAAGTATTTTAAATGAAATAATTATTAAAGAAATAATAAATAATAACGATGAAGATTTATTATTACTTATTATTGAAAAAATAGATATTGAAAAATATCTTTTAATGTTTATGAATTATGTCATTAAAGAACAAAATTTAAGTATTGCAAAACAAATCATAAAAAATTATCCTAATAAATTAAAATGTTGTAATATTTTACACATTTTGATAAATCAACAAAAATTTGATATGATTATTCCTCTAGTTGAGTCAGGAATAAATATAAAATTAAAAGATAATGAAGAAACTGCTTTAATTACATTTTGTAAGTATTTAGATGTAATTGAAACTGAAATGGCTATAGATATTGCTAATAAATTATCACATCTTGACATAATAAATGATTATAATATTTTAGGAAATACGGCTCTACATTATGCAGTAGAAAAACAAAGTATATCTATAATTAAAATATTAATTCATGCTGGAGCTGATAAAGAGATTAAAAATAAAAAAGGGCTTGATTGTATTGATATTGCAATGCAATATGAAGGTCAAATTAGAAATACATTATTATATGTATTAACTAATGAACACATAAATTATAAAAATAATTTAGAAGAAATACAAAAAGAAAAAGAAAAACAAAAAGAAATAGATGAATTTATAAAATAAAAAAAAAGGATAAAAATTAAGCTGGAAAAATATTTTCTAGCTTTTTTATTTTTCAAAAAATTGACATTTCAATTACACTACATATAATAAATTTATAAATATAAAAATAAAAATTAGGAGGTATTAAAATGTTAACCAAAAAAGAATATCTCAAAAAAAAATTAAACCTAAATCTAATTGGGAAAAAATTTACATTAAAAGATGAAAAAAATTCTTGCCAATTAGAATTTAATAATAATAAAATTATTTTTGATAATTTTATTATTGATGAAGAAAAAGATATATTATATTTTTATAAAAATAATAATATATCTAGTATTATTGATTTAGATGATATACCAAATGAATTTACAAAAGAAAATGAATTATTATTATTAAAATTGTTTTATTTTCTTGTAAATAAAACATTTAAAATAATGATAAAAGATGAAATTTTACATATTTCATTTGATAACAAAAATTTTATTCAATTTGATAATTTCATAGTAAATACTCAAGAGGAAGAAATATATTTTTATTTCCAAAATGTGATTTCAGAAATTATTTATATTGATGAAATTGAATAAAAAATAAAAATAAAAATTAGGAGTGATGAAAAATGCAAAAAAAAGAAAAAATCGATGCTACAATATTTTTCTTTAAAAATTTAGAAAAATATAAAAAGGAAGATTTTTCAAAAGAAATTTTAGAAAAAGATCCTGAAAAACTAAAATTAGATGAATATAGAGAATATCTAATTCATCTAGCAATATTTATTAAAAATAGTTCAAGTTATGAACTCATTGAACTAAAAAACAATATAAAACTAGAGTATTTACATAAAGCTTTTAGTTTATATATTGCAAACTACAAGTTAGATGCAATAAAAAGTTTTTTAGAACACTGTAAAAAATTTTAGAAAAAAAGGAGGATAAAATATGTTGATAATAGCAATTTCTGTATCAACACCATTTGCTTTTTGTAAGTTAATGACTTATCAAGAAGCAAAAACAAAACTCAAAGAGACTAATTCAAAATGATTAGTCTCTTTTTTTTATTTAAAATATAATTTGATAATTTATAAAATAAAAATAAAATATGTCTTGTTATTTTTTAATAAATTTTTATGAACAATATAAAACCACTTATTTTAGCTTGATGAAATGGGACAAGATTATGGCCTATTTCAAGAGATAGTTCACCTAAACAATTTGCTATTTTAAAAGAATTATGAGGACTTTCACTTTTTCAATTAACTCTAAAAAGAGCTTTAAAATTAGCTAAAATTGAAGATATTTATATCGTAGCAAGTAGAGAAAATTATTTTCATGCAACAACTCAAGCTCAAAAAATTGGCCTAGAAATCAAATCTTCAAATATAATTATTCAACCAAGTATGAAAGAAACTCTTCCAATTATGAGTTTGGCTGCAAAAAAAATTGGTTCATGAAATATTCTAGCTTTGGCAAGTGACCATTTAATCCCTGATGAAGATGAATTTGCAAATATTGTAAACTCTGCAATCCCCTATTTATCAAAATGAATTGTAGCTTTTTGAATAAATCCACTAAAAGTTGAAACAGGTTATTGATATATTGAAAAAGATTATGAAACAAATAAAATCAAACTTTTTCATGAAAAACCAAATTATGAAAAAGCTGAACAATTTATTAAAAACTGATTTTTATGGAATAGTTGAATATATTTTTTTGAAGCTGATTTTTTCTTTAATGAACTAGAAAAAATTGATAAAGATTTTAAAAATTTAATATTATCAGACAAAACTGATACTCAAATATTTGATGAAATAAAAGCTATTTCTTTTGATAATGGAATTTCTGAAAAATCTCAAAATATGTATTGTATAAATATGCCTATAAAATGGACTGATTTATGAAGTTTTGATGCTATTTGAGAATATGTTGAAGAAAATAATATTAATACAAATGAAAATATTATAAATATATGAGATTCTTCAAATAATGTTGTAATTTGCCAAGAAAATAATAAAGAAATTGCATTAATTGATGTGCAAGATTTAGTAATTGTTGAAGATGAAGATGTTTTACTTATTTCAAAAAAAGGTTCAACTCAAAAAGTAAAAGAAGCTATTAAAAAATCATCTAAAACTTCAGGTTTAACTCAATATAGACCTTGGTGAAGTTACTCAGTTTTGACTGTTTGAAACTGATTTAAAACAAAATCTATAAATGTTTTACCCGGAAAACAACTTTCACTTCAATCACATAATCATAGATCTGAACACTGGGTTGTAGCTGAATGAACTGCTTTAGTAACTGTTTGAGAAATTGAAAAAATTGTTCCTACTGGAGAAAGTATTTATATTCCACTTGGGTCAAAACACAGACTATGTAATCCTGGAAAAATCAATTTAACTGTTATTGAAACTCAAATCTGAGCTTATTTAGAAGAAGATGACATCACTAGATATGATGATGATTTTGGTAGAAAATAATATTTAATCCCCTTTTTGGGGATTTTTTTGCTTTAAATTTTTAAAAATAGTATAAAAATTTGACTTTTGATATTATATCTATATAAATAAGCAAACAAAAATAAATATACTAGAAAAATAAAAAAATCTGGAGGTTTTATCATGAAAAAAATATTAGTAATTTTGTCGGTATTATTTGCAATAAGTTTTAACTGTTCTGCTTATACAACTCTTACAACATATATGAGCAACTTTAAATCAGATGATCCAAAAGAAATGTTTATAATTCTTGATAGTTATTTTAATCAAAAATTTGATTTTGATAAATTTACTCAAGAAGAAAAAATAGCAAACATTGTAGAATTAACAACAGTTGATTACTACTTTGAAAATTTTGAAGAACCAGATAGTATGGTGTTATTAAAATATATGCTTGATTTGTATGACTATTCAGATGAAGATTTAAAAAATGAGTTTTTTGCTCATTATGATAGTGTTAAAAATTATTCAACAAATTTGAAATCGATTTATAATACTTTTGAAAAAGATTAGCTTAGGCTAATCTTTTTTTTGACATTTTGTAGTATTTATTACTAAATAATATCTACCTATAACTATCATATATATAACAAATATTAGAAATACCTAAATTATTGACATAACTTATTAAAACAATATAATCAAACCTTGTTTGATTCAAACAAGAATAAAATAGAAATAAAAATTAAAATAAAAGGTTTGAGGAGTAAAATTATGTTTGTAACAAATTCTGGAAGTATTAGAGAGTGTGTCAATGATATTAGATCAAAAGATCAAAATCCTGAGGTAATATTTTTTATGGCTTCATCAAAATTTGATTTTAATGAGTTACAAAAAGCACTAAGAGATAATTTTCCAAATAGTATACTACAAGGGACAACTACTACTGGAGAAATTTCACCAATAGGAATCAAAGATGATACTATTTCAACTTTGATAGTTCCTAGGAACTATGCAAAAGCTACAAGTTTTGTCCTGCCAAACATAGCACCTGGAGAAGCACCAATACAACATTGGAAAAATATTATACTTGGAAATGGTGTTATAATAAACTTCTCAACTGGACTAAATGGTGGAGAAGAAAATGCACTCTCTGCTATTGAAACAATATTTGAAAATAATAATGTAGAGCTGATTGGAGGATCAGCTGGAGATAATTTAAAATTTAAAGAGACAAATGTCTGTTTAAATGAAAATATTTTTTCTAATGCTTCTATTGGAACTCTTTTGAATATTGATAAATCTAAATTCAATATTTATAAAGAGAATATTTATACACCGACTGAAAAATACCTACAAGCTACAAAAGTAGATGTAGAAAAAAGAATTGTTTATGAATTTGATGGACAAAAGGCTTCTACAACTTATGCAAAAGCATTAGGAATAAAAGAAAGTGAGCTTAAAGATGCTTTTTTTAATAATCCTCTAGGATTAAAAATGGGAAAAGATATTATTATCCGTTCAGCTCATACTTTATATCCTGATGGAAGTATTGGATTTTATTCTCAAATAGAATATGGTTCAATTTTAGGAATTTTAGAATCTGGTAATACTAAAGAAATTTTTCAAAATACAATAAATCAAATACAAAATGATTTTAAAAGAGTTGACGGAGTATTTATTGTAAATTGTATTTTGAGAAAACTAAAATTTGAAACAGAAAGTCTTGGAGATATTTTTTGCCAAAATTTTAAACAATTAACTCCAAACATAACTGGTTTTTGCAGTTATGGAGAGCAAATTGGAAATAAAGAGTTTGGTTGGTTACACATAAATCAAACTGCAACTATAATAGTTTTTGGTCAAAAATAAGGGAGTGATTAAATATGTTTAAAAAATTTGGAAAAAATAAAAAAACTGAAATACAAACCGAAATACCTCAAGAAAAATTAAATCCTTTTGAAGTAGAAATACAAAAACTTAAAGCTGAAAATGAAGCTTTAAAACAAAGAGAGTTAGAAAATAAAGAAACGATAGAAACTTTAGTTTTCATTGTAAATTCTTTAGATAAAAAACAAAAAAGCATTGTTGAATTAGATGCTAAAACTTCTTTACTTTTAAATAATATTTATGTATTTTTAAATAAAGAAAAAGAAAAACTAGCATTCTTAAGTCAAAATGTTGAAGCTAGTGCAGCTATTTTTGCAGAAATAAATGAATCTATTTTAGAAATAGATTCATTTACAAAACAAAATATTGAACTAATTGAGAAATCAACTCCATATATTGAAAAAATTGGAGAAACTATTCATCAATTAGATAATGATTTTGGTATTTTAAATATTAAAATCAATGATTTATCTACCCTTTCCAAACAAATTGAAAGTATTGCAAAAACTATAACAAATATTGCTAGAAAAACCAATTTATTATCTCTTAATGCATCTATTGAAGCAGCTAGTGCTGGAGAAGCTGGAAAAGGTTTTACAGTTGTAGCTAAAGAAATAAAAAAATTATCAGAATTAACTAGTGAAGAAGCAGAAAAAATTACAAAAATAATATCTTCAATTTCCTCAACGATGAGTGAAACACAAGAAAATACAAACAAAAATTCAAAAAATATAAAAGAAGTTAGTGATATTATAACAAAAATTGTTACTTCTTTTGAAGAAATAAAAAATTCTTCATCTGAAATATTTACAGCTGTTGAAGAAGTAGCTATTGCTACAACTGATTCAGTTGATATGTCTCAAGAAAATGCACAAATACTAACTGAATCAGTTAGTGATATTAAAACAAACACTGATGATATAAATGAGGCTATTGAACATGATAACACTAAACAAAAAATACTTTATAGTTTATCAAAACAAATGAATCAATTAAAAGATTTAGTTGCATTAAATGAAAAAAATTAAACATTAAATTAAAAAGGAGGAGAAAGAACCAAAAAAGTCTAAACAAAATTGTTTAGACTTTTTTCTATAAAAAATTTGACTTTTTATATATTATATATAAAATTAATCAATCAAAAATAAAAAAGGAGTGATATATATGTTATTATTATTATTTTCTATTGTTGGTCTATCTGCCCTTTTTAATGTATTTTATAAAAAAGATAAAGACTTTAGAAATCTTATTGATAATACTGTTGTGTCTTATAAGAAACACTTTTGTAAGACAAGATTTGCATTGTTTTCAGGAGTTAGAAATAACTCTATGAAAGAAACATTTATTGCATTGAAAAATGGAGTAGATGTAAATTCTGTAAGTTTATTTTCTTCTAATACAGCTCTACATTATGCTGTAATTGAGGGAAATAAAAAAATGGTAAAATTTTTATTGAAAAGAGGGGCAAATATAAATGCTCAAAATAAATATGGAGTAACCCCTCTTATGTTAGCAGTACAACTAGAAGAAAATATAATAGTTGAACTGCTATTAACAAAAAATGCTAATACAAGCTTAATGAATAATTTTCAAGAAACAGCTTATTCATTAGCTTGTTATAAATTCAATTATGATTTAATTGATATTTTATCACCTTATGTAAGTGAGGATGATAAAATCATCAAAGAAATCTATGGATTTAATTGTTAAAGCACTGAGAAATCAGTGCTTTTTTATTTAATTTGACAAAAAAAGTATTTTTAATATATTAATGCAGACAATTATTTTTAAAAATGTCAAAAAATAAAAACAAAAAATCAGGAGGTTTTATCATGAAAAAAATTTTAGTATTTTTGTCAGTATTTCTGCTAACTTTATCACAAGTTTCTGCTTTTACTTTTGAGTATAACAATAAAAGTTATACTATAGAAGACGAGTTTATTGAAAATATTTTTTGCTATTATGTTGATGAAGATAATATTGATCAAAAAATAATAAGTTTTAATAATTTTATTGATACTTACCTATTTTTACAATTAAATCCTGTAAAAATAGATAATATTGAATTTGAAAAATTTTATACTTCAAAAATTAAAGATTTTGGAACTAATAGTGAGTTTATAGAAACTATAAATTCTTGGGGATTAAATGAAAAAGAATACAAAGATATAACTCATTTTATTTATGAATCAAAAATTTCTAAACAAAAATATCTTGAAAATATTTTTAAAGTAAATGAAGAAAAATATAAAAATTTTGTAGAAAAAAATAAATATGATAATAATTTTTATGGTTTATCTGAAAAAGAGTTTAGAAATAAATACATTGAAAAATATGGAACATATGAACTAAATATGTTACAAGAAAAAATTTATGAACAAATTATTTTTCCTAAAAAATCACCTTATTCTCAGTTTTATAAAAAAACTTTAGATCAAGTTGATAATATAAAAATCACAAATTATGATATTGCATATTTAAGAGATAATGAAAACTATGAAAATCTAAAAAATGATGAAGATTATCTTATTTTTATAAAAGATAGAATTAGTCTATTAAAAGATATGGATAAAAATACTCAACTACTTGAGGAAACTCCATTAGTTGATTATATTAAAGATTTTGGAAGATATCTGTTTAATTTTGGTTTATCAAATTTTAAATATGTAATTGAACTTTCTGATGAAAAAGCCATAATGTCACCAAATGTTTCACAAAAAGATATTTTTGATTTTTATCTAAATAATATGTAAAATATAATCAGGTTGTGTAGAAAGCAAAAATTCATAAAATCACTCGGAACAAAAAAGAGTTATTTTATTTACTAATGCTAACTACTATGCACAAACTGACAAAAATTACTCCACTTATTAGAGAAGAAATT
>RRZU013346153.1_pt1 | contig 10491 bp, 13 predicted proteins | sample 2165561 | NCBI WGS metagenome assembly RRZU01 (sample SAMN10456909, study PRJNA506462) | wastewater metagenome | isolation source: wastewater sludge | place: USA: Moscow, Idaho | reverse complement strand
TCATCGGCAACTTTTGTTTCGGGTTTAAACTTCAACCCAATAGACAAAGTTAAACGCTTCTGTTTAATAACGACGTTGTTTTTACCTAACGCACTATCACCTTCGTATTCATTAACATTCATAATAATCCCATCAATAAAGTGACCTTCACTCAATGATTTCTTAATATCTGGGATAAGGTATAAACTGCGACCTTGCACTTGATAAAGATCCATAAGATCAATATCACCTTCAGTCGTGTTTAATATAAAATGTTTTTTACCATAATCAATTCCAGTGATCTTTTTATCAATTAGTTTCTGCATGGAAACCTCGGAAAGATATATTGTGTTTGATCATGAACTCATCCACGATTTTTAATGTTTTTGGACCAATGTTACGAAGTGCCTTTAAATCACTATATCGCATCTGTTGTAGATCACCGACGGTTGAAATATTGTTTCGTTTTAATTTATTAACAATACCAATTTCCATTAAACCTAATAGGGATTTATCAGAAGGAAATGATTTTGGTCGATTGGTTTTTACCAAAGTTTTAACCTCTTCGATTAAAACTTCCATTGTTTTTAATTGCTTAAACTGTTGGAGTTTATGACGATCAATTAAGATGTCAATAATATAATCTTCCAGGGTCATGTGTAAATGTTCAGCTTCTCGCTGTAGTTCTTTACTAAGTTTATGGCTTAATTGAAACTGATTAATTTGCTTTGACATAATAGGTTCCTTGACAAGTAAGGGGAGTTAATATCATGTAAATAATATAGATTTCAAAATAAATAGAACCCGCTCCTCGGAGCGGGTTCTAATCTATGATATTTTAGTAAAACGATTCACTAACTCACCATTCACTTCTTTCATTGTGTAGAAGTTACTTAAAGTGATGCAGTAAGTTTTTGATTCAGGGTTGTCCTTCTCTCTATACAACACACCTAAACTATGATGGTCTGTGGATGTTACCGGACCAATCATTTCGTAGTACGTACCTTTATAATGCTGCCATACACCAACTGGCAATTCAAATAAACTGGTAGTAGATTGCTCAGTGTTATTTCGAGACTGGGTTAAGATCATCACCAACGGATGATGAACTAACCCAAGAACCATCTGACCATGTTGAGTTAACTCTTCTTTAAACTCCAACTCTTCTTGTTTGGTCAGACCAATCAGATCATTGGAGTTAAACCCTAGGTCAGGGTATTGTGTACCAAGCTCATCCAATGCAATAAGCGCTTCATCTAAGCGCTTATTGAATTTACGGAAACGATCAATCGGCCTGGTTAGTTGGATTATCGTTCTGCTCATTTTTAGCTTCCACCTTCTCTTCTTCTTCTTTCACATTAAAGATTGTGCCTGCAATGCTTTGTGCTGTTTTAAAGAACCCGCTATTGACCAAAGAAACAGAACTAAACATGAATGCGCTGAGGATGTTAGCATCATTCTCATTTTTTGCAGGTTTGAGGAATTTACCAATCACTTCAAGCATACCGTGAATGTTACCATCAATGTTCAAACCATATGCATGGTCAAATTTAAAGACAACATTCTGAAGAATACCGAGAGAGTTAACCACTGCAAGAGCATGAGCAAATTTTGCTTCTTCTTCACCTTGTGGTGCTACTTGATCAGTATCGTAGATACCAAATTCAGTACGGTCTTTAACACGTGTGTGTAATGCGGTTAAAGCACCTTGAAGGAAAAGAATAGCTAATGTGTTGTATGCCGAAGGGAATGATTCATTCTGGCGATTTAGACGGTGTAAGACTGTAGCAATAACCGCTTCATTACTTAAACCGTTTACACCCAATTGCGGTGAACCATTCTGGAATTTAATCTGGTGTTGAAGACGACAAGTCTCTTGCACCAGATTATAGTTGTTGTTACCAGCACTGGTAGGTTGTGCTTCGACCTTAACACCAAGTGGATCAATAAAGACAACTTTTTTACCTTCTGTAATGAAGTCAACTTTAGAACCACTACGGATATCAAAAAAGCTAACTGCTTTACTAATTACTTTCTTTGCATTTTCAATATTCATTTTTTAAAATACCTTACACGTTTAATTCAAATGGTAAATAAGCTTCTGAGGAGTATTCACCCACAGCACTAAGTAGATCCGTTACTTCAAACTTTTCAATATCAACCCCATCTGCAAGTTTGAATGTTGGTACATCATGGATCGGCGAATTGAGATACTTAGTGGTGTTCTTAACATGATTTTCATAGATATGAGCATCACCGATAATCACGGACAATTCAGTTGGGGTCATACCAACTTTAGCTGCCATTAGATGAAGCAATGCAGTGTATCCGATAATGTTAAACGGATGACCTAGCATCAAGTCATTTGAACGCAGGTGAAGTACCAGTGATAGTTCACGCTGACCATCTACTTCATCACTGATAAATTGACAGTCCATGTGGCAAGGAGCCTGCCCCATATAACCTGCTTTGATCTTTTCATCGTATGAGAAAGTTTCACGAGCAATTGCTCCAGGATTCCAAGCAGTCATGATAATCTGACGAGAATCTGGGGTGTTCTGCAACTTCCAAATACATTCTTCGATCTGGTTAATACGGATTGGTTGACCTTCAGGTGACACGCTTGGGTAATTCAACCATTGCACACCGTAGATTGGACCAAGTTCACCTTTAGCAATAACTTCTTTTTGTTCACGGATTTGAATGCCTTTTGATTCAATAAGGTTTTCAAATTCTAATGTACGAGCACGAGAAGTTTCACGGATATGTGTGCTGATTTCTTCGTTTGTTTTGTCTTTTAGATTGCGTGCTTCTTCATTGATTTTTGCTAAATCATTTTGAAAGTCACCAACCCAGCCGTAAAATTCTTTACGTGCTTCTTCTTCTGGGATGTCTTTCAGCTTTGCGTAATCTGCAACAACATCATTTGGATGACGGGGAAGTTCTTGAAAGAGTGATTCAGACAAGCCTTGCTTTTCCCAGATCTTTTCAGCACCATATTCTTTTAAAAGAGATAGATCATGAATACCCTTCATGAACATCGCCATTTCGACCAATGCCCATTTGACATTGGTTTTCTTTCCAGTAATCACTGGTAAAGTATTACGAACATTGTAGTTGATGGTTGCGCCAAGAATACGACGAACTGGGCCTTTAGGTGTATTTACCTTTTTGCCTTCTTCCAATACCTTGCGAACGAGTTCTTTATACTTTTCCATTATTTAATCCTTTTTGCGACCAGATACAATATCATAAAGCTCATTGAGGTAATCAGTGGCTTCATCCATGCTATAAAACACACGAGCCCCACGATCTGCTAACTGTTGCGCTATGCGACGAGCACGTAGCGTAGTATCAGCATTCTCTGAATCTTGTTCGTTTATAACAACGATAGTGTTTTCTGGATCACGTAATGTTTGAACAGATTCAAGTGTGTCACCTGAAACTGCGTTTTTACTAAGATCAACAAACACGAACACTTTGATGTGATCTAATTCGCCTGTTGACTCAGTGTCACTAGATTCCATCGCAATGTAATTTTTTACCACACGCTGTAATAAATCCTTAGGTAAATTAGTACCATGGGATTCGAAAGCAGCACTTAGGTCTTCAGAGTCACCACCCTCTTCACCACCCGCTGCAGGAGCAGGAGCAGCTGCTGGCGCAGGTGCAGCGGCTGCTGGAGCTGGAGTTGCTGGAGCTGCCGCTGGTTGAGCACCTGCTTCTGGTGCAGCTGCTGGAGTAGCTTCAGGGGCAGGCGCTGGCGCAGGGTTAGCAGGCTCTTGTGCAGGGGCGGTATTTTCAGTTGCTTCTGGTTGTTTAAACGGATCAGCTTCATCATCATCTTTACTATCGACTTGTTGGCGAATCTTGTTTAAATCTTCCTGTACCTGCATAGAACGAGTAAGCTCTTCATAAGTTTTAACATCAGCTTGTTGCTCTGCTTCTAACTTACGACGGACTCGTGGATCTAATGCTTCTGATACAACAACCGTTAATGGTGAAATATCGATTTTATTGGCATTGTCTGCAGACATGATTAATACTCACAAATAAAAAAAGAAAGGGAGCGACCCTTTCTTTTATGTTGGTGTTATTCGATCAATAGATCGATAAACAGTTCTTCAACGGTCGTGATTTTCTTTAACAGAATTTCAGCTGGTTGATCTACCATGAAAGCTCGCTCAGAAGCAAGGTTATGTAGACTTTCCATTTCACGTTGGGTTTCTTCATATAAAACCGTAATGAGATTATTCGGACCTACATTTTGAATGACTGATGAACAGTTATCCCAATAGCGATGAACATTAGGAATGTTTTCCACATACCAGTTTCGTACCGCATCTTTTACAGAGTCTTCCGTGAAGTCGTACATTTCTGCTGAGTCTTCCAACTCTGTACGAGAGTTGTAAACATCAGCGATTGCATCTGCCCACCAAACACTTAAACCGTTTGGATTACCTACACAAAATTCTTTATGGAAACGAATCAGTGCATGTAAATACTCAAGAAGGTCAAGATTATCAGAGTAGTTACTTTCAAACGCCTGAATAAATGCGCCAGTGATACCAGAGTATTCCTGAGAAACTGTACCTTCAGTTAATGCTGTTGCCAATTCACTTTGTGTGATTGAGAAAATTGAGTTTAACTGAATATAGGTTTCGCCAATTGCCGACATTAACTGATTGTCGTTAGTAAATTCACCAACTGCTTCTGGATCAAAACGATATCCGATACGAACGTCAATAGTAATCAAATAACGGAAGATATCATAAATGGTTTCTTCATTGATGTCGCCATTATCGACTGCATTTAAAATATCCACCAATGAGTCGATTACATCAGTACGGTTATTAAACAAATCCGTTGGAAGTAACTTCGGGTCATCTACTTGGGATTCACCTTCTGCTAAAACACGAAGGGTATTAATAAAGTTATCTATTGACATGTTAGATATTCCTTGTTGGTTTAATGAATGATTAAAGGTATGCGGCGTTATCTAGGAAAGCTAATTCCCCGATTTCTTCACCCGCTAAAATAGTGATGTCTTCTAAACCACGATTACTTACAATGATTTCTGGATATCCAATCCAATCACGTTTAAAGTTACTTGCTGAAGTTAACAGACCTTTCTTAGCAATTGATTTACGAATAGAGAATGCGCCAGTTGCACAACGAGGAATGCCGACAAACTCATTGGCTTCAATAACACCATGCGCACCAGGTTTAACAATAATTGTTTTAGAAGCGGTTAAACGATAATATGGTTCAAACATATCTGAGATGAGTTCATCTTGTGAATGATCCACATCTTTGATATTACGAGTGAAATGAATGAAACCAATTTTATCTTTACCAGTACTTTGACCTGCAAACACAACCTTCCATTCTTCTTTATCGAATGTCATTAAATCAAATTTGCAATCCGATTTATATTCACCTGGAATAAAGGTAATCATGAAGTCGTTAATCAAATTACCGTATTGCTCATAGATGGTTCGACCACCTAAAAGAATTGGGTTATTGATTTCCGTGCTAAATAACATCGCCATTGTTGCTTTAATATCAGCCTTTGGGTTGATTGATTTGACATGTTCAAATAAGCATTTGTTGATCGGTGGTCGAGTTAAAATACTGATGTGTCGATCTGGTAAACCATTTGGAATAGTATCATAAGTCTTTTGACTGATAAAGCAGTCTCGATTATGAGTAGCTTGCTTAAACCACTGCATGTCTACTTTATGCGGTTTACCCCAAGGTAGTTTATTTTCAAAACCAATACCTCCCTGGTTTGTTGTTGCCATGATAGCAGTAAATACCTGATGCTTTTGACGTGACATGTTTATTAAACTCCTAGGTTGTCTTCAGATTAATACTTGATTTAGTAAATAAATAAAATTTGTGCATATTAATATGTAGCTAGCTGGGGGCTAATACCAATTATGAAAATTGACTTAACCGCAATAATATTAAAAAATTCTGAGGGTGTTGTCGGAATTTCCCAACCGAAAGTTAAACAAAGTAAACAACCAAGACCCGCGACAAAAAACCGAATACAGGTAGGGGTCAAAACTGGTACTATGTTTAAATCATTCGGAGTAACCATAAAATAGAGTAAGGGGTGAAAGCCCCTTATTTTTATGCGGCTTAATTCACTTAGATAATATATGTTTGATATTTTTTAGATTAGTAATCATTTGAATAGGAGGGCTTGTAATGGCTGAGAATATTAAAAGTATTTTTGATCGACATGGTAAACACATCAAGTTCGATAAACAATTGTTAAAACAAATTAAAGATTATGGTAACGGGTTTGTTAATGCTTCTGAAGACAACATTCATTTCTTTGGAGGGAATGCAATTGGTGTTTATCCAGTAAGATTCAAACCTGCTGATCGCCATTCCTTCTTAACTGATATTTTAGGTTTAGAAGAATCTGAGATTCGTAATGAGGTTAAAAACCTACCGACTGTAAATGAAGATTGGGTTCGTGGTACAGACGTCATGAACTTATCTTGTTTATGGTTAGCACATCGTTTTAAGACTTCTGGAATAGCGGCTAAAGATGCTGAAGAAGGATTATACCAATCTATTCTTATTCTTAATTTTAAACTGATTACTTCATTAATGATGCACTTCTTCCCTCATCCAGTGAGTCCAGAACTTTCTCAGATGATCTATGATGAATTGTCTATGAAGTATACTCTTCGTAAAGAAGGGAGTTGGATGGGGTTAATGAATGAACGTACTGAAGATATTATTAGTCCTCGTGGTATTCATGCTGATACATTAACTAAGTTTAATGATGATGGTGATATTCAGTATATGATCACCGACGTACAAGGACGTCTACGTTCTATCATTAAAAACCTTTGGGTTGTATTAGATGATATTCGTAAGCGAGAAATGAAACGTCATAAACAATCTTATTTCAGTGATTTAGAAGGTGAGATTGTTATTCGAGATATGAATAAACGATATTCTTCATATCGTACTTACATTGAGGGAATCATTAGTTCAACAGCAAATGAATTTATTAAACCTGATTTGATTACAGTTATTTCATCCATGCTACCAACGATGCCTAAACATATGTTAGCTTTGGGTTTAGTCGAGTTTCATAAACAGTACGGTCGTAAAAATAAACAAGTGGTTAGCTGGTTAGCATTGATCATCACCCATTGTTTTGAACAAGTTATGAGTGATCCTAAAACTGCTAAGAAGGTAAACAATATCCCAGACTTACTTATTTACATGCGATCGTTATATATGGCATCTAAAAGTAAAGGGGATGTTGAAACAATGCGAATAGATGGGGGGAAGTTTGTGAAGAAGTATGTTAAAGCTTCGAATGAATCTATTGTATCTCCTGTTCGTACAGGTATCATGTTATACATTCTTTTACGTATGTTTGCTAAAGATCATTACGGTTAATTCATAGATCGTCATAAAAAAAGAAAGGGGGTTGTTCCCCTTTCTTTTATGCGCACTATAAACTCATCGCCGTGAGTTTATCAGTTGTTTTATCTTCACCAAACATGGTAATTAATGCTTCAATAGAATCTAATGGTTGAACAAGAATTGGTTCTATTGGTTTAGGTTGCTTTTTAACTCGAGCAAGCTGATGATATGTTTCTGGTTTACGTGGTTTGTTAAGTACAGTGATTTGTACTTTAGCGATGCCTCGCTTTTTAATCCCTAAGGATGATGCCGCAGCACCTGATAAATCTAATACACGACCTTTGACAAATGGTCCGCGATCATTAATTCTAACAACAACTGATTTGTTTGTGGTGAGATCAGTTACTCTCACTTTAGTACCAAATGGAAGATTGCGATGTGCAGCAGTTAAGGTGTGGTGGTTATAACGTTCCCCGTTAGCAGTAAGATTACCATTTAAGCTTGGGTGATAATAACTTGTTACACCCGTAATGGGTTGTGCTTTTACACCCATGGTAAATAAAAGAGCGGCAACAACGATTGAAAGTAAAGTTAATATTTTCACAAGAGATTCCTATTTCGGTTAATGGGTACTTAAATTAGCCTTCCTTTTTCTTAACAACATAGTCTAAAGAATAAGTATTTGCTAACTGAAGTGCTTGACCAACAACATCACTAAAGATGTGGTATGGTTTAAATGAAGTACCATCTGTGAGACTTATAAGATACTGATGATTTTCTTCGGTAAGACAAACGGTTGTCTTAGTTCGAACACAAGGGGTTGAGTAAATAAGTTGATTGTATACCTCATCAAATTTAAAATCATTAACAAGTCTAGATAATGTCAAAAGATAGTTTACAGTATCTGAAAACACCATAAACTCTTTATTTCCAAACTGCCCTAAGCGCTCTCTTAAGGCAATATCAACTAAGAAGGTTCCAGGGGTACGAGCGTCCCCTCGAGTAATAAGGATCATAGTTTTTTAAGACGGTTTAACATTTGAAATGCGTGTTGATACCCACGAAAGATCGGGGGTGGATTACGAGCTATCGTTTTAACAAGAATTCCAAAAGCAATAGGAAATCCATGTTCTTTGATATCTTCAAGGTATGGAGGATGTCCAAGTTTAAAGATATAGTGGGTAGCCACGCTATGGAAACTGATGTAAAACACACATTTAAGAATTAGGATTTTAATTAAGAGTTCAATCATTTAATTCGCTCCATATAACCATCTGGGGAAAGTGATGCAGCCTGCTGAATAATTTTTGCAATTGGAGCTGCATGTAAAAGCTTTTTAGTTGCTGTGTGTTTACGAGGAGTTAATGGTTCGCGAGTTATTTCACTTTTAAGAATACCAACCTTCGCAAAAATTAGATTGTGATCATCGGAAGATGCAATGCGATCGATATGTTTGTCTGGTGTCTCACCATCTAAAATCTGCAGGTTGTATACACAATCTAAAACTCCGATAGGGGTATCCATATCAGATAAGATACGAATATAGTCATCACCAAATTCACCTGGGTTAGAGAGTAACACAGAGCGAATGATGATTTCTAAATCGATACCGTCGATTTGATTTGAGGTATCTAAGTTTTCAACAACATACACAGCAGCCTTAGCTGCCTCATTTAGTTTAAGACATTCTTCCTCACTATGATGAAGTTGAATAAAGTCTGTGATTTCGGTGATTGATGCGCCCTTCATAACTGTTTTTCCTTTTGACAAGTAGGGATAAAAAATGGAAGGGTGGCTTCCTGAGATACCACCCTTTGGGTTAATTAGTTTTCAGTGTTATAGATAGCTTTAAGATTATCTGTGGTATCAACACCATCAAAACCAATCATGACTTCAGTGGTTAACATTAAACTGGCAACAGACACTGCATTTTCAATTACACAACGAGTTACTTTTGCAGGATCAATAACACCATCTTCAACCATGTTGATGAATTGATTTGTAGCCGCATTATAACCTACTCGGTTTTGCTCACTATTAAGCTCATCCAGTTTACCAGTAATTACGGCTGGGGTTAATCCTGCATTTAAAATGATTTGCTCAATTGGTGCACGCATTGCTTTCTGAAGTGTAATCGCACCAGACTTTTGATCAGGGTTGTCTACAGCTACATCTTCTACCAATTTAGATAAATGGTATAGTGAAGCACCACCACCTGCAAGATAACCTTCTTCCTTAGCTGCATTTACAGCACACAACGCATCGTCGTAGCGATCACGGCGTTCTTTACGTTCCACATCGGTCAAACCACCACAACGAATTACCGCAACGCCACCGGTCAATTGTGCAATACGTTCATTTAAACGATCACGTGCATAATCTGAATCAGCGGCAGCAAGTTGTAGTTTCAATTGATCTGCGCGTGAAGTAATTGCCTGTTCATCTCCTGCTGAACCAATAACTACAGTTGAATCACGACCAACAATAATTTTATCACAGCGGGCAAGATAACGTAGAGAAGCTGAGCCTAATTTGGTAGTACGATCAGAGTAAACAACACCATTACCGTAAACACCAATATCTTCTAACGTTGCTGTACGACGTTCTGAATAACCAGGAGCTTTGATTAGTACTGCACGCAATCCGTTTTGAGCAACGTTGACATAAGTCATTTGTACAACTTCATCGCTAAACCCATGAGCGATTAATACGATTGGTGCTGCTTCTTTATGGGTTTGTTCGTAAATTCGCGCAACATCATTTACGTTGGTAACTTCTTGATCGATTAACCAGATGTATGGATCTGAATATTCAACCAGCATACGAGATTCATTGGTAAACCCTGCTTGGAATTCCCAACCTTGGTCAAAGGACATCCCTTTAGTTACTTCCAATTCATCTTTACGCCCACCACGTTCTACAGTGATGGTTCCGTTATGTCCAACTTCTTTCAATGCATCCACAATCATGTTTGCAATTGTTAAATCACTGTTGGCTGAGATTTTAGCGATGTTGAATAGTTGTTCGTTGGTTTCAATCGGTACTGCTGTTTTCTTAATCATTTCGATGACGTGTTCAGCAGCTTTATCTAAACCACGTTTTAAATCCATC
>RRZU013581085.1_pt1 | contig 10493 bp, 8 predicted proteins | sample 2165561 | NCBI WGS metagenome assembly RRZU01 (sample SAMN10456909, study PRJNA506462) | wastewater metagenome | isolation source: wastewater sludge | place: USA: Moscow, Idaho | reverse complement strand
GTCATCGCGATCCTCGACACCAACTGCGACCCCGACGAGGTCGACTACAAGATCCCGGGCAACGACGACGCGATCCGCTCCGTGACCCTGCTGACGCACGTGATCGCCGACGCGGTGGCCGACGGTCTCATGACCCGCGCCCAGGGTCGCGACGGCGCCGAGGGCGCCGAGCAGGAGCCGCTGGCCGAATGGGAGCGTGAGCTGCTGGCCGGAGAGGCGGCCGCGGACGCCACCGACGTCGAGACCGGCCCGACCTCCGTCGAGGAGGCCGCGGACGCCACGGCCGCCGCCGACGTCGTCGACCCGGCCGAGCAGGTCGCGATCGCCGAGGCCACCGAGAAGACCGCGGCCGAGGTGGCCGGGGTCGAGCAGGTGCCGGCCGCCGACCAGGCCTGATATCCCACGAATTACCGGTGCATCCAGGCAGGCACGGACCCCACCGGGTGCGTGCCTGCCTGCTGCGCTCCCCACACCCATAGAGAGTGAGCGAGATGGCCAACTACACCGCTGCTGACATCAAGGCGCTGCGCGAGCAGACCGGCGCCGGCATGCTCGACGTCAAGAAGGCGCTCGACGAGGCCGACGGCGACCGCGCCAAGGCGACCGACATCCTGCGCGTCAAGGGCCTCAAGGGCGTCACCAAGCGCGAGGGTCGCTCGGCCAGCAACGGCCTGGTGACCGCGACCGTCGACGGCGGCGTCGGCACCCTCGTCGAGGTCAACTGCGAGACCGACTTCGTCGCGAAGAACCCGACCTTCATCGCGCTGGCCGACCGCGTCCTCGCGCAGGCTGTCGCCTCGCAGGCCGGCGACGCGGAGACGCTGCTCGCGTCCCAGCTCGACGGCAAGAGCGTCAAGGAGGTCCTCGACGAGGCCAACGCGACGATCGGCGAGAAGATCGAGGTCCGTCGCGTGGCGCGCCTCGAGGCGCCCCAGGTCGTCGCCTACCTGCACAAGACGAACCCCGACCTGCCCGCGCAGATCGGTGTCCTCTTCGCCTACGAGGGCGGCGACGAGCAGATCGGCCGCGACGTCGCGATGCACATCGCCGCGTTCAGCCCGACCGTCATGACGCGCGACGAGATCTCAGCCGAGACGGTGGAGAACGAGCGTCGCCTCGCCGAGGAGACCGCGAAGGAGGAGGGCAAGCCGGAGGCCGCTCTCCCCAAGATCGTCGAAGGCCGGGTCAACGGCTACTTCGCCGAGAACGTGCTCCTGGAGCAGAAGTACGCTAAGGACCAGAAGAAGCAGGTCCAGGCGATCCTCAAGGAGGCCGGTGCCGAAGGCAAGTCCTTCGCCCGCTTCCGCGTCGGCGCCTGAGCGCACGCCGCACATCGCGACGGCCCGTCCGCCCCTGTCGGGGAGGGCGGGCCGTCGCGCGTCGTCCGGAGCGAGGCGGCGGTGACAGCACGAATTGTCGGGGCGTGGGCATGCCCCGAGCCGCGGGCGTGTGAGAATCGTCGGTGGTGTGCCCACGTCGTCTCCGACGTGGGCACCGACACGACGTGAACGATGCGAAGGGATCCCAGCCGGTGACGAACGAGACGAATCGGGCCTACAAGCGCGTCCTGCTCAAGCTGTCCGGAGAGGCCTTCGGGGGCGGCAACGTCGGGGTCGACCCCAGCGTCGTCAAGGGCATCGCCCACCAGATCGCCGTCGCGGCCCGCGAGGGTGTCGAGGTCGCGGTCGTCGTCGGCGGTGGCAACTTCTTCCGCGGCGCCGAGCTGCAGCAGCGCGGCATGGACCGCGCCCGCGCCGACTACATGGGCATGCTCGGGACGGTGATGAACTGCCTCGCGCTCTCGGACTTCCTCGAGAAGGAGGGCGTCGAGACCCGCGTGCAGAGCGCGATCACCATGGGTCAGGTCGCCGAGCCTTACATCCCGCGGCGCGCGATCCGCCACCTCGAGAAGGGCCGCATCGTCATGTTCGGCGCCGGCGCCGGCATGCCCTACTTCTCGACCGACACGGTGTCGGCCCAGCGCGCCCTGGAGATCCACTGCGACGCCGTGCTCATGAGCAAGAACGGTGTCGACGGCGTCTACGACTCCGATCCGCGCACCAACCCCGACGCCCGCAAGCTCGACCGCGTCACCTACGGTCAGGCGCTCCAGCAGGGCCTCAAGGTCGTCGACGCGGCCGCCTTCAGCCTCTGCATGGAGAACGGTCTGCCGATGGTCGTCTTCGCGATGCAGGGCGACGACACGATCACCCGCGCGCTGCGTGGGGAGCCGATCGGGACCGAGGTCTACGCCGACTGAGGTCGGCCGGTAGGTTTGATCCGATGAGCCGGGGCGATCCCGGCGACGAAGCCGGGCAGTCCGCCTGGGACGCGACGTGACGAAGGAGCCGGCGATGCTGGACGAGACGATGTTCGAGGCCGAGGAGAAGATGGAGAAGGCCGTCGAGGTCGCCAAGGAGGACTTCTCCTCGATCCGCACCGGCCGGGCCAACGCGGCGATGTTCAGCAAGCTCCTCGTCGACTACTACGGCGCCCCGACCCCGCTGCAGCAGCTCGCGTCCTTCCAGACGCCCGAGGCGCGCACGATGCTCATCACGCCCTTCGACAAGTCCTCGCTCGCCGCCGTCGAGAAGGCGCTGCGCGACTCCGACCTCGGCGTCAACCCGAGCAACGACGGCAACACGATCCGCTGCATCCTGCCGCAGCTCACCGAGGAGCGGCGCAAGGACTACATCAAGATGGCGCACCGCAAGGGCGAGGACGCCAAGATCTCGATCCGCAATGTGCGCCGCCACGCCAAGGACCAGATCGACAAGGCCGTCAAGGACGGCGACATCGGCGAGGACGAGGGCACGCGCGCCGAGAAGGAGCTCGAGGCCCTCACCAAGAAGCACGTCGCCCTCGTGGACACCCTGCTGAAGGGCAAGGAGTCCGAGCTCCTCGAGGTCTGAGATGCCGCTGACCCCCGCTCCCGCCGGGGGGTCGGGACCACGCCCCTCGGACGCGCCGAAGTCGCTCGGCAAGGCCGGGCGCAACCTGCCGCTCGCCATCGCCGTCGCGCTCTTCCTCGGCGGCCTGTGCCTCGCTGCGCTGCTCCTCGTGCGCTGGGGCTGGCTGCTGCTGGCGACACCGGCGATCCTGCTCGCCGTCTGGGAGCTGCACCAGGGCCTGGAATCGGGCCGGGTCAACGTGCCGCTCGTGCCCGTCTGGCTCGGCGCCGTCGCGATGCTGCCCGCCGCCTATCTCGGCGGGCCGGCCGCGCTCATGGTCGCCTTCGGGGTGACGATCCTCGCCGTCGTGTGCTGGCGCGTCTTCGACGGCCTCGATGGCGCGGCGCGGGACATCGGCGGGGGTGCGTTCGTCGCGGCCTACGCGCCCTTCCTCGCCTCGTTCTCCGCGCTCATGCTCGCCGCGCCCGACGGGCCCCAGCGCGTCATCGTCTTCATCCTCGTGACGATCGCGAGCGACATCGGCGGGTATGCGGCCGGTGTCCTCGCCGGGCGTCACCCCATGGCGCCGTCGGTCAGCCCGAAGAAGTCGTGGGAGGGCTTCGCCGGATCCGCCGTCGCGTGCGTCGTGGTCGGCGCGATCGCCGTGCCGCTGCTGCTCCACGGCGCCTGGTGGGCCGGCGTGCTCGTCGGCCTCGTCGCCGTGTGCCTCGCCACGCTGGGGGACCTCACCGAGTCGATGGTCAAGCGCGACCTCGGCATCAAGGACCTCGGCTCGATCCTGCCCGGTCACGGCGGCATCATGGACCGCCTCGACTCCCTCCTCCTCTGCGCCCCCGGCGTCTGGTGGATGCTCCTCATCCTCGTGCCGTCCGCCTGAGCCGCCGATCCGGCGCAGGTCGACCCGGCGCCTGCATCCTGCGAGACTGGGGCGATCATGAGTAGCCAGCCCGTCCCCGTCCGTCTTCCGCGTCGCCGGCCCGGCCCCGGCCAGGTCACCTTCTCCGCGCCGGGCAATCCGATGCCGCCGACGCATCTGGCCGATCTCGACGTCGCCGGGCGCAAGGCCGCCGTCGAGGCCCTGGGGCACAAGGGCTTCCGCGCCAAGCAGCTCTCGACGCATTACTTCGAGCGCCTCGTCACCGACCCCGACGAGATGACCGACCTGCCCCAGGCGATCCGCGACGAGCTCGTCGGCGCGATGGTCCCGCAGCTCATGGCCCCCGTGCGCACCCTGTCGGCCGACGGCGGCGCGACGCTGAAGTGTGTGTGGCGCCTGCACGACGGCGCCCTCGTCGAGTCCGTCGTCATGCGCTACCCCCGCCGCGTCACCGTCTGCATCAGCAGCCAGGCCGGCTGCGGCATGAACTGCCCCTTCTGCGCCACCGGCCAGGAGGGCTTCACCCGCAACCTCTCGACCGCCGAGATGGTCGAGCAGGTCGTCTCCGCCGGTCGGCTCCTCCAGCGCGGCGACCTCGCCACCCCCGATGCCGCCGTGCCGGCCCAGGACGCCGGGGAGGCGGAGCTCGGCGACGAGGCCGACCCTCCCGGTGATGCCCTCGGCACGCGGGTCTCCAATGTCGTCTTCATGGGGATGGGGGAGGCGCTCGTCAACTACAAGCGCGCCATCGCCGCCATCCGCCGCATGGTCGACCCGGCCCCCGCCGGCCTCGGCATGTCCGCTCGTGGGATCACGATGTCCACCGTCGGTCTCGTCCCCGGCATCGACCGCCTCGCCGCCGAGGGCATCCCCGTGACGCTGGCCCTGAGCCTGCACGCCCCCGACGACGAGCTGCGCGACGAGCTCATCCCCATCAACAACCGCTACAAGGTCGACGAGGCCCTCGACGCCGCCTACCGCTACTACGAGGCGACCGGTCGGCGCGTGTCCATCGAGTACGCCCTGATCCGCGACATCAACGATCAGGCCTGGCGCGCCGACCTCCTGGGGCAGAAGCTCAACGCCCGCGGCCGCGGCTGGGTCCACGTCAACCCCATCCCGCTCAACCCGACGCCCGGCTCGAAGTGGACCGCCTCGCGCCGCGGCGTCGAGCAGCAGTTCGTCGAGCGCCTGCGCGCCCACGGCATCCCGACGACCGTGCGGGACACCCGGGGCAGCGACATCGACGGCGCCTGCGGGCAGCTCGCGGCGTCGACCGCCTGACGCATGCGTCATGCAGATCGCGGGATATAGCGCGCGTTCTGCATGACATCGCCACGGCAGAGGCGCCATCGGTCGTCCTGGCGATATGTTGGAGGCCCCGGCCGCTGGAGGTTCTCAATGCCTGACGTCATCGCCGATCTGTCGCAGGAGCTCGGTCCCGGACCGTTGCGGACGCGGCTCATCGACCGGATGCGGATGTCGCACGACGGGTCGCACTTCCAGCTCGTGCCCCTGGCCGTCGTCATCGCTCGCGACGGCGCCGACGTGCAGCGCACCGTCGCCGTGGCCGCCCGCCACGGGATCCCAGTGACGTTCCGCTCCGGGGGGACGAGCCTGTCGGGGCAGGCCGGGACCGACGGGATCCTCGTCGACACGCGGCGCAACTTCCGGCGCGTCGAGGTGCTCGAGGACGGAGCGCGGGTCCGGTGTCAGCCGGGAGCCACCGTGCGGGCCGTCAACACCCGACTCGCCCCCTTCGCGCGGGCGCTCGGGCCCGACCCGGCGAGCGAATCCGCCTGCACCATCGGCGGCGTCGTCGCCAACAACTCCAGCGGGATGCAGTGCGGCACGACGGCGAACACCTATCGGACCCTCGACGCGCTCGACCTCGTGCTGTCCTCGGGGACACGGATCGACACCGCGGAGCCGGACGCCGACGCGCGGCTGCGGCACGACGAGCCGGCCCTGTGGGAGGGGCTCGCCCGGCTGCGGGACCGGGTGCGCGGCAATGCCGAGTCGGTGCGGCGGATCGAGCACCAGTTCTCGATGAAGAACACGATGGGCTACGGCATCAACAGCTTCCTCGACCACGAGAGCCCCGCCGACATCCTCGCCCACCTCATGGTCGGCTCCGAGGGCACGCTCGGCTTCATCCTCGGCGCGACGTACCGGACCGTGCCGATCTACCCCCACATCTCCACCGCGCTCCTCGTCTTCGAGTCGATCGACGCGGCCACGGACGCGCTGCCCGCCCTCATCGAGGCCGGCAGCCGGACCGCCGAGCTCATGGATGCCGCCTCCCTGCGCGTCTCCCAGGCCGGGCCCGTCCACGTGCCCGCACTCGACGGGCTCCACGTCGTCGAGCACACGGCCCTGCTCATCGAGGCCCAGGAGGAGAGCCCCGAAGCACTCGATGAGACCCAGGCCGCCCTCGAAAGGGCCATCGCCGGGATGCGCGGGCTCGCGGCTCCGGCCGAATTCACGCGCGATCCCGCCCAGCGGGCGGCGGCCTGGTCGGTCCGCAAGGGGCTCTACACCGCCGTCGCCGGCGCCCGTCCGCCCGGCTCGACCGCGCTGCTCGAGGACGTCGTCGTGCCGATGCCCGCCCTCACCGAGACGGTCCGGCAGATCGGAGCCCTCTGCGGCGGTTACGGCTACGACGACGCGGTGATCTTCGGGCACGCCCGCGACGCGAACCTCCACTTCATGATCAACCCCGACCTGTCCGACGCCACGCAACTGCGTGCGTTCGAGGGGTTCACCGAGGACCTCGTCGACCTCGTCCTCGGCGCCGACGGCTCCCTCAAGGCCGAGCACGGCACCGGGCGGATCATGGCGCCCTATGTGCGCCGACAGTACGGCGACGAGCTCTACGACGTGATGCGCCAGGTCAAGGCGCTCGCCGATCCCGGCAACACCCTCAACCCCGGCGTCATCATCGGCGACGATCCTCGCGCCCACCTCAAGGACCTCAAGACGTCGGCGCTCGTCGATCCCGACGTCGACCGCTGCGTCGAGTGTGGCTACTGCGAGCCCGTCTGCCCCTCCCGCGACGTGACGACGACTCCGCGCCAGCGGATCGCTCTCCTGCGCGACATGGCCGCCGCGACGCCGGAGCAGCGCCGCGAGCTCGAGGACGACTACTCCTACGACGCCGTCGACACGTGCGCCGTCGACTCCCTGTGCCACGGCGCCTGCCCGGTGAGCATCGACACCGGCGCCCTCATGAAGAAGCATCGCGCCGCCCGGCACACGCCCGCGACCCAGGCCGCCGGGGTGGCCCTCGCGCGCGGCTGGGGGCGGATCCTGCCCGTGCTGCGCACCGGTGTCGCCGGGGCGGACGTCGCGCCCGCCGGGCTCGCGACGGCCGCGACCGAGCTCGCCCGACGGGTCCTGCCGACCGACCTCGTGCCGCTCGTCGGGGAGGACCTGCCCGGCCCGGGCATCAGCCGTCGGACGGCCGCCCGGCGCGAGCCCGGCGAGGTCGTGCTCTTCGCGAGCTGCATCAGTGAACTCTTCGGACCCGCGGTCGCCGACACCGACGAGACGGGGCGCCCGGACCGGCACGGCACCGAGGGGATCGGGGCCGGGCGCGCCTTCCTCGCCCTGTGCGATCGGGTCGGGATCGCAGTCCGCATCCCCGCCGGCGTCGAGTCGCTGTGCTGTGGGACCGTCTGGCGCAGTAAGGGATTGACCGACGGAGCGACCGCGATGGCGCAGCGCACCGGTGCCGCCCTGCTCTCCGCCACCCGCGGCGGGCTCGTGCCCGTCGTCACCGACGCGAGCTCGTGCACCCACGGTCTCCACGAGCTCGAGAGCGACCTGCGCAAGGCCGGGGACGACCAGCTCGCCGACGCCGTGAGTGCGCTCACCGTGCTCGACGCCGTCGCCTTCACGGCCGAGCACATCCTGCCGCTGTTGCCCGAGCCGGGGCCGGAGCGCGCCGAGCAGGCCGTCGTCGTCCACCCGACGTGCTCGGACCGCCGGGCCGGCGACCTGCCGGCGCTGTCCGCCGTCGCGGCCCGCTGCGCCGGGCGGGTCATCGTGCCGCCGCACGCGGGGTGCTGCGGCTTCGCCGGCGACCGCGGCATGCTCCACCCCGAGCTCACCGCCGCCGCGACCCGACCCGAGGCCCTCGACGTCGCCGCGATCGGGCCGGATGCAGGCGTCACCGCCTACGTCTCGACCAACCGCACGTGCGAGCTCGGCATGACCCGCGCCACCGGGCGCACCTACCGCCACGTCCTCGAAGTCCTCGAGGAGGCCACACGCTAAGAGCGGTCGGCTCGAGCGGGTCCCAGGACCCGCTCGGCGAGTGAAGGGCGTCGATCTACTTCATGGCCGTGGTGAACGCCAGTGTGGCGATCGTCGTGACGAGCACGCTCAGCGCAGCGCAGGCCAGACCGATTCCTCGGAGATCTCATCAGCATGAAGCACACGCGTACGCAGCCGCGTGGCCGCATGCATCCCAGCGGGCTCAGGCCGGCCAGGTCGGGGTGGCGGCGGGGCCGCGGGCGTGCTCGTACCAGCGGGCGATGCGTAGGAGGCGGACGTCGTCGTAGCGGCGGCCGGCGATTTGGAGGCCGACGGGGCGGCCGTCGGGGGTGAAGCCGGCATTGACCGTCGCGGCCGGCTGCTCCGAGAAGTTGTACGGCGCGGTGTAGGCGATGTGGTCCAGGGCCGTCGCAGGGTCGTTCGTCGGGCCGTGCCAGTGCGCCGGGAACGCGGCCACCGGCGCGACGGGGGAGAGGACGACGTCGAAGGGATAGGTCACCGCGATCGTCGCGGCGCGCATCGCCTGGATCCCCTGGTAGGCCTCGATGACCTGCGAGCCGGACAGGTCGGCCGCGCCGGCGGCCCACTCCTCGATGTAGGGGAGCACCGCGGCGCGTGCGGTCGCCTCGAGGCGGGTCAGGTCGAGCCATGAGCGGGCCCGCAGGAAGAGGTCGAGCAGGTGGAGGTGCTCGGCGTCGATGACCGGGCCGATCGGTTCGACGGCCGCCCCTGCCGCCTCGAAGAGCGACCCCGCGGCGCCGACGAGAGCCGCGACGTCGGCGTCGGTCGAGACCCCACACCCGGCGTCGACGTGGATCCCGACGCGCAGCCCCGCGACGTCACCCTCGCAGGGCAGCTCCGCCCGCACGTCGGCCCAGCTCAGCGGTGGGCGCTCGGCGCGGGTGTAGTCGCGCGTCTGCGGGTCGGGCCGCGCGATGACCTCCATCGCGAGCGCGACGTCCTCGACGGTCCGCGCGAGCGGCCCGATGGCGCGCCCGATGTAGGGCGGATCGACGGGCACGAGCGCGTACGTCGGCTTGAGCGAGGCGAGCCCCGTCCACGTCGCCGGCAGCCGGATCGAGCCGCCGATGTCGCTGCCGATGTGGATCGGCCCGAAGCGCGCCGCGGCCGCCGCCGACGAGCCGGAGCTGGACCCGCCGACCGTCCACTCGCGATTCCACGGGCTGTGGGTCACCCCGTGCAGGCTCGAGACGCCGGAGGAAAGCATGCCGTAGTCCGGCATGACCGTCTTGCCCAGGCGCACCGCGCCCGCCTCCGCCATCGACACCGCGACCGGCCCGTCGACCGTCTGCGCCGGTGCCCCCGCGAGCGCCGCCGTGCCGCTGGGCATCGGCGTGCCGACCGTCGCGATGTTCTCCTTGAGCGTGATCGGCACCCCGTCGAGCAGCCCGGTCGTGCGCCCGGCGGCCCAGCGGGCGGTGCTCGCCTCGGCAGTGCGACGGGAGCTCTCCTGTTCGCGGACGTAGAAGGCGTGCAGCTGCGGTTCCAGCGCGTCGACCCGCGCGAACACCGCCTCGAAGACCTCCAGCGGGGTGAACTCACCCGCGGCGTAGCCGGAGAGGAGGCGGGTCGCGCCGAGTGAGACGAGGTCATCCCCACAGAAGTGTGTGGCGTCGCGCTCGCTCATCATCGGTCCTTCCGGCAGCCTCGTGCGCCTCGATTCGCAGAGGCACCGCGCCGCGGTGCGGACGCGGATACCATCGTGCAACATGACGACCTTGGTGTTGACAGTCATCGGCGACGACCGATCGGGGTTGGTGGAGAAGCTCTCCCAGGTGGTGGAGGAGCAGGGCGGGAACTGGGAGGAGAGCCGGCTCGCAGAGCTGGCCGGCAAGTTCGCAGGCATCGTCGTGGTCTCCGTGCCGGACGACCGCGAGGACGCGCTGACGCAGGCGCTCAAGCCCCTCGCCCGGATGCTCGACATCGCCGTCCACCACGCCGAGGAGGCCGCCCCGGCCGCCTCCGGCGACAGCGCCGCCGAGCCCGAGGGTGAGCGGACCATCACCGTCGAGCTGCTCGGCAACGACCACCCCGGCATGCTCCACGAGCTGTCCGCCGCCCTCGCGGCGCACCAGGTGACGATCGTCGACGTGTGGTCCGACACCCGCCAGGCCCCGATGGCCGGCGGCCAGCTCTTCGAGGCCAAGGTGACCGGCTCGACCTCCGCGCAGACCGACCTCACGGCGATGCGCGAGGACCTCGAGCGCCTCGCCGGTGAGCTCCAGATCGACCTCTCCGTCAGCGGCACCTGAGCCGCGCCCCCTGTCGCTCCCGGTCCGCCTCCGACGCCGCTCGCGTCGGCGGCGGACCTTTCGTCATTTCCGGTGACGATTCGTCACGCGGGGCTGACGAATCGTCGCGGGGAACGACGACGGGTCGGGGCCGTCGGAGGCTCCTCATGGATG
>RRZU013341938.1_pt1 | contig 10494 bp, 8 predicted proteins | sample 2165561 | NCBI WGS metagenome assembly RRZU01 (sample SAMN10456909, study PRJNA506462) | wastewater metagenome | isolation source: wastewater sludge | place: USA: Moscow, Idaho | reverse complement strand
CGGTAGGTAACGGAGAGATCGGAGACTTCAAGCAAATAATTAGTGCTCATGGTGGTGTCCTTAGAAGTTGCGCCGATAAGGTTCGGCCATGACGAAGATGTCGGAGAGCTGGGCGTCGCCCCTCAGTTATTCCGATTCTTGATCTGGTTGCTCAGGTGGTTGGTGGATAGGACAACCGCGACAAGCACCGCGCCCGGCAGCACGGTCAGCCACGGGGAGGTAGCAACGTAGTTGCGGCCCTCGGAGATGATGAGTCCCCATTCGGGTATGGGTGGCTGGGCGCCGTAACCCAAGAATCCCAGCGTCGAGATTGCCAAGATCGCGCTGCCAATCTGGAGGGCGGCAAGAGCAACAATGGGGCCAAGCGAGTTCGGGAGCACGTGGCGCCACAGCACCTGGCCGAAGGTGGCACCGGAGCCATAGGCCGCCTCGACGTAGTCGCTTGTCGCCACCTGCAGTGCCTTGGAGCGGGAGAGCCGAGCGAAGCTGGCGACCGCTCCCACACCTACCGCGATAGCCGCGTTGACCACGCCGAAACCGAGCAGGATGATGACCGAGAGGGAGAGCAGCAGGGTGGGAATGGCAAGCAAGACATCAACAAATCGCATGAGGATCGTGTCTGCCTTGCCTCGTACTGTCCCGGCGACGGTTCCGATAGAACTACCGATGGTGGCGCCCACCAGCACGGCGATGAGCGCGGCCCGCAACGAGTTCGAGGCACCGTACACCACGCGGGTGTAGAGGTCACGCCCCAACGCATCGGTGCCAAACCAGTGCTCGGCCGAGGGTGGTTGCAACGACTGCCCAGTTCCCACAATGGGATTCTGTGAGGCGAACACTCCCGGGAACAACGACCACGCGACGGCGAGGAACACCACCGCAAGAGCGAGAACGGTACCCAGGTTGACGCGGAAGAGTTGCGTGGCGCCTCGCGCAGCCCGCTCAGTATCTCGCGAGCCCTGATTGGCACCACCGCGTGACAGTAATTGGATGCTCATGCGACTTCCTCTAGCTTGATGCGTCGATCGATGACGGGATACGTCAGATCAACAAGGAAACTAATGACAACAAACAGCAGAGCGGCAATCACCACGATCGCCATAAGAATCGGAGTATCACGCGAGGCCACAGCCTCCACCGTGAGGCTTCCAATGCCGGTGCGCCCAAACACCGTCTCCGTGACCACCGCATTGGAGACCAGTTCAGTGAAGAGCACGCCGCTCATGGTGAGCACCGGGAGCGAGGCGTTGCGCAGCACGTTGTGCCATAGGATCCATGCGGGCCGGGCTCCACGCGCCTTGACGACGTCGACGAAGTCCTCCCTGTTCACCTCGTCAATCGAAGCGATAAGCACCTGCGCAAGCGGTGCTCCCATGGGAATTGCCAGGGTGAGGGTGGGCAGGATGAGCGCCTCGACCGGGGAGGCGCCGATGGTGGGCACCCACCCCAGCCGGAAGGAGAAGAACTGCACCAGGATGATCGCCACCCAGAACGCCGGGAGCGACACCATGACGGGCGGGAAGGAGCGAACCAAGCGCCGCACCCAACGGACGTGCCCGTAGGTCGCCGTGATTGCCAGCACGAAGGCGACGACCACGCCCGCAGCCAGTCCACACACGGCAAGCGCAAGCGTTGAGGGAATGGCATTCAGGAGCAGGGTACCAACCGAGGCACCCGACTTGAGCGAGTTGCCGAAGTCGCCGATGAGGAACCCCAACAGGGTCTCGGCGTAGCGCACGAGAACCGGCTTGTCCGCGCCGTAAGCGACACGGATCTCCTCGATTTGTGCCGGTGAGAGCCCCAGCTCGGGACTGGCATAGCGAGCCATGATGGCGTCACCGGGGAGGGCGGCAAGCAGCAGGAATGCCACGGTGTAGGCCGCCAACAGAACAATCAACGCCTGCCAGATGCGGCGGACGAGGAACCCTCTGGTCATGGTTTTCTCCTTGAAGTGAGGAATCGGCGGGAAAGAAGCGGAAAGAATGGAAAGGAATTGGGAGCGATACTTGAAGAGGCGATACTTGAAGAGGCGGCACCTAAAGGAGGGGCGCCCAGTGGGTGCTGCCAGCGGGAGAGCTCAACGGCTCTCCCGCCAGCCAGCTCTTCAATCAGCCCGCGATCTGCACGTCGTAGAAGCTGGGGCGCCCGATGGATTCGGTGCGGAATCCGGTGACGTTCTTCTGCACCCCGAAGATCTGGGATTCTTCGAAGAACGGGAGTACGTAGGCTTGTTCGAGCAGGTAGCGCTGGGCCTGCCCTGAGGCTGCCGCGCGGCCTGCCTCGTCCGGCGTGCTGGCGACCGCTTCGAGCAACTCCTGGAGATGCTCGTCGCCAATCGTCTCGTCGGTCTTATTGAAGTTGAGGAGCGTGTTGCGGTTGTGCGAGTAGAACTGCGACTTGATGACGTCATAGTCCGCACGCCCCACCATCGAGTGGTAGACCTGCACCGTGTTCTGGTCGAGGCCCGCCGTGGTCTGCGCGGCCTGGTCACCTGGCTGGATGGTCACCTCAATACCCACGTCCTTCAGCTGCTCTTGAACCTTGGTGACGACTTCTTTGGAGCGCGGCTGCGGCAGCGCCTCGTTGAAGTTGAGAGTCAGGCGCACGCCATCCTTTTCGCGAATCCCATCCGCACCGGGCTTCCATCCGGCCTCATCCAGCAACTTCGTAGCCGCTGCCGGATCATAGTTCGGAATGAGATCCGAGAGATCCTCGTACCCCTTCGCCGTCTTCGACACCACCGACGTGGCCAGCGGGTACGAGTCCGTGAACAGCGTGTCCAGGATGGCCTGACGGTCAATTCCGTGGCCGATTGCCTCGCGCACCTTAATATCCTCCAAGGCCGGATGCCGGAATCGATAGCTCAGCCCATTGTTCACACCGTTCGTCGGGGCCACAAGAAGCTCCAGATCGGCATCCTTCACCTGCGCCTCATCCTGCGCCTCGATCTGCCGGGCAATATGCGCCTGCCCAGAAATCAACGCCCCCACGCGCACCGAGTCCTCCGGCGTCACCACGTAGTTGATGCCATCCACATACGCCCGGCCCTGATGCCCGCGCGCCTCCGGCGCCCAGTTGTAATCCTCGCGCGCCTTCAGTTTGATTTCTGTCCCAACCTTTTCTTCGTCGACGACGAAAGGACCAGACCCAATAAGTTCCGTCGCGTTTCCGGGGCCAAAACCGGCCACATCGCGCTCAAGGGTAGCGTTGGAGACAAGGCCCGAGTTAATCGTCGACACAGCCTGCGCGAAACCAGGCGACGGCGCCGTGAAGTGGAATTTCACCGTGGTGGCATCCACTACTTCGCCGTGGTCGTAGTTATTGATGGCTTCGGAGACAGTGAGCTTTCGCTCCGGGTCTCCCTTACCAAAGAGGTCAAGATTGGCGACAACATTCTCTGCATCCAGCTTGCTGCCATCCGAATATGTCACGTCGTTACGCAGAGTAAACGTGTACTCGGTGGCGTCGTCGTTCACCTCGTAGCCGGTGGCAATCCAGGGCTCCAGTTCCAAGGTCTCGGGGTTCTGGTAAAGAAGCCTGTCGAGCACGTTGTTCAGAAGGCCACCGTTGGGATAGAACCCAGCCGAGGGCGGGTAGAGAGAGTCGAAGGTCTGGTGTTCCAGATAGATGACCGTCCCTCCTGTTCCTCCCACCGAACTCGCGGATGAGTCGGAACCCGAGCACCCGGTTAACGTCATAGCGGCGACGGCGACCGGTATCACAAGAGCTGCGAGGACGCACGGACGTTTGATTCTCATGGTTTTCTCTTCCGTTGGTGTGGTGATGAGTCTGAGTAAAGGTGATAAGCCCCGGTTAAAGAGACAGTTATCCCTAGAGTTGGCGTTGTGAAACAACACCTAATGTGGAGGTGTCCCAGCGGCGAACCCGAGAGTTATTCTGGGTCGGGCTTTTGAGGGTCCCAAAAATGCACTGATGAACAACGCGCTAAAGGGAGACGTACTGGGAGCGCGGGCGCCGTCGTCGTTCGGAACGGAGCCGATTCAGCGATACGGGACAGTTCGTCAGAAATCTGTTGGGACTGCCCGATCGTGATCGAGGGGCGAATCGGTAGGCAACTCGCGGCGGCGAAAGCGCTGCCGGGGCCATATCCGATGATGCGGATCAACGCATGGAGGGGCACATTCGACAACACGCCTGGACTTCCGCAGGCAGGAACCGCTGCCGGGAAGAGCATGTTGCGAACATTGGATCTCCTTGATACTTCAGCTCTGCCAGCGTGGTGTTGGCAGGCGAGGTTTCGCTCGGAAGTTTCCCGCGGGTTCAGGAAACCTGGTGATGGATCGAATCAATAGCCGGGCTATCGACCTGCCACAAACGATATACCCACAAACACTGTATGTATACAGATTTCAAATACTGGACGTGAGGGTATCACCACGATCGCGATAGCCGTGCAGATACCTCGAAAAGTCAGATGGCCCGCATTCCTGCTATCACTGCAGGCCATGCGGGCCATCCGTACTGGCGCCAAACAGTCTCACGCAAACTGCCTAGCTAGCGTTGGCGTTCACGCACACCAACACGATTGATGAGAACTTCACCCGCCCAAGGTTGGGGATGGTGAAGCCGGGGGTAGTATTACTCGTCGTCCTTCTTGAGAGCTTCCTTGACCCGGTCAGCCACCGCACCAGCTCCTGCTTTGACGTCCTCGGCGAAGTCCTTAGCCTTCTCCGTGGCTCCCTGGGCGGCGTCCTTCACCTTGCCTTCGAGGTTCTGAAGCTTGCCTTCGGCCTCCAAGTTTTTATCATCAGTCAGCTTTCCAGCCGTTTCCTTGATCTTTCCGGTTGCCTTATCAAAGATGCCTTCATGTGCCATGGTGGGCCTCCTTCAGTCGACGAGATGGTGCGAATACACCACCTATCCTTTGACGCTAGTACCCTGAGATCCGAACAACAAGGCCCAAAATTACTCCATCCAGACTCCACCCAGGCTCCATTCAGATTGATGACCTGGTGTCGTGTTGAAAAATTCTGGTATATCACCCATGATACTTGTGAAAATCCTAAAGAATCAAAGGAAATAATTAGCGCCAGGCATGCCTAGGGGAGGCGGTACACCCACTCCGGCCGCACAAACTTCTCTTCACAGCGCTGGGCCGCCTTCGCTAGATCAGCCTCGGTGATCTCGCCCAGGGTGGCATCATACTTCTCCTGGAAGTGATGGAGGAACACGTCGATGATGTCCTCGCGTTCCATGCCCGTCTGTGAACGCATGGGATCCACACGTTTAATAGCGCTGCGCGTGCCCTTGTCGCGGATCTTCTCGCGGCCGATGCGCAGTACGTCCAGCATTTTGATGGCGTCAATGTCGTAGGACATCGTCACGTGGTGAACCATATAGCCGTTAGCCCAGCGCTTCTGTGCGGCACCGCCAATCTTGCCCACCTCGGAGGCGATATCGTTGAGCGGCACGTAGCGAGCCTTGACGCCCACCTTCTCCAGGGCTTCCATAACCCACTGATCAAGGAAAGAATATGACTGCTCGAAACTCAACCCATCAACAAGCGAGGTGGGGATGACTAGCGAGTACGTCACACAGTTACCTGGCTCCATAAACATTGCGCCGCCGCCGGTGACACGGCGGGAGACGGTGATGCCGTGGCGTTCCACTCCCTCCTGGTTGATCTCGTTCTCATAGGACTGAAACGAACCTATGACCACCTGCGGGGCATCCCACTCCCAGATACGCATGAAGGGCTTGCGGCGGCCCGCAGCCACATCCTCGGGCAGCGTTTCGTCCATCGCCACATTGATCATGGGGTGCACAACCGGCCCGTGAATCACCTCAAAATCGATATCGTCCCAGCTGGTAGCCAAGCCGAGCGCGCGACGCACGGCGATGCCCACACCCTCCGAGGTGATTCCAAAGAGCACATCGCTGGGTTCGACGGCTTCGTCAACCCGCTTCGCGAGCGCCGCAGCACTCGCCTCGGCCGGAGCGCCTTCCAGGGCCCCCACAATACGATCCAACGCCTCGTCCGGCTCCAAGAAGAAATCGCCAGAAAGCCGCACGTTCGCCAGATGCGCATCCGCGAGGTGCACATCCGCGATATCCAGATCAACAACAATCAACTTGCCACCGGGAACCTTGTATTCACCATGCATGAGGTCCATTGTCTCTCGGAACGCGGTCAAGTGCGATGTGGCATCATCGACTGTTTTCGTGGTCAAGATTCTTCGTGGGCGTGTGGCGCGGCTCGCTGCCTTTATTGGCAGGCAGCGATGCCACACGCCCACGAAGCTAACTCAGCTAGGACTGGCGCGGACTTTCCGGCGCTGTCGCCAGAGCCACGGCAGCCGACACGAGTAAAAGTCCACCAACTTCCGCCCAGTTGGGAACCTGGGACAACATCACAAGTCCCACCAGCAAGCTGGTAACCGGGAGTAACGAATTGAGCAACGCCACCGTGGCCGCGGGCAACGCCTTCATCACTACTTGGTCAATAGCGTACGGCAGCGCCGAGGACATCACCCCCACGCCCACGAGAAAGAGCAGAAGTTTCCAGTCGGCGAAGATTGGGCCAATCCCCGGGACTCCAAGCGGCAGATACACCAGCGCGGCAACAGCCATAGCCCAGGCAAGAGAATCCAATCCATGCCCGCCCACAGCAATCTTGCGCCCCAACCAGATGTAGAACGCCCAGAAGAGACCCGCGAGGAAGGCAAAACCAACGCCCACAGCAACCCGCGGGTCACTCATATCGACACCGGCCCACGAGATGAGGAATACTCCCCCGGCCGCCAGGAAAATACCCAGCCGAACTTTCCACCCCCGCCCAGTAAGCGCAGCCAGGATGACCGGGCCAAGATACTCCAGAGCCACAGCTGTCCCCAGAGCAATCCGATCAATCGCAAAGTAGAAACAGAGATTCATGGCACCTAGAACCACCCCAAAGATTGCCGCCTTACCAAGCATGCGCCAATCGAAAGCCCCTTCAGAAGTGCGTGGCACCGCGCGCCGCCACGCCAGCATGATGATTCCACCCGCCAGCACACGACCCCACGCAACCGAAATCGCAGGAGCCACCGCAAACAGGCTCACGGCTAGCGACGCACCCACATACATCGACACACCCGAAGCAAGCATGAGGAACGGAGCAAAGCGTGCTGCACGCCCACGCCCTGGAAGTCCAGTACCGGAAGGACCGCCCGATCCACCACCGCGACCGCTTCCACCCGACCCACCCCCGGCAGAACCACCCGAAATAGAGGAGCGCGAACTCATGCAAGACCACCTACGCTGTGAAAAAGGAAAGCGATGAGAAGGGTAACCCCCAGGCTCAACGCCGTCGATATGATGTTGGCGTCCCTCGCGAGTTCCACACCGACGTCGTACCGATGCGCATACGTAAACACGTTGTTAGCGGTAGGGAATCCACCGGCGATCGTCACTGCCATGAGCGGGGTGCCCGTCAGCCCAAAGGCTGAACCAAGTCCAAAAGCTAGAATCGGCCCAAAGATACACCGCAGAAATACAGCAAAGAACAGTGGGGCCGATTCTTTCCCCAGACGCGGCACATGTGCACCTCGCCATGAGATACCCATCGCGATGAGAATCATCGGAACCGCAGCCGAGGCGAGAATATCAACGGGCGCAGACACGAACGCGGGCACCGACACCCCTGTCAACGCGACAACAAGGCCAAGTAACACACCCACCACAGGCGGCGCAGTAAACGGCGCCACGATCGTACGCCACACGCTGCGCCCTCGCTTGCCCGTTTGTCGGTCAAGGATCGCAAACGATATCGGCACCATCACACAGAGCTGGAAGATGATAATAGGAGCTGCGGCTGTGGCGTCACCGGCGATCGCCGCGAGGAACGCCACACCAAGATTTCCAGCGTTGGTATACGAGGCACAGAGGGCACCGATTGTCACCTCTCCCCCACGCATCTTGAACATCCATCGAGCGACAACAATGTACACCACCACGATAATCACCGCATTGAGTACGTTCGCCAGGGCGCCGGCTGAGAATACTTCGCCGGGATCGGAGTAGGCCACGGTATTGAACAACATCGAAGGCATCGCTCCAGCGAAGACGATGCGAGTGAGCGCCTTGTCCGCACCGGGCCGGGTCACGCTGTAGCGAGCCAGCAGATACCCCACCGTCATAATGACGATAAGAGACCAAAAAGAAATAAGGACGTTACCCACGCACCGGTCCCCTCAGATGCGGCCACCCCACAAGGCGAGTATGCGGCGCGGATCCCAAGCCGTCAGCCACGTATGTCAGCAAGATCAAAGGCCAGGACAGCACGCCACTCATTATCTATCGGGGAAATCATCGGTTTCTCACTCACCCCTTAATCGTGGACCCTCCTCCAACACAAAGTCCATGTGGGCCTGACTTCAGCTTCGTGAGCATGCTCGCTCTGTACACATTTCACACATCGGGTCTTCTGACGAAGTTGAAATGCCGAGCACTCACCTCCTCGAGGTTATCCACCCGAGAAAAACCCGACATCATACGAACTCGGCTTCATTCTGACTCCGTTTTGTCCTCAACTACCGTTTTACCCTCAACTGCTGGCAGTTTGCCCGTCTCAGTCGCCTTACGCTTCTCCAGGGCAGCATTGCGCTCGCGGAAAGCCTCCTCGCCCGGCCCGGAAAACTCCTGCCGACGCTTCTCAGCTTGCAGCGATCCCGTAAAAATCGAAGACTCGTGTCCCGCCGCTCGTCCCCTGGGAGCACCAGCGACGACAGGATCCTCCACCTTTCGATCTAACATCGGTACTCGATCGGGAATCATGTCAGTCAGCTCCGCCAAGTCTATGACCTGTGTCTTTGTCACGTCCGCTACGGTTGGCCAGGAGGATTCTTCGAAAGAATCACTCAAGTCACTACCGTCAGCTTCCACTGGCTCCATCTGATCGTCCAGCTTCTGCCCAGCGCCACCAGCTAGTCGCTTGCTGGCACGCTCGTCCCCACCTTGCCTCCTGACGGACTCTGCCACCTCAACAATCGAGGTGTTCGCACCTGCAACCAGCAACTTCTTACCGTCAGAATCATCCGTGACGTCTGCGCCGTCGTCGTTATCAGATTCATCAGCGGCAATATGGGTGTGCGGGGCGGCATCGGGGGCGTGGGTTTGAATCCACTTCACCAGTTCTTCCCGGACGTAGTACTTGAGGTCGGTGAGTTCGGCGGAGGTGCGGCCGGACAGCAGTGCCCCGATCTTGATCTTGCCACCGGTGGCGTCAAGGACCTGGAGGATGCCGGTATCGCCGTCCCACATGTCAGTGCGAGCCAGAATCCGGCCCAGTTCCGCCCGCATCTGCGTAATCGGGGTGTCCCAATCAAGTTCAAACTCCACGCGTCCCAGTAGGTCAGGGGCGCGCCGAGTCCAGTTCTCAAACGTTTTACTGGTCATCTCTTTGGAAGGCACGATGAGGCGGCGCCCGTCCCACACCTTAAGGACCACGTACGTCAGCGTGATTTCTTCGACGGTGGTGAACTCATCCTGCCAGATAACAATATCGCCCATACGCAGCGAATCCGAGAACGCCAGTTGGAGGCCCGCGAACACATTTCCAAGCGTTGCCTGCGCCGCAATACCAACAGTTACGGACAACAAGCCCGCCGACGTAAACAGCGCTCCGCCGAGCGTCTTGCCCCACTCGAAGGTCATGAGCACCAGGCCAACACCCACAATCCAAATCGCCGCCGAGATGATGCGATGGAGGATCTCTAGCTGCGTCTGGGTGCGACGGTAGCGCGACTCACCCGTCTCCTTGATGCGGTTAAGAATCGACCGCTCAATTCCGTTCACCACCGAGACAATGAGCCAGGTCACCGCCAGAATGAGGGACACAAGAAAGGCATGTTCAGCCAACGTACGCGTTTGTAACCGTTCGTCCGTGGCCGGGTCGCTCCACACGATCATCATGCCGAGCCAACCGCCAGCCAGCGCCAAAGAAAGCCGCAGCGGCATCCGCATCGGCTTCATAATCTCCAGCACGAACGGCTTGTTGCGCATCAGGAAACGCGCCAAGGTTTGCACAGCGAGGGCAGCGAGAAGCCCCACGATGATGCCAGCGCCGATACCCAAGAAGATCGATACGACACTGACGGTGGCATCGACGACCGCCTCGGTGGTGACGCCATCGTCGACTGTCGACGGGTCAACTATAGAAGGGTCGACGGCGGCCGGGTCGGTCCCGTCATCCACAGTTCCGTCATCGACGGCACCGGGAAGAATATTCAGAAGCCACGCTGGCAGCAGGTTCATGAGGGACGAAGAAAGTGAGGATAAGGAAAGTGAAGAGAACGCTCCCATATATCTAAGGCTAGGTGACTTCCCTGAGATTTGGCTTCAATGACGTGGACCATACACCGGGCTGGCAGTGAATACCCATCACTGTCGGGAGCGGGTGCTTCAGGAGCGGGTGACTGTCGGGATACGAGCAACTATCGGGATACGAGCAACTATCGGGATACGAGCAACTATCGGGATACGAGCAACTATCGG
>RRZU013025984.1_pt1 | contig 10494 bp, 10 predicted proteins | sample 2165561 | NCBI WGS metagenome assembly RRZU01 (sample SAMN10456909, study PRJNA506462) | wastewater metagenome | isolation source: wastewater sludge | place: USA: Moscow, Idaho | reverse complement strand
CGGCTGCCACTTGGCTGGATTGTGGTAATCAACAAAAACAGCCTTGCTGCCTTTAGGCAGCTTGGAGAGCATGTGATTGACGATCTCATACTTCTTCTCTTCAGGCACTTCGTGCAAAAGGAAGAAACTGCAGATCAGATCGTAGCCTTGCTCGTCCCCCTGGAATGCCGCCGCATCGCTACGGATCACCTTGGCCCAGTCCAAGCCGGCGAGCTTGCGCGTACCGTGCTCGATCTGGATGGGCGTCACGTCGGTCAGATGAAATACGCCTTGCGGACCAACTTTATGGGCAACGCGAGTGACCAGATCGCCATAAACGTGAGCCAACTGCCAGACGCGCGAACCTTCCTTGATTTCACTGAGGTAAGCACGCATCAGTCGCTGATCGTTCAGGAACAGGAGGATACGAACCACAATATTGCGGTCCAGTGCGCGCACCCATCTGGGATCGACATACGCCCAGTCGTAAACCTCGGTCATGTATTCCGGAACCCCATCGTAATAAGGGTCCACCGCCCACGTCGGGTGATTCTTGGTCATTTCTCGATCCTATACAGTCAAATTCCAGGCCGTCGGCACCACGCCGGTCACCGGAATCTGGTGCGGCCAACTCAACAGAGGAAACACAACAAAACGCAGGATTATCCCTGAGCTTGGCCCTCCGGTCAAACAAACGCCAACTCATACCGAAGTCATGAAATCCTTGTCTTTCATGACATTGCGCCAACCCAGCAATCGCAGGCCATCCAGAGGCAACAAGAACAATTCTCAGGGCACGCTGACTTTTTTCACGACAAAGCTCAAGGCGGCAAGGCTTCAAAGAGAGCAGCAAGGTCTTCTTCGCCAAATTTAAGATCAACCCGATGATCCTCGGACAGAATACCCGCAGCAAGCTCCGATTTACGCTCCTGCAACGCCAGGATTTTCTCCTCGATACTGCCGGCCACGATCAGCTTGTAAACAAACACCGGTTTATCCTGACCAAGGCGATGCGCCCGGTCAGTTGCCTGGTTCTCGACTGCCGGATTCCACCAGGGGTCATAGTGGATCACCGTATCGGCCGCCGTGAGATTCAGGCCAACACCACCGGCCTTGAGACTGATCAGGAAAATCTGCACCTCACCTGCCTGGAAGCGACGTACAGGAAGTTCGCGATCCGTCGTATCGCCGGTCAGGAGTACATACTCAAGCCCAGCCTGCTGCAATTCCTGCTCGATCAAGGCTAACATGCTCGTAAACTGGGAAAAAATCAGGATACGCCGCCCTTCATCCACCAATTCAGGCACAAGGGTCATGAGCAGTTCGAGCTTGGCCCGCTCATGCACCCGCTGCGCCGCAATCGAACGCACAAGACGAGGATCACAACAGACCTGGCGCAGCTTGAGCAGGGCATCCAGGATCACGAACTGGCTTCGCCCAAATCCCTTGCTAGCCACCTCTTCACGCACCATGGCATCCATTGCAGCTCGCACGGTCTCGTAAAGATCGCGCTGTCCTCCGCTCAATTCAACGGTACGCAAAATAATCGTCTTGGGCGGCAGTTCCCGTGCCACATCTTCTTTCTTGCGCCGCAGGACAAATGGGCGAATACGCCGAGCAAGCAGTTGCCGACGATCGTCGTCGCCGAGCTTTTCGATCGGCGTCCGCCAATACCGCAGGAAATTGGCACTGCTCCCAAGGAAGCCCGGGAGCAGGAAGTCGAACTGACTCCACAGCTCGCCAAGATGGTTCTCAAGAGGCGTACCGGTAAGACACAGGCGATGCCGCGCGTCGAGACGGCGCACGACTTCGGCACCTTGGCTGCGCGCATTCTTGACCGTCTGAGCTTCATCGAGAATGAGCAGGTGGTAACGATATTGCGTCAGCTCAGTCGCGTCTCGCCAAAGCAGGGGATAGGTTGTCAGAACGACATCATAATCAGGAATCTCGCCAAAGCGGCTCTTACGCTCTGCGCCATGCAAGGAAAGCAACCTGAGGCTCGGTGCAAACCGCTCCACCTCATCCTTCCAATTGAAAACCAGCGAGGTTGGCAGAACAATCAGCGCCGGCCGGTCAAGACGACCGGCCTCTTTTTCAATTAGAAGGTGGGCCAGCGCCTGAGCCGTTTTGCCTAGCCCCATGTCATCCGCCAGGATGCCGGAGAGGCTGTTACGGCGCAAAAACTGCAACCAGGATACGCCCTCCTTCTGATACGGCCTCAACTGCAGCCCAAGACTGTTCGGCGGCTCGATATCGGCCACCCCCTGGGCAGCCACCAATTTTTCGGCCAATGCCAGAATGTCCGCCTGGCCACGGAACTGCCAGCGCCCCGGATCGCTGAGCGCGGCAAGACGCTCGGCATCAAAACGCGACACCCGTAAAATCGGCCCACCATGAAAACCATCGAAGAGATCGATCAGCATGGTGGCCAGGGGTTTGAGGCGCCCCGCCGGAACACGTACGCGCTTGCTGGTTGGTGTTTTCAGATCGACAAGTTCTGCATCATCGATTTCCCGCAACATCGGCAAGTCCAGCCAGCGCGGATCTCGCCGGAAAAGCGCGGCAAGAAGCGGGGCAAGCGGCATACGCACGCCTTCGACCACGACGCCCATATCAAGCTCGAACCAACTTCCTGCACTCTCCTCCGGGTTGACGAGCACTGCATCCCAGGCCTCGACTTCCAGGGCGTGATGCCTGAAATCGTCATCAAACAAAATTTCCCACCCCGATTGCTTGAGCGCATCCAGGCCGGCCTGCATGAAAGCCGCCCATTCATCTTCATTGGCCAAGCCATAAGGCGACTCGGGCATAGCCCCTGCGGCATGCAAGACATAACCCGGCACCTTCTGAAAGCCGCTTCCTGCCAAGTGGTCGAGCACTGCCTGTTCCCGTTCGGCACGTCGAACGACACGCACCGTCTCTCCGTCGGGAAACGTATAAAACTCATGTGGATCCCCCGGCAGAAATTCGGCGTCCTGATAGCGAAAGATCGGCAGCGCGACATCGAAAACACCGTCGTCAGCCGCCTCGTAATCACGCCAGCTGCGCCGACCAAGCACATCTATCGTGCATAAACGCAGCACACACACCGGCGCCGCGTCGATACAGCGCATGCTCGCCACACCTTCCTCCACCGGGATCGGGAGCTCCGGCGCCAGTTCGCTCAAGGTCTCCGCGACCAGTGCAGCTTCCTTTTCCGTGAGCGGCGGCAAGGACATCAGCCGGCCGACGACAGCAGGATTGCCAGGCACTTCGAGGGGCCCGACACAACCTTCATCCAGATCGACATACCAGGGCGGATCGAGGGGTACGACCAAGCTGGCCTCAGGCGTGGCTTTGAGACAGGGCCGCTGACGCTTGTTGCTGTCGAGTCGCCAGCTAACGGTCGCCGGCCGGGCATCGGAAAGGCGCAACGGCGAACAATCGACCGCAGGGTATAGCCGGCCACTTTGTGCCATGCGCTGCATGATCTCGGCGCCGTGCTTGGGCCCAAGGCCAAAGGCTCTCAGGCCACTGTCATGACCTCGTTCGGCCCACAGCATGCGCAAGATGGGCAAATCCTCATCGATGACAAAGGGAGGCGGTTTAAGCAAGGCGCGATCAACCGCCCACCACTCTTCAGCACTATCGACCTCCCGCCCTTTATGAACCGTCACGCCAAAGCGCAGACCATCGCGAGCCCAGTGCAAGCGATAAAAAAGCTGATTCCGATTAAGCGCCGCTCGGCCGGTCTTCTTGCTGACCGCCACCGAGACGCGACGCAGTTCCTCTACCCAGGAGAGCACCCCGGGGTTGATACGATCATTGTCCTGCACGTTTTGTTGTTTCCTTGATACCACGCGACCTCACCCTCGCCGAGCGCCAAGCGCGCCGACACAGCGCTCGGTTTAGTCGCGGAAATTTCCGTACTTGATCGGGAAATCGGTGATCTTCTTGGTGACGTCGGCAATACATGCCTGCAACTCGTCGCGCTTGGCCCCCTGAACACGCACCGTATCGCCCTGAATCGAAGCCTGGACTTTGAGTTTGGAGTCCTTGATCAGTTTGACTATTTTTTTGGCAAGTTCGGATTCGATACCGATCTTGATTTTCAGCTCCTGCTTGACCTTATTGCCAGAGACCTTCTGTACGGCCTGGTGATCGAGGCGCTTGACGCTCTCCTTCTCCTTCTTTTCCATTGCCGGAAAGAGGATGTCCTTGATCTGGTCAAGTTGAAAATCAGAATCCCCGTGCAGGGTGATGATTTTGTCTTTCTCGTTAAGCTCGACTTTTGCTGAAGTTCCTTTGAAGTCGTAACGTGCATCAATCTGACGGCTGGTCACATCGATTGCGTTTTTCAGCGCCACCATGTCGGCTTCGGAAGAGAAGTCAAAGGACGGCATAAGGTCTCCCTGTGTAGATGTGAAGACGCGCCGGGCTGTTAGGCGCGGCGCGCAGGAATACTCGGACGGCGTTCAGCCGAAATGACAGACGTAGTGGTACGGTTCGTCGCAGGAAATCTCGAAAGAAGAATTTCCAGGCACATCGAACGATTGGCCCAGCCCGTAGGCAGTCCATCCGGTCTCGCCCGCCAGCCGCACCCGGCACGAGCCGCCAACGCATTCCATGACTTCCGGGGCACCGGTATTGAAGGTCAGCGATGACGGAAGAATAACCCCCACCGTCTTTTTGGTCCCGTCCTGAAATTGCACGGTATGGCTGACGCACTTGCCGTCAAAGTAGACATTGGCCTGCTTAACGACGCTCACGTGATCGAATTGCGACATGACACTTACCCCAGAATGCGCTGCAGGATGCCCTTGGAAACAAAACCGAGCATACCGAACGCGAGAACAAAAAACAGTACGAAGGTGCCGACCTTGCCGGCCTTCGATTTCCAGGCGAGTTCGCCGATGATGAACACCAGGAACAGCATGAAGGCCGCCAACCCGAAGGTCATGCCAAACTCCGCGACCTGTTCCTCTGTATACCCGAACATCGACCGACCCATCCTGTCTCAAGCTTGCTGACTACCGCCAAAATACGGCCACAGGCGCAGCCACCTTCCAATCAAACCGCGACGCGACCGAGAACCAGATACTCCATTAATGCTTTCTGCACGTGCAGGCGGTTCTCCGCCTCATCCCAGACAAGGCTCTGCGGCCCATCAATCACTTCCGCAGAAACTTCCTCGCCTCGATGCGCCGGCAGGCAATGCAGGAAAATCGCATCCGGATTGGCGACAGCCATCATCTCGGAATCAACCTGCCAGTGAGCAAAGGCCTGGCGCCGAACCTCGTTCTCGGCCTCGAAACCCATCGACGTCCAGACATCGGTCGTCACGATGTCGGCCCCGCGTACCGCCTCCATCGGATCTGCAAAAGTCCGAAAATGCGACGTGCCCTGCAATCCAAGATTTTCCGGCTTGATCTCGTAGCCCGGCGGGGTCGAAACATGCACCGTGAACCCGAGGACCTCTGCCGCCTGCAGCCAGGTGTTGCACATATTGTTTGAATCGCCGATCCAGGCCACCGTCTTACCTGCGATCGGACCACGTTGTTCGATATAGGTGTAGATATCAGCCATGATCTGGCACGGGTGATACTCATTGGTCAGCCCGTTGATCACCGGCACCCGCGAGTGGCTGGCAAGACGCTCGACGATGTCCTGCTCGAAAGTCCGGATCATGATCACGTCGCTCATGCGCGAAATCACCTGCGCCGCATCTTCGACAGGTTCGCCGCGACCAAGCTGCGAATCACGCGTATTGAGATAGATCGCCGCACCGCCGAGTTGCTGAACCCCGGCTTCAAAAGACAAGCGGGTGCGCGTACTGGCCTTCTCGAAGATCATCACCAGCGTGCGGTCGGATAGTGGCCAGTACCGTTTGTAGGCCTTGAACTGCTCCTTGATCCAGCGCGTCCGCTCGAAGAGATAGTCATACTCCTCGCGGGAGAAGTCCTTAAACTGCAAATAATGCTTAACACCCGATTTCATCGTCATGTCCTGCTTTCGTTCAGACGGTCAAAAAAGTCCGGATCAGCTTGGCGAGCCGTACTACCAGTTCGCGCGCATCGTCCTCAGTGAAGTTGAGCGCAGGCAAAAGGCGGACGACATTGTCGGCCGTGACGTTGATCAAAATGCCAGCCTCCAGGCCTTTCACGACAATCGGGCCACAGGGGCGATCAAGTTCGATACCGATCATCAAGCCATTTCCCCGGATACCGACAACACCGGCAAGATCGGCAAGCGCCACTTTGAGTTCATCCCGGATCAACTGACCGATACGCACTGCGTTTTCACGCAGACCTTCTTTCTCGACCACATCAAGTGTCGTCAGCGCCGCAGTCATCGCCAGTTGATTGCCACCAAAGGTCGTTCCATGATTCCCTGGGCCAAACAACCCGGCGGCTTTGCCGCTTGCCAGACAGGCTCCGACCGGCACACCGCCCGCCAGCCCCTTGGCCAGGGTCGCCACATCGGGGACGATTCCGGCATGCTGGAAACCAAACCACGGCCCGGTACGCCCGATACCACACTGAACTTCATCACAGATCATCAACCAGCCATTTTCGTCACATAGCTGGCGCACAGCGCGCTGATAATCGAGATCGGCCATGTGAATCCCACCTTCACCCTGCACCGCCTCGTACATCACGGCCACGATGGAAGCGTTGTGCTTGGCGACTTCGCGGATCGCCTCAAGATCGTTATACGGAACGCGTACAAAACCCGAAACCAGCGGCTCGAATCCAGCCTGAATCTTGTAGTTTCCGGTAGCGGAAAGCGTTGCCATTGTCCGCCCGTGGAATGACTTTTCCATCACGATGATGGTCGGGTTCGCAACTCCCTTTTTGTTGCCGTAGAAACGAGCCAGTTTGATCGCCGCCTCGTTTGCCTCGCAACCGGAATTGCAGAAGAAAACCTCGCTCATGCCAGAAATCGAACACAGACGGTCGGCCAGCGACTCCTGCAAAGGCATCTGATAGAGATTCGAGGAATGCAGCAAACGCCCCGCCTGCGCAGCGATCGCTGCGACCAATTCGGGATGATTGTGCCCCAGCGTATTGACCGCGATGCCCGAGAGAGCATCGAGATAGATTTTTCCTTCAGTATCGGTAACCCAGCTTCCATCCCCATGACTGAAAGCAACTGGCAAGCGGGCATACGTATTCATGACATGCGACATTTCAAACACCCCTTCGAGGCCCATTAAACTGAAACGGCGGCTTGCGCCGCCGCACCAAAAACGGTCTCTTTGCTGCCGCTACCAGCCTGAGCCGGAAGCCCATCGCGCCAATTCCGCAGGACTGACGAGTTTAAGACAAAACATGGGGCATGTATAGATAATCCACAAAGAAAGAAGACTCTTACGCACACAAAAACTCAGGCTACAATGCACCATGCGCATTGCCGTATTCAATCAGAAGGGCGGCGTCGGAAAAACGACCACGACGCTCAATCTCGCCGCTGCCATCGCAAGGCATGGCGGGCAGCCGCTCTTACTGGACCTCGATCCGCAATGCCATCTGTCAGGCATCCACGGCGAGCTGCCACGCGACTCGGGACGAAGCCTTTTCAGCTTCTACGAAGGCAAACGCAATCTCGCCGACATCACTGTAACCTGGGATGGCATCGGCCGCCTGATTCCCTCGCACCAGCAGATGATCAAGGTCGACTCGATCTTCGGCAAGGGCCCAGCGATTCTCAACAAGCTGCGCTCCGGCCTTGACCACATCGACGAAACGATCCCTGGCCAGGCAGCACAGACGACCCTGATCGACTGCTGCCCTTACATCGGAGTGCTGTCGCTCAACGCCATTTTTGCCTGTGACTTGCTGCTCATTCCGGTATCGACTGACTACCTGTCGCTCCAAGCCGCCGAACAGATGACACGCACCCTGGAAATCCTTGAGCCGGTACTCAAACGACGCGTGGAGCGGCGCTACCTGCTCACCCGCTTTGATCGCCGCCGCAAAATGAGTGAAGACGTGCGCCATCAACTGACCGAACGCTTCGGAAAAGAAGTCTGCGGCACTGTAATCGCAGAAAACGTCGCGGTTGCAGAAAGCCCATCCAAACGCTGCGACGTTTTCAGCCACAACCCAAACAGCCCGGGCGCACGAAACTACGCTGAACTATACTCGGAGTTGCAAAACCAGAAACTGATCTGAACCTTGCGAATCAGAGGCGCTGAAGACGACTGCGCCCCTCCCCACCACGCTCATGATCGGCGATCAGATCAACGACATCCTCGTAGCTTGGCCCCATCTCCCGCCGCACCATTTCTCCGAGTTGGCGGACCTCCAGAATCTCGCACCCGAGGTACACCTGCCTTAATTTTCGCTCAGCTTCCTCGCTGTCACGCCCAGCAATGAGCAAATTTTCAACAACCACACCACTGCGCGTACGGATACGAAAACCATACTTTGTCGGCACGAATGCGCTGGTCATTTCAAATCAACGGTTTTTCATGGAGATAGGAAAACTATATGCAGCACTCTTCACACAATCAAGCTCAACTTACTGTTTACCAAATAAAACAAAGACGGATCACACCATTCCAAGCCACAACAACAAGGTTTTTAGTCGCAAGAATCTCATAATTCGAAATTGATTTTTATTATGTGATTATCCAGTCCGCTGCCATGGTCTTTCTGCTAAGATCGCGCGCATAACATGTTGAAACAAATCCTGTAAAACAAGCCTGTTTTTATTAATCTTTTTCTGAACGACCACAGCCATGCGATTCTCTTCAAACACCCCTTACATCATTGTGGGCCTGACGAGCGAGGGCAAACGTTTCCGTCCAAGCGACTGGGCCGAAAGACTCAGCGGCGTCCTTTCCGCTTTCTGCACTGAAAAGCGCATGAAGTATTCGCCTTTCGTCAGCCCAGGCTTTTATAACGACGCCAAAGCCGTTTTCGTTGATGGCGACCTTTACGACGCCGACCCGATGGCCTACCGCTTCGTTCTCAACTTTGCCGTCGATAACGACCTGCAGTTGATCGAAGCCTCCTGCCCGATCCGCAACAAATACAAAACCGAAGAAGCGCAAATGGCTGCCGCCTAAGCAGCAAGCCACACACAAAAGCAAAGAACACAAGCTCTCAAGCCTGAACTCATCGCACCGCCTAAAGCACGCGAGACAACAGGCAAACAAAAACGGCGTCCGAGGACGCCGTTTTTAATGTGCTCATCGAGCGATCAGGCGACCAAGGCCTTGATCTGATCCGAGAGGCGGCTCTTGTGACGCGAAGCCTTGTTCTTGTGGATGATCTTCTTGTCCGCGATGCGGTCGATCACCGAAACCGATTCCTGATAGATGCTTTGAGCAGCAGCCTTGTCGCCAGCGACGATCGCCTTTTGCACACGCTTAACGGCCGTGCGCAGAGTGGAGCGCAGGCTGACGTTGTGGGCACGTTGCTTGACGGCTTGGCGAGCACGCTTGCGGGCTTGTGCGCTGTTGGCCATGAGTGTCTGTCCCTAAAAAGCTAATGGATTAATCGAAAACGCAGGATTTTACAGAATAATCTTCGGCTGCGCAAGGCGATTTTTCGCCGACCAACTCCTGCCTCCAACAAGCACCACCCCCCTTGCCTCATAGAACAGCGTAGTATTACGCCTCCTGCAGCACCAGTGCAACGACCCAAGCAAAACAAACCGATAAGAATGAATCTGCTCAAATCCCTCGCCACCGTCAGCGGCATGACACTCGTCTCGAGAGTCCTCGGCTTTGTTCGCGACTTTGTCATCGCGAGAATTTTTGGTGCCGGCATGATGACAGACGCCTTCATCGTGGCCTTCAAGCTACCGAACCTGCTCCGCCGCCTATTCGCCGAAGGCGCGTTCTCACAAGCTTTCGTCCCGATTCTTGGCGAGTACAAAAACAAACAAGGCGATGCTGCAGCCAAATCGCTTGTCGACCGGGTCGCCACACTGCTCTTGATCGTCCTGCTGGCAGTCACCTTGCTCGGCATGGCTGGCGCACCGCTGCTGATCCATATCGCCGCACCGGGGTTTTCGGCACACCCCGAGAAATTCGCGCTGACGGTCGAACTGACTCGAATCACCTTCCCTTACATCCTGTTCATGTCACTCGTGGCCGTGGCCGGCGGCATTCTGAACACCTGGAGCCGCTTCGCGATCCCCGCTTTCACCCCTGTGCTGCTCAATCTTTCCTTCATCGGCATGGCTTTGCTCGCCGCACCGCATTTTTCCGAACCGGTCATGGCACTCGGCTGGGCGGTGTTTCTTGGCGGCATACTCCAACTTGCCTTTCAGATTCCTGGCCTGCGACGCATCGGCATGCTGCCGCGTTTGGTCATTGACTGGAGCGACCCAGGCGTCCGCCGCATCCTGAAATTGATGGCACCGGCCGTGCTGGGTGTATCCGTCTCACAGGTCAGCTTGCTGATCAACACCGTATTCGCCTCCTGGTTGCCCACCGGCAGCATCTCCTGGCTTAACTACGCCGACCGGCTGATGGAGTTCCCGATGGGCATCCTCGGCGCAGCACTGGGGACGATCCTGCTG
>RRZU010307083.1_pt1 | contig 10495 bp, 11 predicted proteins | sample 2165561 | NCBI WGS metagenome assembly RRZU01 (sample SAMN10456909, study PRJNA506462) | wastewater metagenome | isolation source: wastewater sludge | place: USA: Moscow, Idaho | reverse complement strand
CGATTTCTTGATGCGTACACAGGTTTAACGTGTGCCGTATTGGTCGCACATCAACGCCGTGTACCCACATGGAGGCCACGACCTATTGGCGTGATCTCTTACTGGGCGAAAGCCCCGCGCCACCCCTTCGAATCAATCATCTGGGGCATGGCTACCCGGGCGGAGTATGTGGACGTGTGGGATCGCTTGCTAGGGTTGCAGTCAGCAGCAATGCACACCGTCTGTTGAAAGGGCTGAAATGGAAGCTCCGGCAATTATCGGAATCGTTGTGGGCGCGCTCGTTCTCATCGTGGTCCTGTGGCTGATCGTCACCTACAACGGGTTCGTGAGACTGCGCAATTTGGTGCAGGAGGCGTGGCGGCAGATTGACGTCGAACTCAATCGGCGCTACTCGCTCATTCCCAACCTCGTGGAGACGGTACGCGGATACGCCCAGCACGAGCAGTCCACGTTGCAGGCCGTCATTCAGGCCCGCAACGTCGCCTCGCAACCCGCCTCCAGCATGGCCGAGCGTGGCGCCAACGAGGGCGTCCTGACCGAGGCGATTTCCCGATTGTTCGCCCTGGCCGAGAACTACCCGACTCTGCGCGCGGACACCTCGTTCCTCAACCTGCAGCACGAACTCACGAACACCGAGGATCGCCTCGCTGCCGGGCGCCGTTTCTACAACGCGAATGTCCGCGACCTCAACACGAAGCGGGAGACGTTCCCCTCCAATATCGTGGCGGGAATGTTCAACTTCCATCGCGCGGACTACTTCCAGGTGGATCAGGCTCAGGTCTCGGCCACACCACAGATCAACTTCTCCGGCATCGGAAATGCGGGCCGGGCCATGCCGAACGGTCAGGGCGGAAACGGCCAGGCGGGCGTCCAGTGGCAGTCCCAGCCGGTGCAGCCCGAGTACGGCAGTTCTCCCAATGCGACTGCTTCGCAGAGCGGCAATGACGGGCAGTCGGGCAACTTCGGTCAGAGCCAGCCCGGTAGCCAGTACGGATACGACCGCTGAACCCCATGCCTCACGAAGATACGCCTCACGAAGAAGTGGCGGGATCCCGGAATGCATCCTCGAACGGGGATCTCGATTCTCGTGGTGCCGACGCGCCGTTCCGCAATCTCGGCGAACCGATGATCGTGGAGGCCGATCCCGAGACCTCCCAGGAGGATGCCGCCTACCAGCCGCGGCCGGGTACGCGAGTGGTGGGGATGGGGCCGTTGCCGCAACCATGGCCGGATGACCCGCGCCTGGATCCAGAACTCATGGCGGTGGGGGATCACCGCAACGTCATCGACAAGTACCGCTACTGGAGCGTCTCGGCCATCAAGGCCGATCTGGCCCGAGCACGATCCGCGCTGCACATCGCGATCGAGAATCTGGAGCACGACCTCAACATCGGCTCCATCGTCCGCTCGGGGAATGCCTTCAACGTGGGCGGCGTGCACATCGTGGGCCGCCGCCGCTGGAACAAGCGCGGCGCCTTGGTCACCGATCGCTACATCGACATCCACTACCACTCCACAGCACAGGATCTCGCCGAGTGGGGACGAGCCAACGATTATCGGCTGGTTGCCATTGACAACCCGCAGCATTCGACGCGGCTGGAGGAGACGGAGCTTCCCGAACGCTGCATGCTTGTCTTCGGTCAGGAATCCACTGGGATCTCGCAGGAGCTGCAGGCCGTCTGCGAGGACGCCGTGCGGATCGAGCAGTACGGATCGACCCGTTCACTCAACGTTGCGGCCGCCGCTGCCATCGCGATGCATTGGTGGGTCAGTCAGCATCGCAACTGAGTACGACGGGGCGCGAATCAGGCCTGGGCGGTCTGATTCTGTGCCGCAGCGGCAAGGATCCGCTGAGACCTGCGGAGGTCGGCGTTCTTGAAGGCGTTGATGAAAATGAAGGTCAGGCCAACAACCAGCGCCAAGAAGAAGACGATGTTGATGATGGCCCAGAGGGTGACGGTCACGGTCGACTCCAAAAGCTAGATGAGATCTCTCCCGGCAAGACTACGCGATCGCGGCGTGGTGTGGCATGGCCCAAAGGTCACGCGCGGCTACACAATGGAGATCTTGGCGGCAGCCTCCGGGTGCTTGTCGAGCCAGCTGGCCACGAAAGGACACACGGGGTGCACCGCCAAACCTTCGCTCTCAGCCAATTCGATCGCGGCCTTGACCAGTGCGGATCCGACCCCTTGACCACCGAATTCCGGAACGGTGACCGTGCTCGGAAGGATGGCGACGCCGTCGTCGGACATCTCAACAGCGATGTGACCAGCTCTTTTGCCATCGACGACGGCGTCGAAGCCCTCGGAGGTTCTTTGTATTTCCATGGGACAACATTAGTTCGGTGGGCGGCTTTTCGGAATCTGTGGCGCGGGTCTCTTCTCACCGATTGAACGAACGGACCTTTTTCGGAGCCACGAGCCGCCGAGAGTGAGACAATGGGTGTGTCCTAGAACAACTTGAAGGAGAGTCCTGTGCCTATTGCAACTCCCGATGTATACAACGAGATGCTTGACCGCGCCAAGGCCGGCAAGTTCGCTTACCCCGCCATCAATGTGACGTCCTCCCAGACCCTGACGGCCGCTCTGCAGGGCTTCGCCGAGGCAGAGTCTGACGGCATCATTCAGGTTTCGGTTGGCGGCGCCGAGTACGCCTCCGGTTCCACCATCAAGGATCGCGTTGCCGGTTCGCTTTCGCTGGCTGCATACGCCCGTGAGGTTGCCAAGAACTACCCGGTGACCGTTGCTCTGCACACGGATCACTGCGCCAAGCAGAACATTGATTCCTGGGTTCGCCCGCTCCTCGTGCTGGAAGCCGAAGAGGTCAAGGCTGGCCGCCTTCCCTTCTTCCAGTCGCACATGTGGGACGGCTCCGCGATCGACCTTGGCGAGAACCTTGAGATCGCCCAGGAGCTGCTCGCTCTGTCCCAGGCTGCCAACACCATCCTCGAGATCGAGGTCGGCGCTGTTGGTGGCGAAGAGGACGGCGTTGTTGGCGAGATCAACGAGAAGCTGTACACCTCCACCGCGGACGGCATCAAGACCGTCGAGGCCCTCGGCCTTGGCGAGAACGGCCGCTACCTCACCGCTCTGACCTTTGGCAACGTGCACGGCGCCTACAAGCCCGGTCACGTGAAGCTGCGCCCGGAGATCCTGGGCACCATCCAGGAGGAAGTCGGCGCCAAGTACGGCGTTGGCGATCGTCCGTTCGATCTGGTCATGCACGGCGGCTCCGGCTCCACGGATGAGGAGATCGCAACAGCAGTGCGCAACGGCGTCATCAAGATGAACGTTGACACGGATACCCAGTACGCATTCACCCGCCCGGTTGTTGACCACATGTTCAAGAACTACGATGGCGTCTTGAAGATCGACGGCGAAGTCGGCGTCAAGAAGACCTACGACCCCCGCACCTGGGGCAAGTCCGCTGAAGCTGGCATGGCCGCCCGCATCATTGAGGCTTGCGAGCGTCTGGGTGCCGTTGGCACCAAGATGAAGTGAGAACTCTTTCGGCGCACGCTGAGAAGTGACGCTGGGGCCGGTCCCGTTGGGGCCGGCCCCAGCTGTCTGTCAACGGCCGCGCGCAACCGCCGCGTGCAACGGCGACACGCGTGGTAGGCGTGGTACGTGTGGTGGGCGTGGTAGGCGTGGTAGGCGTGGTAGGCGTGGCAGGCGTGGTACGTGTGGTGGGCGTGGTAGGCGTCGTGGTACGTGTGGAACCGCCGCCCAGCCGGCCGCGTACAAGGCAGACGCGTAGAGTGGAACGCACGAATGATGTGAAGGACGTGTTTGCCCCATGAAGCCACCTGCTCCCCACCTTCAGCCGTCCGGTGAGATGCCGATGACCTCAAGTTCGTCGATGAGGGGAACGGCCCACGCGGGCGCCCTGCCGCACGGCGCGTCCGGGCGCTGGGCCAGGCGACCCTCGCTGTGGCGAGGAGTCGGGCCATGGTTCGTGGCCAGTCTGGTCACGGCGCTGGTCACGGTCGTGCTGCTGTGGGCATGGGGTCCCTCGGCAAGCGGTTCGCTGCAGTTCTCCCCTTCGATGGAGACTGCCGTGCTTGTGGTCTTCGGGGTGGCGATGGCCATGGTTCCGGTCACGCTCCTCCTCATGGTTCATCAGGCCCGCAGGTACACCGGCACACTGGATCGCAGGGTGTTCCTGGTGCTCGGCGCAGTCCTTCTTCTGGCGTGGGAGGGCCTTCTCTCCCTCGTGGTATTGGGGGCGTTCGCCTTCCGGAATCACTGCGAGCCACGAACTCTTGGCGGCGTCGAGTACTACGAATGCAATGTGGGATTCCTGGACCCACGCTACTTCTATTACGAGGTGGAGGGGCCTTTCATGATGAGTGGCGATGGCATCGACGGGGGAGAGTATCCGGTTTCCGATGGCGCAGATCCGTTCGCCCCCGAGGCGGATGACTGACGCTGTTCAAGTCTCCGAAATCCTAGAGCGGCCGGCTCGTGGACTCCCCGAGCCGGAGGGTGCCCTCAAGGAGAATGTGTTGGGGCTGATGGCCGGGGTTGGTCACCGCATCGTGGATGACTTCTGCACTGAGATCGGAGATCTGCTTCAACGGCTGGACGATTGTTGTCAGGGAAGGCCAGGAGTACTGGGAGATCTCGAGGCCGTCGAAGGCCGTGACTTCGACCTGCTGGGGTACGGCAATGTGTGAATCATGGAGCGCGCGCAGAGTCCCCACCCCGACGGCGTCACACGAGGTCACAATCGCGGTGAATTCGGGCTTCTTCTCGGCAATCCACCGCTTGACCGAGTCATAGCCGGTGGCAACGGAGTAGATGTCCACGTTGTCGGTCGCCGGAACCGTCAGGTCGGGGTCCAGGTCGATTCCGGCCTCGGCGAGGGCATTTCGGTATCCCCGGTACCGAAATGCCCACGCGTCTCTTCCCTCGAGGGCTGGTCCTCGATCGGCGGCGGCGAAAGCGATCCTCGTGTGGCCCCGTTCGATGAGCAGCCTGGTCAGCTGTGCCGCGCCTTCCGTGTCATTCACGGATATCGAGGAGTGCCTCGATGCGGTGCCCATCAGCGGCATGGCGGTGCAGAACACGATGGGAACGTGAATGGCCTCGATGGCCTGATTCATCTCATCGTCCATGCCCTCCGAGTTTGCTCCGAAGCTGCCGAGGAAGACTATTCCATTCGGCTCTCTTTCCGAGACAACCTGATAGAGGCGCTGAGGATTGGCCTCGTTGTCTGGTATGTGTTGCAGATGCACATCGATTCCGCGCTCCGCGAGATCATTCTGCAGGCGTCCCAGAATCTCCACGAGCAGCTCGCTCGTGTGCCCCTGGATGATCACCGCGACCGTCAGGAGGTCGGAGATCTTGAGCCCGCGCGCATTCGCATTGGGCACGTAGCCAATCTCCTGTGCCACGGCCAGAATCCGTTCGCGGGTTTCTCGGGAGACGTCGGAGCGATTGTTCATGGCTCGTGACACCGTGCTCACGGCAACGCCGCAGCGTTCGGCGACTTGTTTGATCGTCGCATGAACCATAGTGAGTCTGCCTACATCCATAGTCTGACGTGAAGTGATGGAACCTTGTGGTCACAATGTTCGTATTCTCCTGAAGATCATCCCTTGACCGCGCCGGCAACCACACCTTGGATGATGTATCGCTGTGCCACGAGGTAGAACACGATGACGGGGACCATGGCCAGAACGAGCACTCCCATCAGTGCCCCCATGTCCACTGCACCGTAGCCGCCGCGCAGGCTTTGCACCGCTATGGGAATTGTCGAGTACTTCTTCAGGTCAAGTGTGAGGTACGGAAGCAAGTAGTCGTTCCACAGCCACATGACTTCGAGAATGGTCACGGTCATGATGGCGGGCTTCAGAACGGGCATCACCACGCTGAAATACGTGCGAACGGGGCCACAGCCATCGATGAGCGCGGCTTCTTCCAACTCGCGGGGAACACCTTTGACGAAACCGGTGAAAATGAACACTGCGAGGCCCGCACCGAAACCGAGGTAGATGATCCAGAGCCCAACGGGGTTGCCAAGGCGGAGGAAGTCGGTGAACCAGGAGAGCGTGAACATCACCATCTGGAAGGGCACGATCAGGCTGAATATGAAGGCCAGATAGAGCGCTTTGGCGTACTTGTTGTTGACCCGGACAACCCAGTACGCAGTCATTGACGTGCAGAGGATGATCCAGAATGTTGCGCCAACGGTAATGACCAGTGACCATCCGAAGGCGGACCAGAAGTCGGTACGGAAGATTCCCAGTTCGTAGTTCGCGAGGCCGACCCACGATTTCGCATCCGGCAGCGAGAAGGGGCCTCGGGCGATGTAGATCTTGTTCTTGAACGAGTTCATGAGAACGAGGAAGATCGGGTAGACGTAGGCGAGCGCCAACAGTGTGAAGGCCAGGGTCCACGTCCATGGCCTGCGCGGCTCAGTCATTGGCTGTCTCCTTCGAACGGACGAATCGATTCTGAATCATGACAACGGCCGCCACCAGCACGAGGAATATGACGGCCTTGGCCTGACCCACGCCCTCGAATCCGGGCCGCCCGTAGAACGTGTTGTAGATGTTCAGGGCGAGCATTTCCGACATGCGTGCCGGTCCGCCATTCGTCAACGCCAGGTTCTGGTCGAACATCTTGAATCCATTGGACAGAGTCAGGAAGGTGCACACCGTGATCGATGGCATGACCAGCGGAATGACCACCTTGCTCAAGGTTTGGCGGCCGCTGGCGCCGTCCACTCTGGCAGCCTCCAGGACATCGGTGGGAATGGACTGCAATCCGGCAATGTAGATGACCATCATGTAGCCGATCTGCTGCCATGCGGTCACGATCACGAGACTCCACAGTGCGTAATTGCTGCTGTAGACGACGTTCTTTCCCCAAATGTCCAGAACGCCGTTGAGCACGACGAGCCAGATGTAGCCCAGAATGATGCCACCAATGAGATTTGGCATGAAGAAGACGGAACGGAAAATGTTCCGCCCGCGAATTGCCTTGACGAGCATGTAGGCCAAGAAGAAGGCCACAATATTCACCACAACCGTTGTGATGATGGTGAACACTGCCGTGTACAGGAATGCGTGGCGGAAAATGGGATCGTTCCACACGGCGGTGTAGTTGGACAGGCCAACCCAGGATGCATCCGTGATCACGTTGAATCGCGTGAATGACAGATAGACGCCGAGGACGAAGGGGATGACAAACCCGATAATGAAGGCCACGACGGTGGGACCCGTGAACAGCCATCCCCATCGTGAAAGGGATTTATTCATGTGTTTCTCTTTCAGTTGGACGGCGGACCCGGAAAGCCGAAGTCGTCTGTTCAGGGTCCGCCGTCACATCTTGCAGTGGTTGAGGCGATCAGCCTTCGTCAGCGTTGTCATCAATGAGGGCAACTTCGCTTGCCCAACCATCGACGAATGCGGTTTCCACGGCGGACCATTCGCCGGTGCCCTGCGCGTAGGCGAGAAGTGCGCTGCCCACGCCGTTCTTCCACTCCTCGGACGGCATCATGGTGAAGTACCAGGCCACGGGGGTCTTGCCGGCTGCACGCGATTCAGCGTCCGCGATGATGAGCGGATTGCTGGATTCGTAACCTTCGAAGGAATCGAATGGAGTGACGAAGCCCATGTCGTTGGTCAGCGATTCACGTCCGGTATCGGAGGTGATGCACCACGTGAGGAAATCGATGGACGCCTTCTGATCCGCTTCGGAGGCCTTGTTGTTGACCATCCAGAAATTCTCGGAACCGGTGGTCAGGCCCTGATCCTCCTCGCCGTCGACCCCGATGTAGATGGGGAGCATGCCAAGATCCTCATCGGCCACTCCGGCGGCGGAGAGGTCTCCGTAGGCCCAGGTGCCGTTCTGCAGGAAGACGGCCTCGCCGAGCGCGAACTCCGCCGTTGCGTCCTCCATGGTCTTGCCGGCAAGGGTGTTGGGTGCGGTGGTGGAGTTGTTGATGTAGAGATCGAAGATGTTCTTGTAGTTGGGGAGGTAGGTGCCCTCGATGGTTTCGGGCTGTCCGTCGATCTCCGTCTGGGACAGTTCGTAGTAGAGGGGGATGTTCGCCAAGTGTGTCTTGAAGCGCCAGTCGGAGGAGGCATCGAAGCCTGCGGACGTGAAGGCGCCGAGTACGCCGAGGTCGTCCTTGTTCTTCTGGATGCTCTCCGCGACGTCCTTGAGGGTGTCGAAGTTGTCGATCTCGTCCACGCTCTTGATGACGGCGTAGGGCTTGGTGGTGTAGTCCTCGAGCAGGGCCTTGTTGTAGATCAGGCCGTACGTCTCGATGACGTAGGGGATGGCGACGACGGACTCATCCTCGGCTCCTGCGAGGGCCATGTCCTTGTCCTGCAGATGCTCGTAGAGCGGGGTGTCCTTGAGGTCGGCTCCGTACTCGCCCCACGTGGCGAGGCGCACGGGGCCGTTGACCTGGAAGATCGTGGGGGGAGCGGACTTGGCCATCTCGGACTTGAGTGTGCTCTCATAGGTGCCGGAGGCGGCGGTCTGAATGGTGACCGGGATGCCCGTCTCCTCCGTGTAGGCCTCGCCGAGTGCAACCCAGGCGTCTGCCTGCTCGGGCTTGAAGTTCAGGAGGTACACCTGCCCTTCGCCCGCGGCGTCGCTTCCCTTGCCGTCGTCCGACGAGCAAGCGGTCAGTGTCCCCGCGAGCGCGAGGGTGGTCACGCCTGCCGCGAGGATCTTTCGAATATTACGCATTGATGTGTCCCTTTTCTCCTCCATTGGATCCGACCAGGACCTTTCCCAACAGTCGGTCGACGGACTTGAATCCATTCCGGAAACGATTCCGCCGATTGGCTCACACTCTATATTCATTTTCGCGGATGTTGCAACTCCCTTTTTGCCGGTATTTCGTCACTCTCGCGTCAATCCGTGTGTCCGGTGCCGATGATCAGGCATTTCGTCGAGGGACATCAAGAATTTTCGACGCCGACGGCGGCAGTCCCCACCGGCGACATCGGCGCGGGTACCGGCAGACGGAAGCTGATCGCCAGTGATCTCTCAGCTGGCCCGGGAATCTTCCGGCTCGCTCCATGGCTTGATCGACTCGTTGAGCAGTGGGATCTGCGCATAAGCAACGAAGCCGAATCCGCCGAGCAACAACGGAGGGAGAGTTGCCGGAAGATGGATGGCCGTTGCGGCAATCAGGGCGATGAAGATGGCGGTGACCACCGCGACGCCCGCGGCATGGGGAATCCTCGCAATGGGGATGAGCACGGCGTTGCGAAGGGTGTTGGGCACGGTGTTCTCGAAGCGAGCTTGCAAGTGGAAGAAGTACGGGAACACCAGAAGATACAGCAGGGTGAGGAACACCCGAAGCACGAGCACCTGCCCGGGTGGGAGAAGCAGCCACCACGCCAGAATGCTCAGCCCCAGCGGAGCGACGACGGCCCACAGGGCAGTGGACTTGGCGAAGTTGCTGCGAAATGATCGGAAGAACATCGGTGCCACGCCTGCACCCCGTTCGGCGTGCAGGCGCCAAGCCGTGTCGTACAGCGCGGTCAGCGCGGCACCGGCGGTGACGAGCGGCAGGGATGCCACCAGAAACAGCACGTTGAGCCATATGAGGTCTGCAATCCGTGACATTCCCTGCCAGAAGGGATTGTCCGAACTGAAAACGTTGGGAAACATTGTGCCCCACCACCTGATTGCCGAGACGGTCCTGACCGCCGGCCCCGCAGCGCACGGGCCCGAGGGAATCATAACCAACGGACCGAGCACGCGGTGAGCTTCGTGCATTGCCGGGCGTCGCCCCTGCAGCTGTTCGGTTGAATTGGGCGTGAGCGGCTCAACCGCTCACGCCACGCCTGCGTTGCCTCGCATGCGAAGCATCAGATCGACGTGCTCTTGATCTTCCACACCTGCTGCGCGTAGTCGTTGATGGTGCGGTCGGAGGAGAAACGGCCGGACAGTGTGATGTTGTTCCAGCACATTCTTGCCCACTTCAACTCGTCGCGGTAGTCCGCGGCCATGCGGTCGCGGGTCTCGCGGTAGTCGGCGAAGTCACCGAGCAGGTAGTACACGTCCGCGCTCTCCCAGGAGGTGCCATCCAGAATCGAACCGAGCAGATCGTGGAAGTCGCCGTTGCCACCCTCCAGGGTGCCGTCAACGAAGGCGTCCAGAACGCGCTTGAGGCCGGGGACGGTCTCGTAGTATTCGCGCGGATGGTACGCCCTGCGCAGCTCCGGCAGGTCCTCCTCGCGGGCTCCGAAGATGTAGGCGTTCTCGTCTCCCACGGCCTCGTGGATCTCCACGTTGGCGCCGTCCATGGTTCCCAGCGTCAAGGCACCGTTCATCATGAACTTCATGTTCGAAGTGCCGGAGGCCTCCTTGCCGGCGGTGGAGATCTGCTCGGAGAGGTCGGAGGCCGGGATGATCTTCTCGGCGAGGGAGACGCGGTAGTCCGGGAGGAAGGCGACCTTGAGCTTACCCTTGATGCGCTCGTCGGCGTTGATGCGCGCGCCCACGGCGTTGATCGCGTGGAT
>RRZU010099613.1_pt1 | contig 10495 bp, 10 predicted proteins | sample 2165561 | NCBI WGS metagenome assembly RRZU01 (sample SAMN10456909, study PRJNA506462) | wastewater metagenome | isolation source: wastewater sludge | place: USA: Moscow, Idaho | reverse complement strand
GTGTTTATAATGCTGGAGATAATACGGGTTCAGAAACGCAATTTAGTCTTTTTTCTTGGATTTGCATGGTGGTGCATTTGATCATTATGGCCGGGTTGTTAGTGTGGCGTTGGCAGCAAAAGACAGTTGATCAATAGTTTCATAAAAAGCCTAATGCACTGCAATTTTAGACCGTGCGGCATTACTTGATATTTGCCTATTTATGCTTAATACACAAAGCTTAGTACGGGAATACAAACTTTATATTCGGAGCAGCCCTTGGAACACATACTTTTTTCGTATGACTTTTTAGTAAGCTTGCAGCTTGCATGAATTGCTCAGTTAAGGTTTGAGGGAGGCCGCATGGATTTTTCGCTGGTGCCGGTGCAACAGTTAAGCGCTTTGCTGGATTGGCGCGATATTCCTTTGGATTTGCCTTCTTTGGCAGCCTTGGCCGCAGGCTTGGGTTGGGCCAGTGGACTGCGTTTATATGGCTTGGTGTTTATTTTAGGCGCTTTAAGCCGCTTTGCTGGGGTTCAGCTGCCGGGGGGCTTAGAGGTTTTAGCGCACCCGTTGGTGTTGGGGGTGTCTTGCCTATTACTTTTTGTGGAGTTTTTTGCAGACAAAATACCTTGGCTGGATTCTGTGTGGGATACCTTTCATACCTTCATCCGCATTCCGGCTGGTGCAGCTTTGGCGGCGGCTGTGTTTGGCGATCAGTCTGGCGCTTGGCAACTGGCAATGGGGCTGATGGGAGGCTCTTTGGCCGCCACCACGCATTTTGCAAAAGCCGGTACGCGCGCTTTGGTCAATACGTCGCCAGAGCCGGTGAGCAATGTAATTACCTCTTTAGCGGAGGATGGTATTTTTATGGGCGGTATGTGGATGCTTTTGAGTCACCCCATTTTGTTTTTAGGCGCCTTGGGTGTTTTTATTGTATTGGCCATTGGTGTGTTGGTGTTGCTGTGGAAGATGGGGCGCCGTTTGTTTGCATCTAAAACGGCCCAACGCGCGCCCAAGCCGGTGTAGTGCGCCCCGGTGCGCCGGGGTATTTTATGGTTGATAAGCCTCTAGGGCAGCCGGGGTGTTGATATTTTGAAAGGCTGGGTTGGCGTCGTCACCAAAATCTAAGCGAACCGCGCCTATTGCCTGTAACCAGCCTAAGACGCGGTACTGTTTTTGCGTCAGCGTTTGGCTTAGATTTTCCAGTAGACTTTTGTGCAAAATGCAGCAAACGGGGTGGTCCCGGCCTCCGGCATGTGCATAGGCTGCGGGTGCGGCTTGAGTGCGTGCGGCATCTAAAAGCCGGGCGGCGAGGTCTGGGGGAATGTTGGGTGTGTCGCAGGGTGTACAGACCAGCCATTCGCTTTGTGTGTAGGCCAGCCCGGCCTCAAAGCCTGCTAAGGGGCCGGGAAAGTCCGGACGCAAGTCCGGGCACAGGGCGTAACCCAAGGCGGCGTATTGTGCGTGATTGCGATTGGCGCTGATGAGCAGGGTATCGACCTGTGGGGGCAGTTTGTCAATGCAATGTGCGACCAGCGGTTTGCCTTGGAGGGAGATGAGCCCTTTATCGACGCCGCCCAGTCTGCTGCCTTGGCCACCGCATAGAATCAGGCCGGTTAAAGTGGAGGATGTTGTGTGCATGGTGTGAGGGGCGCTGGGCTGAAGAAGACCGGGGCGGCATTGGGGGAAAGCGTCATTTAAGCGATTTTCCCGGCCCTCTGCAAGTCAATGATGTAGCCCAAGACGGGCCAAAGGGTCGAGCGGGTCTTGGGCTCACAAAGGAACTCAAGGTGCAAGACAACCTGGAAGCAAGGCTTCTGCAGCCAATGTGCCGGAGATGATGACCGCTTCCACGCCGCCGCCATGTGTGGCGGAGCCGGCAATCACCAAGCCTGGCAGGGCGGTTTTGGTGGGGAGGCGCACTTCGTCCAGTCCATAGATATTTCCCGATTGAGCCCGGTTGTAGCGCTGAAAAGTCAGGGGACTGGCATCGATGCGTAGGACAATTTTGTCTTTTAGCCCCGGGATTAAGGCTTGGGCCCGGGTGATGAGTTGATCGCCATAAGCGGCTTTTTGGGCAAGATATTGTGGATTTTTTCGCCAGCTGGCAAGCGTTTCACCTGCTGGTGGCATCCATTTCCCAGCCTCGTTTTGAGCGATGAGTTTGATGAGTGCTAGGCTGGTGTAGCCAGCGGGTGCGGCGTCATGGTCTGGGGCCGGGGTGAGGGCGATGGACATGCTGCCGCCGTCATCGTGAATATGCCAGATCTCTGGTAAATCGGCATAGTTGCCTTGAATGCCCAGCTGCACCATAAAGGCAGAGCAGGCCGGTTGTGCTTGAGAAAGCGCTTGGCGTTGCGGGTCGGGCCACATGGCTTCTGGCAAGCCGTTGGTGCGATGCGTGAGCAGATCGCCATTGAATATCACGGCCGGGGCGTAGATTTTTTCCCCGTTCTGTAGCTCAAGACCTTGAACACCGTGTTCATTAGACAAGATACGTGAAACGCTGGTTTTGAGCTGAACTTTGCCTTGATGGGCTTCGATGAAGTCGACCAGCACTTTCACCAACTGGCCCGATCCGCCAATGGGGTAGTAGCCGCCGTGGAGGAGGTAACCCATGATGGGCACCATTTGGTTGACTTTGAGGGTGTCTGGCTTATTGGTGATGTAGCCGGAAAGCAGGTAAAAAGCGGCTTTGGTTTCTGGATTTTTGAGGTGTTCGGCTAGCAGATCGGCATAGGGTTTGTCTAACCAGGTGGCAGCTAGGGGATATTTTTCTGCAAAAGCAAGCAGCCCTTCTACTGTATTTGGGTACGTAGGAATATTGCAGCGCCCGGCCCCAAGAGAAAACATGGCTTCATAAATTGTTGGAATAATTTTGCCCAGGGCTTGAATTCCTTTAGCTTCTGCAGGGAATTGTGTTGTTAGTTGCGAAATATAGTCTGCCCAGTTTTTTGGCATGGGGAGGTGGCGACCATTTTTTACGTTGCCATGCCGCATAGGGTGCCAGTGGAGGGCTTGGTTTAGGCCCAGCTGCGAGAGTACGCCGGTTACCGGGCCGCCCGCCCAAATGCCGGAAATATCATGTACGCCCGCATCAAACCGGAAGGCGCCTTCTGCTTGCCTTGATTTGCGTATCCAGCTGTGTGCGTAGCCCCCCGGCAGGCTGTGTTGTTCCAGCAAGCAAACTTTTAGCCCCTTATTGGCGAGCAAAGCCCCAGCCGTTAAGCCACCCAGCCCGGTGCCCACGATGAGCACATCCCATTCTTTTGATTTTGAAAAATCAGGCGCCGGCCAATGGGCTTGTGAGCGTTTTTGGAGGCGCCTTTGCAGTAGGTAGCGCACCCCTTGTTTGGGCAGTAGCCAGGATAGGATAGCGCCTATGAGCACAAGGGCCGCGATGGCCAGTCCTGTCGCTTTTTGCCAAAGTAAGATGCCGATGCCAATGTAGGCAAAGCCCCAATAGGCAGAGATGATTTGGTGAATAAGGCGGTAAAGTTTTTCCCTGCGCCTGGCCTGGCCTTGTTGACCGGTGATGCTCATGGTCCATGGGCGTAGAAGTAAAACACTCATTAGCATCACAAAACCGGTTGTGGCATGGAAAATGGCTGAGCGGTAAGGTTCCCATGTTGTTCCGCCCAACCACCAGAGCAGCATGCTGAATAAAATGGCTGCTGCGAGGGCTACAAAAGTGGTTGCATCCCAAGCTTTGTAAATGAAAAAGCCATACGCAATTGCGCAGGTAAGTAAGGCCAAAACACCGCCCAACCAAGGGACACCTAAATGCCAACCGAATAGAAAGATGGCTAATGGTGTAAGAATGAGGTTGCCGATGAGAAATTGCTTCATCTGATATGCCCGGAGTCTTTACAATGTCAAGTTATGGTAGTTTTTAATCTTTACAACGTCAAGATATGAGTCAGACTTATCACCACGGTAATTTAGAGGTGGCGCTTTTGGATGCTGCCGAACATCTCTTAAAAACGGCGGGTTTGAGCGCTGTGACGCTTCGAGCCTGCGCCCGGCATGCGGCGGTGTCTCATGCCGCGCCAACGCATCATTTTGGGAATCTCAATGGGCTATTAGTGGCACTGGCTACAAGGGGATTGACGCGTTTAGGGCAGTACCAGCAAGCTGCCTTTGAGCGTCATCGCCAAGCGCCGCCCATTGAGCAACGTAAAGCCTTGGGATTGGCTTACATCTCTTTTGCTTTGGATGAGCCGGCGTTTTTTGATCTTATTTTTTCAGAACCCAGAATTGACCGGCGTCATCCTGACTTTTGGGCCGCAAGCCAAAAGGCTAGTCAGTGGGTCCAGGCCGGGGAAGGGGCTTCTTTAGAGGCGCAACAAACCCAATGGGCAGGGGCTTGGAGCTTGGTGCATGGCTATGCGGTGTTGGCTAGATCTGGGCTGTTGCGTTTTAATACTGGGGTGTCGGGCGACAGGGAACAGATATTGGCGATGGCTGAACGTGTTTTAACAGAACCAAGTTCGCAATCTTAAGATTAGCTTAGGAGGGGCTTGTATTCAGGAATGAGGGTTAAATGCGCACAATACTGTAATTGCTGAAATAATGGTTCTGAACGGATTCAAAATTGCGTCATGGCAAAGTGACGGCGCGATTGTTTGATTGAATCCGTTCTTTAATAAAAGATTTATAGATCCTTATCCATGCGAATTTGCTCTGGGAAGCGATCTCTCTTATAGAAAGGCTCGCCAACGGTGTAGTAACCGAGCTTTTCGTAAAAACCTACCACAGACATTCTGGCGTTCATGGTGATTTTTTTGATGCCTTTTTTCAGTAAGATTTTTTCCATTAATTCCATGAGCTTGCGGCCTACGCCGGATGTTTGTACGTCATTAGCGACAACAATTTGCTGCAAATAGTATTCACCGGGGGCTTGTTCATAAAAGTTCATGGCGCCAACAAGTTTGTTTCCTGCGAATGCGCCACAGTGAATAGAACGTGCTTCATTGGGTAAGGATTCGCTGTATAAATCGAGGCCGAGTGGTACGCGCAGGATTTCGTTACGTAATGCAAAAGCGGCATCATATTCTGGTGTTTGACAGGTAAGCTCTTTTACTGTGACTTCCATTTAAAGGTTCTCCACGTGGTTGTTGAGTGATTCGAATGGTAAGCGAGTCTGCTTCATTCGTAAATTACTCTATATTGGCATTGGCATAATGGCAACAGATTAAAATTAATCTTATTAAGTTTTAATTAATGAGGTGTTTTGAAAAATTTATTTGTTTTCAATATATAAAATTTTTAATAAAAGCGAGATAAAACATTTTGTGATTTTAAATTCATATTCTTTTATTTAAGTGCTTGAATTTTTGCAGTATTGAGAAAAGGAATATTATAAAAAATGAACGCCGGCTTTCGTTTTATGCTTTTAGGGGATTTGTAATAAGCAAAATGGGCTTTGTTGTATGAGTAGTTAAGTGCGATTTTAAGCGGGGCTTTGAAAGGTGCGAATGGTTTTTTCAATGCCATCAGCATCTAAGCCGATTTGGGAAAGCAGTTGTGCTTGGTCGCCGTGATCAATAAAGTGGTCTGGCAAGCCAAGGCGCAGCACACGTGGGCGAGTCTGAGGGGCAAGGGCATCTAGCACACGAGAAACTTCGCTGCCGACGCCACCGACGAGTGTGTTTTCTTCTAGCGTAACGATGATTTCATGCGTGCTGGCCAGTTCAAGAATAAGGGCTTCGTCCAGGGGTTTTGCAAAGCGCATGTTAACCACGGTGGTATCTAATGCTTCACCGGCTTTAAGTGCGTTGCCAAGTAGGCTGCCAAATGCGAGTAGTGCTATGTTTTGACCTTTTCGGCGGATCTGCGCTTTGCCGACCGGGAGGATGCTCAGATCTGTGCCAACGGGCGCGCCAATGCCAACGCCCCGTGGGTAGCGCACAGCGGCCGGGCCGTTGTGGTAGAAGGCGGTGCTGAGCATTTGGCGGCATTCTGCTTCATCGGCCGGGGTCATAATCAGCAGGTTAGGAATACAGAGCATGAAGGAGAGGTCAAAGGAGCCGTGGTGTGTGGCACCGTCTGCGCCCACGAGCCCGGCCCGGTCAATGGCAAAGACGACGGGCAGGTTTTGCAGGGCAACGTCGTGGATGAGTTGGTCGTATGCCCGCTGCAAGAAGGTGGAGTAGATAGCAACCACGGGTTTGACGTTTTCGCACGCTAAGCCTGCAGCAAAGGTGATGGCGTGTTGTTCGGCAATGCCCACGTCGTAGTAGCGATTGGGAAAAGCTTCGGCAAAGCGCACCATGCCGGAGCCTTCTCGCATGGCCGGGGTGATGGCGACCAAGCGTGGATCGGCTGTGGCCATGTCGCAGAGCCAGTCACCAAACACTTTGGTGTAAGTGGTGGCGGGCGGCGTGTGGGGCGGCTGAATGCCTTGCGTGTGGTTAAATTTGGAGACGCCGTGGTATAAGATAGGGTTGGCTTCTGCTAATTTGTAGCCTTGGCCTTTTTTGGTGATGATGTGTAGAAATTGCGGGCCGGGGCGTTTTTTGAGGTTTTGAAGGGTCAGTAACAGGGTTTCTAAATCGTGCCCATCAATGGGGCCGTAGTAGTAAAACCCAAATTCTTCGAACAGGGTGCCGGGGGTAATCATGCCTTTGACGTGTTCTTCTACTTTTCGGGCAATTTCAAGCATGGTGGGGCTGTTGCTGAGGACTTCTCGCCCGGCGCGGCGTGCGGCGTTAAAAGTGTCTCCAGACATGAGACGCGCCAGAATTTTTGTGAGCGCGCCCACCGGGGGGGAGATGGACATTTCGTTGTCATTGAGAATGACGAGCAGGTTAATGTCTGGCGTGTCGCCAGCATTGTTCAGCGCCTCAAATGCCATGCCCGCAGACATGGCGCCGTCGCCAATAACGGCAATGGCGTGCCGGTCTTCACCTTTATCGCGTGCGGCCACGGCCATGCCCAGGGCTGCGGAGATGGAGGTGGAGGAGTGCGCCGTGCCAAAAGTGTCAAAAGGGCTCTCGCTGCGTTTTGGAAAGCCGGACAACCCATGGAGTTGTCGCAAGGTGTGCATTTGCTTACGTCGGCCGGTGAGGATTTTGTGCGAATAGGTTTGGTGCCCAACGTCCCAAACAATGCGGTCTTCTGGCGTATTGAAGACGTAGTGTAAAGCCAGCGTGAGCTCTACCGTACCTAAGTTTGAAGATAGGTGCCCCCCGGTGTTTGAAACGCTTTCCAGCAAAAATGTACGTAGTTCGTCTGCCAGTTGAGGAAGTTTTTTGCGATCCAATGCGCGCAGGTCTTGAGGCGTTTGGATGCTATCTAGCAAAGTGGGGTTGGACATATCGGCAGATCTCGATGGGGGCGGGAGGTGAAGGGTGAGATTTTAAGGGATGCAAGGCGCCAAGGGTAAGAAAATATCAAGTACTTAAAAAGTACGATGCACCACATACTTGGCAAGATCGCGTAAACATTGAGCATTTTCACCAAGTGGTTCGAGGAGTGATAAGGCTTGCTCTAGCATGTTGTGGCTAAGCTTTTGAGCGGCCTCTAGGCCCAGTAAACTAACGTAAGTAGGCTTGTTGTTGGCTGCGTCTTTACCGGCTGTTTTGCCTAAAGTTTCTGTGCTGGCTTGTGCATCAAGTACATCATCAACCACTTGAAATAAGAGCCCTAAAAGGGTGCTGTATTGGTCAAGCGTTTGTGTTGCATTTGGGTTTGCCTGGCCTGCGAGCAGTCCGAGTTGGACGGCGCAACGAATAAGCGCGCCGGTTTTGTAGCGGTGCATTTGTTCCAGTTCGTTGCGGCTGAGCATTTGTCCGACTGAAAATAAGTCAATCGCTTGCCCACCGGCCATTCCTTGCGAGCCGCTTGCTTGGGTCAATGCTTGGAGCATCTGTAAAGACCGGGCTGGTTCCAGTTGGTTGATGGGCGTGCTGAGAATTTGAAAGGCAAGGCTTTGAAGAGCGTCACCCACCAAGAGGGCCGTAGCCTCATCGTAAGCAATATGCACGGTGGGTTTGCCCCGGCGCAAGGCGTCGTCGTCCATGCAGGGCATGTCGTCATGCACCAAGGAATAAACGTGTATGCACTCAATGGCGCAGGCACAGGCATCCAGCACCGCGCCGGGTGCTTGGCTGATTTGTCCGGCCGCGTGGACGAGCAGGGGGCGAACACGTTTGCCGCCGTCTAGGGTGGCGTAGCGCATGGCCTCGTGAAGCCGGGCAGGTTGGGTATCTGCTTGGGGCAGGTAAAACGTTAAGGCGTTTTCTGTGCGTAGTTGGATGCTTTGCATCCAGTCTTTAAATTGCGTAGAAACTGTATTCATTTTGTTGAGCCCATGCCCGGCATAGGAGCCGTTATTTCATTTTCTAATACTTGCATTCTGACTTGTGCGGCATTCAGTGTGGCTTGGCAGTGCTTTAAAAGTTCGATGCCCTTTTGGTATTGGTCGAGCGCGGTCTCTAGGGGCAGTTGCCCTTCTTCCATGCTGCGGACAATGGCTTCGAGCTCGGCCAATGTGCTTTCAAAGGAGGCTGGAGAGGGGGGAGTGGATTTAGGCATAGAAAAGCAAGCTCAGTTCTGTAATCGCAGGAAAATACTCCATTCTTCCCCCTAGGGTCAAACATCCTAGGTATAATTCTGCGGATGCCGGGTCTTTGTATTCGGCGTTTTGTTTTTTGTAGGCGTATTTTAAAATGCATCACAAAGTTGTCGTTGAGCATTTTTTGATTCCGGATTTCTTTCTTACCTATTGGGAGGTTCGGGGATGACCCAGATTGTAAGCCCTCTGTCTGACGCGGCAACTTTGCAGTTGCCGGTTTGCGCATATTTTGATGAAAAGCTGTTTGAGGAGGAAAAGCGCCTCATCTTTGATGCGGGGCCGGGCTACGCAGGCCACGAATTAATGGTGCCCAGCTTGGCGGATTATCGCTCAACGGAATGGTTGGACCATGCCAAATTGCTGGTTCATACAGAGCAGGGTTTTCACCAGCTTTCAAATATTTGTCGTCATCGGCAAGCCGTGATGGTGCAGGGCAGTGGCCGGACAGACAATATTGTATGTCCCGTCCATCGTTGGACTTACGACACCCATGGCCAGCAGGTTGGTGCGCCGCATTTTCCGCAAAATCCTTGCTTAAACTTAGAAAAAAATGCGCTAGAGCGCTGGCAAGGTTTACTCTTTAAAGGGCCGCGCTCCCCGGTCGCAGATCTTGCAGATATGCAATTTGCAGAGGCTTTGAATTTTAAAGGCTACAAGCTCGACCGGGTGGAAATTCACGCCTGTAACTACAACTGGAAAACCTTTATTGAGGTGTATCTAGAGGATTACCACGTGGCGCCGTTCCACCCCGGGCTGGGCAATTTTGTGACTTGCGACGATTTAACCTGGCAGTTTGGTCAATGGTTCTCTGTGCAGCGCGTGGGTTTAACGGCATTTGAAAAATCCGGCTCGCCTGTTTATGGACGTTACCAAGAGGCTCTGAAAAATACGCTCAATGGCACAAAACCTCAGCAGGGCGCCATTTGGTTGACTTATTTCCCTAATGTGATGGTGGAGTGGTATCCAAACGTGCTGGTAGTGAGCAGCCTAATTCCAACCGATGTCAATAAAACAACCAATGTTGTGGAGTTTTATTATCCGGAAGAAGTGGCCGAATTTGAGCGTGATTTTGTTGCCGCACAACAGGCCGCGTATATGGAAACCGCTATCGAGGACGATGACATTGGCGAGCGCATGGACAGGGGGCGTTACGCGCTCTACAAAGCCGGGCGCAACGAAGTGGGGCCGTATCAAACACCGTTTGAAGATGGTATGGCGCATTTCCACGCGTTTTATAGACAAATCATGGGCGAGGCCTTGCGAGGCTAAATCTGTGCATGTATTTGGATAAAAAGCAGATATGGACGATATGAGTACGCCGACCGAGGTTCCAGAAACCGCCATTTTGGGTGGCGGGTGTTTTTGGTGCCTGGAGGCGGTATTTGAACGTGTGCGTGGCGTGGTTGCTGTGCAAAGCGGTTATTGCGGCGGCCATGTGGAAGCGCCTACATATCGGGAAGTATCTGCTGGTCACACCGGGCATGCCGAGGTGGTGCGGGTGCTGTTTGACCCGGCCATCGTGTCTTATAGCGTGCTTTTGGAGATCTTCTTTACAATTCATGACCCTACAACGCTCAATCGGCAAGGGCATGATGTGGGGACGCAATATCGCTCAGTCATTTTTGCAGCGGACGCTGCGCAGTTGGCCTTAGCAAAAAGTACCCTTCAACAACTTGGTTCAGCTAAAATTTTTCCGGCACCGATTGTGACGCAATGCGAAATTGCCACCGCGTTTTGGCCCGCAGAGCCTGAGCATGATCAGTATTACACACAGCATCAATCGCAGCCTTATTGTGCTGCGGTGATTTCGCCGAAAGTACAGAAGTTTAAAGCGCAGTTTCAAGCATGGTGGAAATAAAAAGTAAAGTGCCCTCACTGGTTTGAGGGGTTGATTAATGAGATGGGAAAAACATTGAATGGATACACTACGCACAT